>Ga0315543_1004891_pt1 | contig 10810 bp, 9 predicted proteins | sample SalMarSW160210MG_2_FD_203098 | JGI IMG/M metagenome (GOLD analysis project Ga0315543, IMG submission 203098) | Salt marsh sediment microbial communities from the Plum Island Ecosystem LTER, Massachusetts, United States - Salt Marsh Sediment SW1601-210 ...
ATATCCGGGTCGGCCAGCACGTGGTTTATGAAAGTCACCATCGCCTTTTCGGCATCCAGCAGGGCTTCATCCATACAAATATCAATAGCCTGGGCACCGTTCTCCACCTGGTCGCGCGCCACCATCACCGCCTCATCATATTTTCCCTCCTTCACCAGGCGTGCAAACTTTTTTGATCCTGCCACATTTGTCCTTTCCCCTATATTAACGAAGTTTATTTCTGATGTGACATGCAATGGTTCAAGCCCTGAAAGGCTGGTGGTCTTTGTCGCGGAGGGTATCTGCCGGGGGCTGTACTCCTTACAAAGGGATGTCAGCCGCCGGATATGCTCTTCCGTGGTGCCGCAGCACCCACCTATAATATTGACAAGCCCTTCGTCAAGGTATTCCTTCATCAGGTCAGCCATCTCTTCGGCCGACTGGTCATATCCTCCAAACTGGTTTGGCAATCCGGCATTGGGATGCACCGATAACGGGTATGGTGCTTTGGCTGCCAGCTCCCTGGCAAAGGGAAGCAGGTTTTCTGCACCGAACGAGCAGTTCAGACCTATGCTGAACAGCGGGAAATGGGATACCGATACAAGAAAGGCGCCGATGGTCTGCCCCGTGAGCATCCTGCCGCCGGTGTCGGTGATGGTTCCCGAAAGCATCACGGGGAGGGATATCTTTTTTTCTTCAAAGATCTCGTCCAGGGCAAAAAGGGCTGCCTTGGCATTGAGGGTGTCAAAAACAGTTTCTATAAGCAGCAGGTTGGCACCCCCGTCAATAAGACCACGTGCCTGTTCCGCGTATGCTTCTTTCAGCTCATCAAAGGTAACGGACCGTGCAGCAGGATTCGACACCTCGGCCGACATCGACGCTGTCTTGTTGGTGGGTCCCATCGACCCGGCCACCCACACCCTGTGCTCCGTGCCCCGGGCCCCCTGCTCCCTGCTCCCTGCTCCCTGCTCCTCCACAGCCTCCCTTGCCAGCTGAACCGATGCCTTATTGATCTCGTACACCAGGTCCTCCATTTTGTAGTCGGCCATTGATATTGCATTGGCATTGAAGGTATTGGTGGAAAGTATATCGGCACCGGCTTCAAGGTATTTGCCATGGATCTCCTTTATTACGTCAGGACGGGTGATACTGAGCAGGTCATTATTCCCCTTCAGGGCAACAGGGTGATCACTGAACCTGTCGCCACGGTAATCCTCTTCAGCAAGTTTATACTGCTGAATCATGGTGCCCATGGCGCCATCAAGGATCAGTATCCTTTCACGAAGGAGAGTATGTATACCTGATTCTTTCATCGCTTACAAAGATAGTTAAATGCGACGAACGACGAACGGCTAACGGGAATATGGTTTGAAAGTTTGATCTGAATAACATTACCCTGCTCCCTGCCCCCTGCTCCCTGCCAACCCCCGGAAAGCTGGCAAAGTTTGATCGGTTTGAGAGTTTGATCGTTTGATTATTTACTCTACACACATCAAACATTCAAACCGTTCAAGCTGATCAACCTAGCTCCGAGGTCAGGGGTCAGTCAACCCTATGCGAAATTGATGCGAACTAATGTTAACTGAGGCATGGATCTTGAGATACACAGGGTCATTGTTCATATAACTACTATAAAACCATTGATGTCTGGTAACTCTTCGCGTAGATCGTATAGTCTTTCCAGGTTGACGGTACCGATGACATATTTATACTCTTTACCTACAAAGCTTTCGGTTATTTCATTGAACCGGAGCTTTTTCATGTCATTATCATCCCTGTACCTGAAATATATTTCGAGCTCAGTGTTGCGGGTATATCTTGTCACGACCCGTTGTTCTCGCTTCTTATATTCATATTTATAGTTGTATGAATTAGCCGATATATCAGACAATACAGCGCAGCCGGTTGCATGCCCTCCCGCGCCTTTGCCATAGAAGAACTGCCTGTCGGCAAAGGCAGCCTCAGCGATAACTCCATTGTATTCGTTATCGACACCATACAGGTATTTATCCCTTGATATGAATCGGGGTAGCACATAACTGGTTATCGTGTTGTCGTCTGTTTTGCCCACATATGGCACAAGCTTGATCTTATATCCCTTTTCGCGGGCGTATTTGATATCGAAGCGGTTCACCTGCCGGATGCCATAGTTGAATACCTCACCGGGATCCATAAGCAAACCATAAGCATGAAGGGTAATGATATTAAGCTTATACTTCGCATCCCAGCCGTCTATGTCAAGCGTCGGATCTGTTTCAACAAATCCTTTTTCCCGGGCTTTCCTGAGCACTTCGTCGAAGTCAGCTCCATTATTATACATCTCCGTAAGGATATAATTGGTGGATCCGTTAAAGATACCCCGTAGTGAGTTAAGCAGTTCATTGTCATAATATTCCTCGAGGTTCCTGATAATGGGGATACTGGCACATGCTGATGCCTCATACAGTAATGATACTCCATATTCCTGCTGCAACTCGACAAGCTCTTTCAGGTTACAGCTTAACATGCGCTTATTGGCGGTTACCACATTCTTGCCTTTTTTCATGGCTGTGGTTACGATATTGTATGCCTCTTCTGCATCATCAATCAATTCAACAACAAGGTCTATCTCCGGGTCGTTCAGTATATCGTTTTTATCAAATGTGAAATGCGACATATCTATCCTTCTCGGTTTAGCCCTGTCCTTAACACATATCTTAATAATATCGGCTTTGAATCCTTTTGAGTTGTTGAGTACATCGTGGAGTCCCTGGCCTACACAGCCATAGCCGAAGAGCCCTATCCTGATTTTTTTATTGTTCATTGTTGTGTGTTTAAGAATTATGAATAACCGCCCCTCCCTTCGGCAGGCTGACCGCATGCCTTTTTAAAGCAGGGGATAGGGGAGTTGATAAAAAATCCTTGATTAACCTTGTTAGCTGTTTTGTTTCGAGAAGAAATCCATCATGGCCGTAGAGGGAGTCAATCTCTTCGTAACAAGCATCCGGGATATGCTCTGCCACAAATTTCTGCTCTTTGACGGGGAAGAGGATATCCGAGCTGATGCCTATGCACAGGGTTTGGGCTCTGATGCTTCGCAGGGCTTTTATAACACCTCCTCTGCCACGGCCGACATTATGGCTATCAGATAGCTGAGTAAGTGTGTAATATGACCATGCATTGAAACGATGGACTAGTTTATCTCCCTGGTAATCCTGATAAGATGATGCTCTGAATCCGTCTAGTTTGTCATCGGTCTCTTCTGCCTGGGTTTTATTGTATGCCTGCTGATTCCGGTAACTGAGCAGTGCTATTGATCTCGCTGCCCGGAGACCCCGGCTGCCTCCTTCAGGATCATCGCCAAAGAATTCAGGATCAGCTTCAATTGCCAATCGCTGCGATTCGTTAAATGCAATTGCCCAGGGCGATTGTAACGCATTGGATGCGATAAAGACCAGTTTTTCAATAATACCGGGAAACATGATACTATATTCCAATGCCTGGTGGGCGCCGATGGACGATCCTATCACCGTATGGATACTATTAATTCCAAGGTATTCTCTCAGGATTTCATGGGCTCTTACATGGTCTCGGTTGGTAATCATGGGAAAATCCGAGAGCCATGGTTTGCCTGTTGCAGGATTTATATCCAGTGGACCTGTGCTGCCATAACATGATCCTATAACATTGGCACAGATGATAAAATAATCGGAAGGATCCAGCATCAGTCCTTTACCAACCATTCCCGGCCACCATTCAGCAACATCCGAATTGGCGGTAAAGGCATGACATACCCAGATAACATTATCACGTTCTTCATTAAGTTCGCCCCACGTATGATAGGCTATATCCAGATACGAAAAGGTCTCTCCTGTTTCTGTTATAAACTTATTGTTATACCTGTATTTTTTCATCCTTATCAGATTATAAATTTTAATGCCTGATCAAAATCGGCTATTATATCACTGATATGTTCAATTCCCACTGATACCCTGAACAAACCCGGATGTATACCTGCCGCTTTCTGTTCATTATCACTGAGCTGTGCGTGAGTGGTGGCAGATGGTTGAATGATCAGGGATTTAGCATCACCTACGTTAGCAAGGTGGCTTACAAGATTAAATCTATTAACCAGTCCGGATGCATTTACCTTATCAGCAAGGATAAAGCTAAGCACTCCACCGAAGCCGTTCTTCAGGTATTTCAGTGCCAGCTCATGGTGTGGGCTATTCTCAAGCCCGGGGTAATTAACCTTTTCCACAGCAGGGTGTTTTTCGAGCCATCTGGCAAGTTCAAGAGCATTACTGGTGTGTCGTTCCATTCTGAGCGATAGTGTTTCGAGACCCTGCAGGAGCAGGAATGAATTAAAAGGACTTATTGACGGACCAAAATCCCTCAGTCCTTCAACCCGTGCCCTGATAATGAAAGCAATATTTCCGCGCGGTGATGACTTGCCGAAATTATCGGTATAAACCAGTCCGTGATACCCCGGCGAGGGCTCACTCAGATTGCCAAAGCGCCCGTTATCCCAGTCGAAATTGCCTGAATCGGTGATAACACCGCCGATGCTGGTTCCGTGTCCCCCTATCCATTTGGTGGCTGATTCAACAACAATATCTGCCCCGTATTCTATTGGTCTGCAAAGGTAACCACAGGCAGCAAAGGTATTATCCACTATTAGTGGGATACCATGTGTATGTGCTGTCCCGGCAAGCTTTTCGATATCAGGGATATTGAACCCCGGGTTTCCTATTGTTTCAACATATATAGCTTTGGTCCTCTCATTAATCAGCTCCTCAAAGGATGAAGGGTTCAGATTTTGAGCGAACTTTACTTCCAGACCAATATTGGCAAATGTAACCTTGAACTGGTTATAACTGCCCCCGTAAAGGAAGGGTGAACTGATAAAATTATCACCCCTGTTCATTATGGTTGTCAGGGCAATGAACTGAGCAGCATGTCCTGAGGATACTGCCAGTGAGGCTATTCCTCCCTCCAGGGCAGCTACCCGTTTCTCGAATACATCTGTAGTGGGATTATTTATCCGTGTATAGATATTTCCGGGCTCGTTTAACGCAAAAAGGTTAGCAGCATGTTCCGCCGAGTCGAATACATATGATGTTGTCTGGTAAACAGGCACAGCCCTTGATTTTGTATCTGTATCCGGTGTATGCCCTGCATGCACCTGTAGTGTTTCAAAGTTCATGATAAACTTTTTTAGTGATTAGAAAATGAATAATAAAGTGGGATGGGTACAGAAAAATCGTACCATCTGATGACCGTATTAATTCTCAGAGAGCACTGAGAATCATTGCATGCACATAGGCGGGATGGGTCTGTTTAGTTCTCTTTTCATAGTGAAAAGTGCTTATGTTCTTATTATCATTCCTGTTTCTTTCAGGAATCCAGGTATTGGCACCTTTTACCTCATGGTTTGGTTGCCAGGGTTTCATGGAGCCTGGTCTCTCCACCCTTCTGAATAAGAATCAAACACCCTCTGTAAGGAAGGAATGCTCAACTCGAAATGCAATTTTATGAAGAATTTTTGAATTCACCAAGGAAGATACGAAAAAAATGCGAACTGGAGGAGGGCAGGAAAATCTGACCGGTTTGATCGGTTTGATCGTTTGAGCGTTTGTTTTTTGTACCTGCACACATCAAACATTCAAACACTCAAACACTCAAACGGTCTTATGTCAACTTATTCAAATAATGCAGCAAGATTGTTATAACCCTGTTCAATCGGTACCTCCTCTCAGAAATAGGATGTATTTTCACAGGCCGCACAAGCCGGTGCCCTTTGTATATCGCTTCCACGCGCCCTGCTATCATGTCCAGTGTTACCGGTTTGTCTGATGACCTGCAGCTGTCGCCGCGGGTGATATAGTATCTTTTTTCATCTGATTCGTAGGCCAGAACCAGCCGGTGCACCACCAGGTCGTTTTCCCTTTTCCATGCTATTATCATTCCGCACTTCAGCTCATCCGGGGGCATGGGTTTTATTATGATGGTATTGCCCGGTTTGATGGCCGGGTACATGCTGTAACCCGATGCTGTGATGCGTATGGATGTCCCCCTGTCGAGCAGCTCATCTGCCAGGTCGCGCAGTACTTTTCTCTGGTCTTCTTCAGTGTTCATCGTTTTCAATAAATGACACAATTGTGCTGTCGGGCACAAATTGAAGTGTTTTTACGTTTACAAGGTTTATCATTTTCAATATGGCTCCCGTCAGCTTAGCTATCAACCCGGTGTCCCAGTGGTGCTGTATGCAGTTTGCCATAATGGCTGTTACAGCATCTGTATGACCCGGACGGGTTGTGAAATTCTGGTCGCCATGGTCAATAATATATATTGACGACAGTTCGGCTTTCCTGAACCTGTCACCCTCGTATACCGGGGTGTTATACATAAATACCTTATTGTTTTTCAGCCTCAGTATAAGCCTGTCGTCATGCACCACCTCTGATCCGCTGTTCCTGAAAATACCTGCAATGGTTGATTTTCCCTTTCCCGACCTGCCCGTGAAGAGGTAGCCTTTCCCCTTATGGCTTATTCCTGATCCATGGATAAAGATATCATCATTCAATGCCGTGAGATAGTATAACAGCAGCCCGTCAATGGGGTAGCACATGGGATCGGCAGTGCCAGTTGAGGAATCGATAATGATATCCCAGCTTTTTTCTTCGGGCCTTATCACCAGCAAGGCTTCCTTACAGTCCTTTGAAACGGGGCAACTGGTACGTATGAGGATGTACTCGCCCAGACGGTACACTGTCCAGAACTCATCGCTCTTTTTTACCCTTATACTGTTTATCTCCTCTATGTAGGGAGCCCTGAAGACGGCTGATGCTTCTTCCGTGACCACCACCGGCCCGGTAAACACGTTTACGGCAAGGTCATAATCTGAGCTCTTTGTAATAAATAACTTCTGTGATGGTGACGGGCGGAGGGTAATACCATCGGTCATCCCGTTAAAAAGAATGTTATAGTCTGCTATTTTAAGCGAATAGTTGGTCATTCGACAATGATAAGGTACTCTTTCATATCGTGGAAAATTGCCAGCACATCGTCAAGGGCCTGTTTGCTATCCACATCAAATTCCTTTTCCACCTCATCGACAATATCCCTTACTGTTTTTGAGCCGTCAAGCCTGTTCCAGATAAAAGCACCGGTGCTGTTCAGAGTATAAACGGATTTCATGTCTGCTATATTGTCGGTTACCGGTACCAGTACATATTCATCGCCTGTATCGCGTGCCACTATTCGCGGCGAACGAAAGTAGACTGTGTGCAAGTTGATCATCGGGGTGTCAGGTTTAAAACAAAGATAGAAAAATTAAGGTTAAGGCTAAGGTTTTCGTCTTCACCACTGTACCCGCGGAGGGCCTGCCCCGACAACGAAGTTCGTCGGGGGGTGAATAGTAATAGCCCGGGTTACACCCCGGGATTAAAAACCGTACAAAAAATCCCCTCCGCGCGCCGGCAGGAGATGAATAATTTCTTAACTTTGAGTTAATCGCTGTATTAATTAAACCATTTATTATGTCAACCTATACGCAAATCCTTTACCAGGTTGTGTTTGGAAGTAAAAAATGTACCCCTTTCCTTACCCGGACCAACCAGGATGAATTATTCCGGTACATAGCCGGGATACTGAAAAACAGGAAATGTTTCACCTACATTGTAGGTGGTCATTCCAATCACATCCACCTTGTTTTCAGTCTTCACCGCACTGTTACACTTTCCGATCTTGTTCGGGATGTAAAAAAAGCATCAGAGGATATGATGCTTAAAACAAAAGGTAAATTTATCAGATTCACCGGATGGCAGGCAGGTTACGGTGGATTCACATATTCATATGAATCTCGAGAACAACTGATTAAATATGTAGAAAACCAGGCGGAACACCACAGAAGAATTAGTTTCAGGGAGGAATTAATTGGATTCCTCAGGGAGTTTGGTGTGGAATATAATGAGAAATACCTGTTTGTATGATCACTATTCACCAGCTCCGGCGGTGATGGTATTTATTGTCGGCTTCCTGATCCACAGGTGTGACTGTGGCTATTGTTATTAACCACCTCCGGTGGTATTGTTAGAAAACACCCGCTGAGCGGGTGAATAGTAATAGCCCGGGTATCTCCCCGGGGTACGGATGGATCCACAACACAACAACACCCGCGGAGCGGGTGAATAATAATAGCCCCGGTATCACCCGGGGATTAAAACCGTACAAAAAACCCCCTCCGCGCGCCGGGGATTTATTCACCCCCTCCAGGGGTGCAATGGGTGGTTGTTGATACCTTACCCACAGGTGTGACTGTGGCTATTATTATTCACCACCTCCGGTGGTATTGGTATAAAAAATCCGCGAAACGGGTGAATAGTAATAGCCCGGATCACACCCCGTTATAGCACGGGGCATGGGGCATGAGGCATGGGGCATGGAACAGGGAGGTGTTATATCTGGGAACACGATAAAAACATTTCTACACCCTGCTCCCTGCCCCCTGCTACACACCCCCGGAGGGAGTAGTTTAATTATCCGCAAGGGCGTAGTCAAGCTGTTTTTTCTGGAGGTCGGCTTTTACTACGGTTACATTGACGGTGTTGCCGAGGGTATATTCAGTTCCCTTGTAGCGCCCGCGGATGCAATAGTTCTTTTCGTCATACTCGTAAAAATCATCATCGAGGTCGCGGATGGGAATCATACCCTCGCACTGGTTCTCGATAATCTCCACGTAAATGCCCCAATCTGTTACTCCTGATATAACTCCTTCGAACACCTCACCCAGCTTATCCTGCATAAACTCAACCTGCTTGTACTTTATTGATGCCCTTTCGGCCTCAACAGCCAGTCGCTCCATTTTGGAGGCATGCTCACAGAGCTTTTCATATTTCATCCTGTCCTTTGAGGATTCACCATCAAGGTATGCCGTGAGCAGCCGGTGCACCATCATGTCGGGGTATCTCCTGATAGGGGAGGTGAAGTGTGTATAATGTTTGAAGGACAGCCCGTAATGTCCGATATTATCGGTTGAATAAACTGCCTTGGCCATCGACCGCAGTGCCAGGGTCTCAATAATATTCTGTTCTTTCCTGCCATTCACCTGCTTGATAAGCTTGTTTATGGAGTGTGCCAGCGAACCCTGGCTCTTATTGTCGAGCTTATAGCCAAAACGGTGTATGAATGAGCTGAAGTTTTCTATCTTTTCAGGATCGGGTTTATCATGTACCCTGTAGACGAAGGTCTTTGTTTTTTCAGCCTTCCTGGCACCAATAAATTCAGCCACCCTCCTGTTGGCCAGCAGCATAAATTCCTCTATCAGCTGGTTGGCCGTTCCGCTCTCCCTGAAGTGTATGCCCAGGGGGTAGCCTGTTTCATCGAGGGCAAACTGCACTTCAGTACGTTCAAAAGAGAAAGCTCCCGAGTCGAACCGTCGTGATCTCAGCTTCTGCGCCATGTCATGCAGCTTAAGCAGGATATCCTTCATTGGTCCTCCGTCCCCGTCGATTATTTTCTGAGCCTCCCCGTACGAAAAGCGCTGATCGGAATTGATGATAGTACGTCCGAACCACTGCTCCGTAACATTGGCTTTGTCATCCATTATAAAGACGGTTGAATAGGTAAGCTTATCCTTCCCGGGGTTGAGGGAGCACACATTATTGGACAATCGTTCCGGCAGCATGGGCACCACGCGATCGACCAGATATACTGATGTGCCTCGGTTTTCTGCCTCACTGTCGATTATAGTTTCCGTTTTGACATAATGGGTAACATCAGCGATATGTATGCCCACTTCCCACAGACCGTTCTTCAGCTTACGTAATGAGAGGGCGTCGTCGAAATCTTTTGCATCCACCGGGTCAATGGTAAAGGTGGGTACTTTCCTGAAATCACGCCGCCTGCTTATTTCTTCCCCTGTTATTTCAACAGGTATTTTCTGAGCAGCTGATTTAACCTTTGCAGAGAATTCGTAGGGCAGTTCAAATTCGGCCAGTATGGCATGCATCTCTGTTTCATGCTCCCCGGGCATGCCCAGCACCTTCACTATCTCGGCCACGGGGTTTTTCTGCCGGCTGTCCCAGTGAGTGATACGTGCCACAGCTTTCATACCCTGTTTTGCACCGTTAAGGTTTTCGTTGGGGATGAAGAGGTCGAATGGCATTCCCTTATTATCGGGTATAAGGAAGGAGAATTGGGGCATCACTTCCACTGTCCCCACGAATGTCTCACGTACCCTTTCAATAATTTCTATTACCTCACCTTCGGGCCTGTTGCCTTTCCTGCGTACCATCAGCCTCACCTTCACCTTATCGCCATGGAGGGCTGTGTTAAGGTTACGGTTAGAAACGAATACATCTTCTTCGATATCGGAACTGGTGATAAATCCGTAACCCATACGGGTCATATCCACGGTTCCTGTTATATATGCACCTGCCTGCCTTGAACGGTAGCGTCCTTTATTTACCTCTTCTATATATCCTTTGCTTTTAAGATCGTACAATACTTTTGATACCAGATTGCGCTGTACAGTATCGGTGATATTCAAGCGTGCTGATACCTGTTTATAATTGAATATTTTACCGGGTTCACCCTGGAATACTTCTTTTACCTGTCCGGCAAGCTTCTTCATCATCTTTGCCGGCTTTTTCTTCTTAGCCATAAAATTTTTTTTGCAAAGATAAGACTTATTTGATGATTGATAGGAACATGATTACTAATTGGAATAATGGAATAATGGAATAATGGATTATCCACCTTCGCTGGCGCGAGTCTTTGACCCGTGCCATGCTTCGGCAGACAATGATGGATTGATGGAATGATGGATTATTAGTTATGGGTTGAAGGA
>Ga0315543_1004892_pt1 | contig 10808 bp, 5 predicted proteins | sample SalMarSW160210MG_2_FD_203098 | JGI IMG/M metagenome (GOLD analysis project Ga0315543, IMG submission 203098) | Salt marsh sediment microbial communities from the Plum Island Ecosystem LTER, Massachusetts, United States - Salt Marsh Sediment SW1601-210 ...
TCATAGACTCCATGATTGTTCGCCAATTCACGTACTTGGTTGACTACGACTGTGTACTTACTGGTTTCAAGTGCGTTCTTGAGCCCAACGAGAAGAATACAATGATGAATACCCTCGACGTTATTCTTAACCTTAAGCTTAGGAATCAGATAATCGATGTTGTCAGGCTCCAGGTAGAAGAGCTTTTTCAGTTGCTCATTAGCAATCTTGTACGTGCGCATGAACCTCGTGATAGTAGAATTGAACTCGATATCTTCATTCTTACCGTGCCCGTTCCTTTCAGAATTAGTCCATTTGTCAAGCGGTTCTAGCTTGACAGTTTTCAGGAAATGTTGAAAGACGACGTCTTTCATGGATTCACTGATTTTTGCTTTAGAGATTCTCTCAGCAGTTTCGAGAAGCTCATCTAGTGCTTGTTTGTTCTGCTTATTCATTGATTTACCCTTTTGTTTGAATCGATTATTTGATTAATCTATGCCCCACATTAAAGCTCTGGAACAGGAAAGTCAGGAGCACAAGGCTTCTGATCTACTCTGCTGTTTTCTATCTCGTTCATCTTTCATCATCTGTATTGGGCCCCGGGGCGATGGTGCACCCGAGGCCCGTTTCCGCTTTCATCCGTGAAAGGTCTTCTTAACGTCCCTGCTTTATAAGCCTTAAGCTCGTTAACTGCACCCGCTGGTGGCGCCGCAGGAGTCACATTTGAGACAGGTGCCGTTGCGGACCATCGTAAACTGCCCGCATTCCGGACACATATCCCCCTCGTACCCTTTCAGACGAGCCGTTCTGATTTGGTGCCGGAGTCTTTGGTCGTCGCCGTTGCCGTCAGGTGTTGACGCTGGCGCGGCGACATACTCAAACAGCGCCTTCGGGGGGACAGTTTCCTTTGTTGCAACCTGATTCTCCACCGATTGACCATCTCCATTTCCTCCTGTAACCGCCTTGCCGACAGATTTATCCCCATTCCCACCCGATTTGAGACGGATCTTCAGGTGGTCGGTGTGAATGTCATTGGCAATACGACTGCCTGCCGTGACGCGTTTGGACTCAAGCGGATGGGCTGCTTCTTCGGACTCGAATTCGATTGATTCTCCCGCCGGCACGCCTAAAGTATCGCCGCGTAGATCCTCCTTAGAGACCTGGGCCAGGTCGTTTCGACCCAAGTACGTGATGGCGAGTTCCCTGAAAATATAGTCAATTATCGACGTTACTCGTTTTATCGACTTATTTCCCTGCACCGCACCGTTCGGCTCGAAGCGACTGAACAGAAAGGCCTCCACAAATTCCTCCAGCGGCACCCCGTGCTGTAACCCCAACGAGATGGCAATCGCAAAGCTGTTCATCAAGGATCGGAAAGCGGCGCCTTCGCGGTGCATGTCAAGGAATATCTCACCCAACGTGCCGTCGGTATACTCGCCGGTACGAAGGTAAACCTTATGTCCTCCCACTATCGCCTTCTGGGTATAGCCGCCACGGCGATTGGGTAGCTTGCGCCGCTTGGCGATATAGCGATAGACAAGCTTCTTGGCCATTGCTTCTGAAGCTGCTGCTATCGACAGACTTTCTCCCCCCTCGTCACCATCAAATAAGGCTGCGCTCAGCGGCTGGCTTAGTTTGGAGCCATCGCGGTACACCGCGATTGACTTGTTCATCGTCTCCCACGCCAACCGGTAGGCTCGTTTCACATCATCGATGGTCGCTTCAGCAGGCATATTGATGGTTTTGGATATTGCCCCCGACACATACGGTTGAGCCGCCGCCATCATCTTGATGTGGGATTCAAACGGAATAAAGCGCTTGCCTTTCTTTCCGCAGCGATTGGCACAGTCGAAGATGGCCAGGTGCTCGTCCTTCAGGTGCGGCGCTCCCTCAAGGGTCATGGCTCCACAGCAGTACTCGTTGGCATCTTCTATTTGTTCTTTGGTGAAGCCAAGCTCTGCCAAAAGATTAAACTCCCAAGACTCTATGGTCTTATCAGACAGTCCCAGGCTTTCCTTTAAGAACTCCTCACCCAGGGTGTACTTATTAAAGGCGAAGGTGATATCGAAGACGTTTTCAAGGCTGTCCTCGACACTCTGCAGCTCTCCATCACTGAAGCCCCTAGCTTTTAACGACTCATGATTGATATATGGCGCCTGCTTCAAGGTCTTATGACCGGTAGCGTAGAAAATTATCTCCTTTATTTCTTCATCACGGTAGCCAAGTTTTTTCAGCGCCGTTGGAACCGAATTGTTGATAATCTTGAAGTAGCCTCCTCCAGCCAGCTTTTTGAATTTCACCAGCGCAAAATCAGGCTCAATGCCGGTGGTGTCACAGTCCATCACCAGCCCAATCGTCCCGGTCGGAGCTATAACAGAGACCTGAGCATTGCTAAAGCCATGAATCTCGCCCAGTTCCAACGCTCTGTCCCACACCCCACGCACCGATTTGACCATCTCGTCAGAGAGATAGTTGGGATTCAATCCCACCGGTTTTACAGTCAACCCCTCATATTCAGATTTATCAGCATTAAAGGTGGCACGACGATGGTTTCGTAGCACCCTCAGCATATGGTCGCGGTTGCGGAAGAAACCTGGAAACGGGCCCTTCTCACGGGCCAACTCCGCCGAGGTGACATATGCTTCACCAGTTAGAAGAGCACTAAGCGCTCCGCACCAAGAGTACCCTTCGGGAGAGTCATAGGGGATACCCATCCTCATCAGAAGCGTCCCCAGGTTTGCAAACCCTAAACCGAGAGTTCTGAATTCGTAGCTCCTGCGAGCAATAGGAGCCGACGGATAAGAAGCCATCAACACCGAAATATCCAACACGATTGTCCAGAGGTGAATGGCATGCAAGTAGCCCTCGATGTTGAACGTGCCATCTTCGCGGAGAAACTCCACCAAGTTTATCGATGCCAGATTACAGGCCGTATCGTCAAGGAACATATACTCCGAGCAAGGATTAGAGGCATTAATACGGCCGTCTTCAGGGCAGGTGTGCCATTCATTGATAGTCGTATCGAACTGCACCCCTGGATCAGCACAAGCCCAGGCCGAGTAACAGATCTTTTCCCACAGCTTCGCTGCCGGAACTGTCCGGGCTAAGCTGCCGTCGGAACGCCGGACAAGCTCCCAATCCTGGTCCTCTTTGAGCTTCTCGAAGAAGCTGTTAGGGATACGGACCGAGTTGTTGGAATTCTGACCGGACACCGTCATGTAGGAGTCGCTTTCCCAGTTGGTGTCGAGCTCGATAAAATCAACATCGGTCGTTCCCTGCGCAGCCAGGTCAAGTATCTTCTTGATGTAAACCGGCGATACAGCCATATGCCGGGCGTTTCGCAAGGCCTCCTTCAAGGCAGCGTTTTTCGAGGGATCGGTTTCAACCACGCTGTCTCCGTTGTCGGTGGAGACCCGAGCCGCTTGAAGAATATTTTTCAGATGCGCTCGGATGACTTTCGAGCCAGCGACCATAGCTGCTACCTTCTGTTCTTCTATCGTTTTCCAATCGATGAACTGCTCGATATCAGGGTGATTCAGGTCAAGACACACCATCTTGGCCGCTCGCCTGGTGGTACCTCCAGACTTGATGGCTCCTGCAGCCCGATCACCGATCCGAAGAAACGACATCAAACCTGAGGAGCTCCCCCCACCTGACAGAGGTTCCCCTGCCGCCCGGATATTGGAATAATTCGTACCGCTGCCGGAACCGTATTTGAACAGACGGGCTTCTCGCGTCCAGAGATCCATAATACCGCCTTCATTGACCAGATCATCAGCAACCGACTGAATAAAGCAGGCGTGAGGTTGGGGCCGCTCATAGGCGCTTTTCGCCTGCTTTAGGGTGTGAGTGTCCGGGTCAACGTAGTGATGCCCCTGAGCCACACCCGTTATCCCGTAAGAGAAGTGAAGTCCGGTATTGAACCACTGGGGTGAATTAGGGGAAGCAACCTGAGCCGCCAGCATATGACATAGCTCGTCATAAAATGCATGGGCATCCTGCTCGCTGTCAAAATAACCATACTTTTCTCCCCAGTGACGCCAGCAACCGGCCATACGGTGAAAAACCTGACGGGAATCAGTCTCACTCCCATAAAGTTGATTGCCATCGTCATCGCAAACGGGCTGACCATGTTCGTCGGTCTTAGGAACACCCGCCTTGCGAAAGTACTTCTGGGCCAATATATCAACTGCCACCTGCGACCATGACTTTGGCACTGCAATGTCGTCCAGCTTGAAGACCGTAGAGCCGTCCGGATTTTTTATCTCCGACGACCGCTTAACGAACTCAACATTGTCGTACGGTGATTTACCTTCATGAGTGAAATAGCGGTGTATTTTCAAAGATATCCTCCTGCTGTATCCACAGTAAAATAATAGTTATAGCCAATTCCACACGGCGGAAGAAAACCCGCTCCTGTTAACCGTGCCAATCGTGTAGAATCACTTCACATCCTGTCAGTTACAAGATTAGCCCCTGGCCGAATGGCTATAACCATATACGACCACAAGGGCGCACAATATATGACACTGGTAAGAGACTGCTATACAAAAAACTGGGTTTATATCTTGTATATGTATTCCCTTGATTCTCAAGGTAGTACAGCCAAGATAGGTGTTAACATAACCCTTACAGTTAACTAATCTAATACTAAGAAAAAAAATCAATCGCTATAAGTTACGGTGGCTCGGTATAATACGGAAGTACAATTCGTTATTTCGGGCGGCACAAGAATACTCATAGTATCTTAGTGTGCTTAATTTATTATCAGCCAATAAGCTATGAGAGACATAACAATATTTCAACTTCTTTTCAACAGTTTTTTGTGGAAATGTTCATCAACAAGCTGGTAAGAAATGCAATCCAAACATGATAAATGCCAATCGAAAGACTCCGCGATGGCAGGTATTACTCCCTGTCAAAAAAGATAACTCTTGTTGAATTACCAACATCGTTATAAAAACCAAACCGACAAGTACTTCCAGCGTCGGGAAGCAGGACAAGACAGAAATGGTACTACTTAAGACAATAATATTTTTAGAAAATTATTTTTAAAAATCCCAATTTTTTTCTTGACAAAAGCCAGAAATGGTGTTAAAATAATAATGCAATCGGAAAGTGTTACTCTTTCTGTGGATTACCTAATATCGTCCACCCAGGCAGGCCCCAAAACCTGCTTGGGTTTTTTTATGACCAGTTTTCCCTTTGCTAACAGGTTCCTACTGATTATTCCTCATCCAGTTTCTGGCCGCTAAGCAGATCAAAGAAAAGTAGATGGCTCACTTGGAAGGTGAAATTCACCGGCGTACCGGTGTCAAGCGGTTCAGTGCAATTCGATACTGTCAAGATTGTCTCTTTGAATGAAAGCGAAACTACATACTGGTTGCCAAGGTACTCACACGATTCGACCTTAGCCTCGTATTCCCCGGCTGGTGTTATTTCAATCTGCTCCGGTCTTATTCCAACCAGCACCTTATCTTGATGCAGTTGATGGTCCTTCATTGCCAGCCCAAAAGGAACCAGCAGGTTCTTTTCAATTCTAGCTTCAACAATATTTATTTTCGGATACCCTATAAACTGAGCTACAAAGAGATTTGTGGGATCATGGTACAGCTCCTGAGGTGTGCCCACTTGGGCTATTTTACCCTCGTGCAGCACAGCGATCCTATCCCCCATCGTCAGGGCCTCTGCCTGGTCGTGCGTGACATGGATCGTGGTTGTCCTCAGCTCTTTTTGGATCCGCACAATCTCCTGGCGCATCCTTGCTCGAAGGTCGGCATCCAGATTTGACAGCGGCTCATCAAGCAAGAATAATGATGGTTCACGGATGATTGCTCGGCCCACCGCCACCCTCTGCCGCTGCCCACCTGACAATTGGGCAGGTTTGCTCTTGAGCTTATCAGCAAGCCCCAACATCTCCGCGATATTCTTTACCCGTCTTAGTATCTGCGATCTTCCCTCTTTTGTCGCAGTCAGCGGAAAGGCGAGATTCTTTTCCACTGACATGTGCGGATAGAGAGAGTAGTTCTGGAAGACCAAAGCAACATTGCGGTTCTTTGGCCTGAGGTGGTCCACTCTTCTGCTTCCGATGTAGATTTCCCCTTGATCAAGCTCCTCCAGACCGGCGATCAACCGCAATAGAGTCGATTTCCCACACCCGGAGGGCCCCAACAAAACGAGCAGTTCGCCTTGATCAAGCTCGAGTGACACATTCTCCAGCACCAGTGTGGAGCCAAAGGATTTGCAAATGTTTTTTAAGACCAGTCCGGGCATTTAGTTTGTATCCTGGACAGAACCATTGTGAATTCGAAAGCATCTACTGTCTTGCCGCAAAGGCTCAGGAGGATCCCCAGCCGTGGTTAAAAAAAGCTGGCCAAAATCCCCAAGCGCCAGCATAATGCCTGCCGTTCGCTGGTCGTCAAGTTCAGCAAATATCTCATCCAGTAGTAGTATCGGCTGAGTCTTACGCCCTGCTTTCAGCAAGCGGTAAACGGCAAGTTTTAGCGCAATAGCAGCGGTACGCCATTCCCCTCGCGAGCTGTGAGTACGAGCTGGATAGTTGCCAATTCTAAAAAGCACGTCGTCCCTATGAGGACCAACCAGGGCTGTTTTAGTTATCTTTTCCCGCTCCTCATTCTGGCGCAGTGCCGTTTGGAATGCTAAGTTTATCTCATCCAAATTCAGTTTTCCTTGGTTTAGAGTTATTGAAGGCTGATAAACAAGACTAAGATTCCCCCCTTGGGAAATGTCGGCATAGTAATGCTCAGCCAGCGAACTAATCTCTTCGATAAAAGCCTGGCGTTTCCTGACAACCTCAGCTCCAACACTTACCAGTAAAACATTAAAGGGGGTAGGATCGTCGTCCAACCTCAAGCAAGCGTTTTTTTGTGCCAGGACCTTGTGGTAGTCAAGGAGGTAAACGAGATATTTGTTGGAAAACTGTGAGAGGTACATGTCAAGGAAACTTCGCCGAACGGAGGGAGGACCAGAGAGTATCCCACTATCTTCAGGCCCTGCGGACACCACGCAGTGACTTCCATATAGCTCAGCTGCTGTGACTCGGGCTTTATCGATTGTAATCCTTTTTCGGCCACCCCTTTGATAGGCAACAGCCACCTCATGAGCAACGCCTTCCTTTTCTATGCACCCTTCTATGCGATAAACCTCCCCATTTCCCCGAAGCATAACAGATTCCAGGGCGCCACGATGCGAACGTCCTAAGCAGAGAACAAAAATCGCCTCCAGTAAGTTCGTCTTTCCGGTGCCATTGTAGCCATAGAGGATGTTCGTGCCGGGGGAGAAGTTTACCTCAAGCTGCGAGAGATTACGAAAGTTGCTCGCCTTCAAGCTCTTGACGTACATGATTCTGCTTACAAAAAATGGCAGATGCTCTCACCTGCCATTGTGTAACCGATTCGCTCTTATCTATTCCGCTAAACGCAGCGGCATAACCAGACATAGAAAATCGTCTTTGGGGATATTGGGGCTGTATATTACCCCTGCCGCAACCGGAGAGGAAAGCTCGAAAATAACCTCTTCGCCGTCCACTTTACTTAGGATTTCAGTTATATAGCTGGCATTATATCCAATATCCATCTCCTCACCGACATAGTCACATTCGAGAACCTCTTTCCCCTCGCCTCCCATATCTGCATTGGCTGTCGACATGGTGAGCGCATTATCCTTGATTGTGAACTTAACCTGATGAGTCAAGGCATTGGATAGAATAGACACTCGGCGAACAGCACTGGCAAAGTCCTCTTTTGAGATTGTCATCCTGTTATCGCTTGTTGCCGGGATGACCTGCTCAAAGTTTGGATATGGTCCCTCTATCAGACGAGAAGCCAGCACAATGTCGCCCATATCGAATATAATATTGTTCTCACCAAAGATGACTCCAAGTTCTTGGTCCTCTCGAGTAAGAAACTTAGGAATAAGATTCAGAACCTTGGGGGGCATAATAACATCGTCATACATACCCTTCAAATTTGGATTTTCTGTAGACATCCTAGCCAACCTGTGACCATCTGTAGCGACCATTTGCATCTTATCACCCTTAGTCTGCCAAAGCACCCCATTTAATGCTGGTCGTGTCTCGTCATCTGAACAGGCAAAGGTTGTCTTCCTGACCATTTTAGCAAAATCAGCACCTCTGATTTTAATCTCCTTTTTCGTGTTAACTGCCGGGAGTTTTGGAAAGTCCTCTGCCGCTACCGTAGAAATTTTGTATGAGCCATTTGGTATTTTAATCTCCATCTTGGAGCCAGAGGTCTCAAAGGCAATCTCCGCCTCAGGAAGCTCCTTTATAATATCAAAGAGAATTCGAGCCGGCAGTGATGCTGAGCCTTTCTTTGTGACTGCGCCATCCATCGACACAGATACAGAAATATCAAGATCAGTCGCTGACAATTTGATCTTAGACTCCAAGGCCTCAATGAGAAGGTTCGTTAAAATCGGGAGAGTGGACTTAGTTGGTACCACCTGCAAAACATACTGCAAATAACCACTGAGTTTAGATCTCGGTAATGAAAATTTCATCTATTGTTTCCCATTCTAAAATTTCTTCACAACTATCTATAAGTTTCTTATGTATCTATATAAATACACTACTAATAATAAGTCATCTTAAAATGTTAATATCAACACTTTTGTCTCAATATGTAACTTTTGGTCTATGGATTGCAATAGTTTAATATACATTTTTTTTACATCCTTATCCCCAATTACAAAAACAACTTGTTGATAGCTAAACAATTATACCCAAACCTAGAAGTACTATTGTTGTTCAGAACCTTTCCACCCATATTGCTAACACTCTGTCAATAGAGTAGTGAAGCTGATATTTTATCTATCTTCTCTCGAAATGACGGGTCGCCTGACATCTTTTTATCAATTAGGTTACAAGCGTGGATGACAGTAGAGTGATCTCTTCCACCAAAAGCCGTTCCAATTACCTTCAACGAGCTATCCGTAAGGGATCTTGATAGAGACATAGCCACCTGGCGTGCTAAGACAATGTCAGAGGTTTTTTTCTTTGCTTTCATCATCTCAGGTTCAATATGGAAAAACTCAGAGGTCTTCTTTTGAATCGTCTCAATATTGATTTCCCTCTTTTTGCTTAAGAGGGTTTCAGTTAGTAGCTTCTGAGCCATTTCCAACTCTACCGGGACGCCCTTAAGAGAAGAATAAGCCAGGATTCTAATCATGGCGCCCTCTAATTCACGAATGTTTGTCGAGACCTTGTCGGCAATGAAGCGAATGACATTGTTGGGCAGAGTGGTGCCTTCCGATTCCAGTTTCTTGTATAGGATAGCGGTTCGGTTTTCCAGGTCGGGAGCCTGAAGATCAGTAACTAGACCCCAAGAAAAACGTGACAAGAGTCGCTCTTCTAATCCCTTGATCTCTCTCGGAGGCCTATCGGAAGTAAGGACTATCTGCTTACCCTGATGATACAGCGAATTGAAGGTATGAAAAAACTGCTCCTGTGTTGATTCTTTACCTGTGAAAAATTGTATATCATCGATGATGAGGGTTTCTACATCACGGTAGATACGGGTAAAATCTGATACGAGCCGGTCAGATATCGAGGTTATGAAGTCAGAGGTAAACTTCTCAGAAGTTGCGTATATTATTCGCTTAGAGGGAAAGTTATCAAGAATACAGTTGCCTATCGCCTGAACAATATGTGTTTTGCCCAGACCGGTGCCCCCGTAAATGAGTAGAGGGTTATATTTTGTTAGCCCGGGAGCCTCAGCAACAGCCATTGATGCTGCGCAGGCGAACTGATTGAAATCCCCAACAACCAAGGAATCAAAATCATACCTGGCGTTGAGATTACAGTCACGCCGGGACGTTTGTTGCAATAATGTGTGTTCCCTCTTCTTATCGTTAAGGTAGTTGTCACTCTTCAACCCTAGTGAAGTTTGCTCATTTAAGCCATTTAACTCATTTATAATATACACAACGTCATAATGGTGACCGAGAACCTCAACAAAGGCCTCCTCAATGAGGCTACTGTAATGACTTCGAATCCAGTCAGCTACAAACTGATTGGGTACAGCAACCTTGAATTGGTTCTGACCATTCAGCTCCCCCCTCGTTGGCTTTAGCCAGGTATTGTATGACTGTTCTTTTACTCTCCGTGACATATACTGCAAACAGTCATGCCACTGTTGCGAGTTCACTACATTCTCTTGTGTAATTAACATCGTACCCCTTAATCTTTCACAGTTTCCCCGCCTAAGAACTTGTTATAATTCAACTAATTAAAACTTTTCCGGTAAGGATCGATTAGATTTATCAACATACCTGTCAACAACCATTAAGTGGCTTATTCCACGTAAGTCAGTTAACAACATAGTATTCCATAATAGATAGAATACATATCCCACATCTTGTTAACATTGTTGGAATTAACTAATTACATATAACTGTATAGAAGGACTTAAGGGTCTAGTCAAGACATCCTATCCATTAATTTCCTGCATTTTTGAACCGTTTGCTTTGAGGCGTGTTAGACAAAATGGACAATCTAATACAAATAGCCTAGTCTAGGCTGGTCTGTTGCTCTTTAATAATGCGGATCGAATGAAGATGGTTGATGTCATCAGGTTATCAAGGGTTCATCTCGTCGATAAGCTTTGCCATCCTTTCAAAGAGGGCTATTTGCTCCTTAGAGCCGTCAGTTGCAACTGGTCGACCAGCATCGGCTCCTTCGCGTAGGGATGTCATAAGAGGGATTTCACCCACTAGCGGGACACCAAGATGTTTGGCAAGGTCCTTACCGCCATCCTTGCCGAAGATATAATCCTTTTCACCTTTGTTTTCGT
>Ga0315543_1004893_pt1 | contig 10804 bp, 6 predicted proteins | sample SalMarSW160210MG_2_FD_203098 | JGI IMG/M metagenome (GOLD analysis project Ga0315543, IMG submission 203098) | Salt marsh sediment microbial communities from the Plum Island Ecosystem LTER, Massachusetts, United States - Salt Marsh Sediment SW1601-210 ...
TACGTCTTCGTATGGTTGACCGTAATTTATGCCCTCGTGATATGCCTGAATTTCGTCATCCGGACTATAAATGCGGTTTCCTTCCTCATCAAACATTGGATTGCCATTTTCATCGAGGGTTTCGAGCTGGTAATTTTGAGATTGAATCTGCTCTAATGTCAGAATCGTATTGATGGTGCCTTCCACCTTTGAATCGCTGGTCATATTATACGGTGGAATCTCAGGACGGTCCCACGAGCTAAACATATCTCCATGAATGGTAGTGTCACCGGTCAGCCACATTCGGCCTCTGCTGGCAATGGCGTAGTTTAAGACCTGTCCGTCTTTTGTAATTTCCGTATCGATTGTTATGTTTTTAGTCACTTCGCCGTCACTTCCCATTGCCTGCAATTTGATTGTGAGGCAGTCATCATCATACCGATAAAGCCTTATCGAAAATGCTACGTTTGGACTGCCGAAGTTTATTGGAGAAGTTATGATTTGATCGCCGCTTCCTAAAGAATCTGTAAAGCGGCTCGAAGAGCCGACTATTTGCCCGTCAAGGCCAACGTCCTGAAGATGTTGACATAAATCATTCCAAGCCTGATTGGCCTCGGCATCGGAGACAAAATTGGATCCTGTTTCATCTAATGTCACTGTGTTGATGATGTATTTACCGCATTCCAGTCCAGATAGTGCGGCTGATAAAGCCGAGCTGGCTTTACACTGATTTGAGGCAAGCTGGACGTTAGTTCCGGATATGCTTACCATGCTAACAGCCAAGGCGGAAAAAATTAGCACGAAAATCATGGATATGATAAGCGCAACGCCATGACGCTTTTGGCGAGTTATTTTTTTGGTGAGCTTCATTTTAACCCACCGGAAAGAGCCTATCTTATATGTAATTGAAAGGAAGACTTCTAAGTGCTATATAAAGTATAAGGAATATTTGCCCTTAAAGCAAAGCGGGCAAACTGCGCAGGTTAATATATTTAAATCATTTTTAATGTCTGATAAAAGCGGCTAAATAGCTGGATGGTTCAGGATATCGTATTTTGTTGTTCAGCGAAATATGAGCTTCGCGCAAATGGTGAAGAGATAACCCAGGAAAATCCCAGGTCAATTGCTCTTAGTTTCCAGAAATCGAATTTTTCAGGGCTTACATATTCGACCACTTCCAGTGAATTTTTTGATGGTCTTAGATATTGGCCGATAGTGATTCTATCACAGCCTGCATTACGTAAATCCTTTAGCGCTTGCTCGACCTCGGCATCGGTTTCTCCCAGGCCGAGCATAATCGAGGATTTAGTTTGGACGCCGTTAAGTTCTTGTTTTGCTGTTTTTAGCAAATTTAGAGACCGCTGATAGTTGCCGCCGGCCCTGGCAACCGGGTATAGAGAAGGTACAGTCTCAATATTGTGAGCAAATACGAAGGGTAAAGCGCTCTGCAATATCTTTATGGCCTCTGTCTGGCAGTTGCGAAAATCGGGCGTGAGTATTTCAAATTTCATATCGTGATTCTGCTGTCTGACGTAATTAATACAATCGCGAAAATGACTGGCGCCACCGTCCGGCAAATCGTCACGGTCAACGCTGGTGATTACTAAATATTTCAGTTGCATTTTTTTGGCCATTTCTGCTAAAAGCAAAGGTTCAGACGGATCCGGCGGAGCAGGTTTGCCTGTGGCTACCGAACAAAATTTGCAATTTCGTGTGCAGATATTACCCAAAATCAAAACCGTCGCAGTTCCTCTTGACCAGCACTGGCCTCGGTTGGGACAGTTTGCATTGTTGCATATTGTCTCCAGGCCCAGCGAGCTTAAAATATTTTCAACCTTTTTGTAAGTTTCACCTGCCGGCAATGGTCTGCGTAACCATGTTGGTAATTTACGTTGATATTGGTTAGTGGCTGGTTTCCCAAAAAGCAGTGGTCCGGCCTTCGTAGCCACTTCGGCGGAGAGGGCTTTCGTCATTAGGTTGCGGGGCACAGCATGGCTCGCGCCATTGCGTTGCTCGTTACGGTCCGGCCTTCGTAGCCACTTCGGCGGAGAAGGCTTACGTTTAACGTGAAGACGTTTGACGAAACGAGTAGCGCAACCGTTAAACGCAAGCCGGTCCTCATTATGATTAGAAAAGTGTTTCAGAAGCAGTTTGGTTAATTTTTCTTTTAGATCATTCATTGAATAGTGTTGACCGGTCTCTTTTAGCACTGATGTCATCTCGATGTCGTCAAGGCCGCATGGTACGAGTAAATCAAAGATGCTTAAGTCGTTTTGGATATTTATAGCCATGCCGTGGTAGGTTACTGATTTTGAAACGCGCACGCCGATAGAGGCAATTTTATAGATTTTCGATTTTTCGTGCAACACCCATAAGCCGGGGAAACCTTTTCGTCTGTCGGCTTGGACGCCAATCTGCGCCAGCAGTTCTATGCCTATTGTTTCCAGCTTTCGGATGTATTCGGTGATACCGATGCCGAGTTCCTGCTTGCCCCCGCGTCTCCCGACGCAAGTCGGGGCAGCGGGCAGGTGTAGTATCGGATAAAAAACCAATTGGCCCGGGTTGTGGGCGGTTGCACCGCCGCCTCTGCGAATATCAACTACATCAATATGCTGCTTTTCTAAATCTTCTTTGCTGGTTAATAATTTATTAGCACTCTGTCGTGCTCCGAGAGTGATAACAGGAGGGTGCTCGGCTATTAAAACCGTATCCGGTATTTTCCCTTCGCGTCTTTTATCGCGCAATTCGTGCTGAGTTTGCAAAACCTCCCTGTAATCGGCAATGCCGCAGTCGATAATCTGTAAAGACCGATTTGTAGTTCCTTCGGCCATATCTTTATAACAATATCTACAAAATGTTACCGAAGGCATCTATAACTGCATCCTCAATCGTTTCACTTATTGTTGGATGTGGATATGTTATCCGGCTAAGTTCCTCCGGCCCGCAGCCTATTAATGTCCTTGCCAATGTTACAAATTCAGTTGCCATAAATCCGGCCATCGTGATTCCAATGATTTTGTTGGATGCATTGTCCCGAACGATCCTTACCTGGCCGGCTGTCTCATTGTGCGCGACACTTCTGCCGTTCCCTTTGAAAAAGCCTTTTCCAACTGAGATATCAAGTCCTTCGGCTTTGCAGGTGTCTTCGGATTTGCCGACCGAGGCAACTTCGGGGAAGGTAAAAATAACCCTGGGGATTAAGCCATAGTCGGTCATTTTTCGGTTGCCGCCGACGGCGTTTGCTGCGGCAACTTCTGCCTCGGTAGTAGCTCCATGCGCCAAAAAGGTTGTGCCTATCACATCACCTATAGCATAAACAACAGGAACACTGGTTTGGAATTTTTCATTAACGACAATGGTGGATCCGTTCATTTGCAGATTCAGCGCTTCGACAGTTTCTTTATCGACAGTTGGCCTTCGGCCTACAGAGACTAATACTTTTTCAACTTCAATCGTCTGGCCGTTCTCAAGAACTACTTGTGCCGGTGTAGCTGTTTTATCAACCGAAGTGACTTTCACGCCGGTTATAGAAACGATGCCGAGCTTTTTAAACTCGCGTTCAACCAGACGACCGACCCATTCATCCTCCATAGGAAGCAGCCGGGAAAGAGCCTCCACAATGGTTACCTTTGTTCCCATAGCGGCGTAGACGCAAGCCGTTTCGCAGCCGATTACGCCGCCACCTATAATTACCATCGATTTGGGTATCTGCGGCAGTGACAGAGCTTCTTTGCTGCTGATGACCGTTTGGCCATCAAAAGGTATATTGGCAAGCTCGATCGATTCTGAGCCGGTGGCAAGAATTATTTTGTTAGTCTCTACATCGACAGATTGGCTGTTAGATTCGACTTTGATTTGATTTGGTGCAGTGACAGTGGCATGGCCGCCAATCACCACGATTTTATGAACCTGTGCCGTACCTGTCATTGCCTTGCGAAAGCCGGTTACTATTGCATCTTTTCTGGCCTGAATTTTGGGCCAGTTTGGAGTAGCTGAACCGATTTCTATGCCGATATCGACCGCTTGTATGGCAGAGAGCAAAGTATGCGCTGAAGCAAGAAGAGATTTTAACGGAATGCATCCCCAGTTAAGGCATGTTCCACCGATAAACTCTTTTTCAACCATTGCAACCTGCGCACCTTTTTGTGCGCATCTTTTAGCAGCACGAAAACCGCCAGGTCCGGCCCCGATCACTACAACATCAAAATGCTCTGCCATAATTCATACTCCTTTTTACACATTGTTGTATTGTTTATTTCATACTAAAAAATACTGATTAACTGAAAGGGAGTATATCAGAAATCAGGAGAGAAAAAAACTGCCGTTTTGTTTTTCATAGGTGCACCCTTTTCGTATATGTTTAGCCAAATATTGAAAAAGACCATCCCCAAACTTGGACTTGACGCTTCGCGTCAGTCCTTCGCTTGAGGCTGCCACCCTTTATAGCCTCGTTGGGTGGCAGCCTCAATCCCGATTCATCGGGATTGGGGATGGTCGTACTGCTAAAATAATGGTGCTAAAGTTTCAAAATCTACCTACTAACTCGAAATGCACCCCTTTTCTCATTTTCGCAAAATTGGCTTGACATAACGGTTATGGCTGAAGATACTATGCTTTTTAATCATCATTAAGAATGAGTTAAGTGCAGATGTGAACCATCTTAAAGAACATCCGAAAGCCAAACCCGTCATTGGCTGGCTTTGTTATGAAAAAAATATCGCATAAATAATAGAAAGAAAATCTATGAGCACATTCAATAATCAACGCCGTGAATTCCTAAGGCGGTCCATATATTTCGGTGCCACAGCAGTCATTGCCGGGCCGCTGGGCAAAGCCCTGTCTTTTGCTCCTGCTGAATCCGGCTCAAACATGAAATTTGGATTGGTTACCTACCTTTGGGGCAAAGACTGGAACCTGCCGACTCTCATTTCCAACTGCGAGAAGACCGGCGTTCTCGCAGTAGAGCTGAGGACGAGACACGCCCACGGCGTCGAATCAAGCCTTAACACACAACAACGTCAGGAAGTAAAAAAACGATTTGATGATAGTCCTGTTATTCTTTTGGGTTTAGGTACTAACTTTGCCTTTCACCACGTTAAGCAGGCGGCGCTAAAAAAAGACATCGAAGGGGCAAAAGAATATATAAAGCTTTCTTATGATGTGGGCGGTTCCGGGGTAAAAGTTAAGCCAAATAATCTTCCTAAGGACGTGCCGCCCGAAAAAACTATTGAGCAGATCGGTAAATCACTTAATGAGCTGGGACGGTTCGCCGCCGACTATGGTCAGCAGATTCGCCTTGAGGTTCACGGCTCGTGCTCTCCGCTGCCGATTATCAAGCAAATTATGGATGTAGCCGACCATCCCAATGTCGGCGTTTGCTGGAACTGTAACCCGGAAGACCTTGGTGGTGAAGGACTGGAATATAACTTCAATCTTGTTAAGAACCGATTTGGCAGCACCGTTCATATTCGCGAGCTGAATATCGGCGATTACCCCTATCAGCAGCTTATGAACCTGCTGGTGGGTATGAATTATAACGGCTGGATACTTCTTGAGGCCCGCACTGAGCCGCAGGACCGTGTCAAAGCGCTGACGGAGCAACGGCAGCTCTGGGAGCAAATGGTCGCTAAAGCACAAAGTGCTGCGGGCGGGCAAAAGGCTGAGGGCGTAAAAGTCACCGAACTGGCGGATAAAGTAAGGGTGGAGATTAACGGACAACTTTTCACGCAATACAACTTTAAAGATGCCAGGTTTCCTTACTTCTACCCGGTAATTGGTCCAACGGGAGTGAACATTACTCGTAACTGGCCAATGAAAGATGGTGAGAACGAACAGCATGACCATCCTCACCACCGCTCGCTATGGTTTACACACGGAGCAATAAATGGTCATGATTTTTGGACCGACGGTAGCAAAAAAGGCAAAATCATTCACGATAGATTCCTCGAAGTTGCTTCCGGTCAAGAAGTGGGAATTATTCAGTCACAAAACAGGTATGTGGCGAGCGATGGAACTGTCGTTTGCAATGATACTCGCACACATAAATTCCATAATCGGCCGGACTGCCAAATCATGGACTTCGAGGTAGCTATCCATGCTTCCCTTGGGGATTTGACCTTAGGTGACACTAAGGAAGGTTCAATGGCGATCCGGTTGGCGCCTACGATGCGGGTCAAAGGCAAAGTCGGTAAAGGGCAAATCATCAATAGTGAAGGTCAGCGGGATAATGACACCTGGGGCAAACGCGCAGCGTGGTGTGATTATTATGGCCCGTTGAACGGTGAAATCGTGGGCGTAGCTATTTTTGACCATCCGCAGAACCAAAGACATCCTACGTGGTGGCATGTTCGTGCTTATGGTCTTTTTACTGCGAATCCGTTCGGAGTGCACGATTTTGAAAAAAAGCCGGCGGGTACCGGAAACTTAACTATCAAGTCCGGCGATAGTGTGACTTTCCACTATCGATTCTATTTTCACAAAGGCGATTGTGAACAGGCTAAAGTGGCAGAACTTTATCGCGAATACGCAGCAATAAAATATTAGATTGGTAATGGCGCAAGCCATGCTGTGCATTGCCAATTACCAATTACCAGTTACCAGTTACCAATTACCAAATGGAAGGAATTATCATGAGTGGATTAACTCGTCGAGATTTTCTAAAAAGTACGATGGCTGCCGGCGTAGCAATGACTTTAGCGGCGCCATATTCACGTGTGCTTGGCGCGAACAATGACATCCGCCTTGCTGTGGTTGGCACAGGCGGTCAGGGTAGTGGCCATATTAGAACCTTTGGAAGGATACCTGGTGTGCGGATAGTGGCAATTTGTGATGCGGACAGGGACCATTTAGAACGCCATCTCGAACGCTTCAAAAAGAACAATCAAGACGTCACCGGCTACACGGATGTTCGCAAACTTCTGGATGATAAGAACATCGATGCAATTTCTTCAGCGACTCCCAACCACTGGCATTCGCTTGTAACGATTTTGGCTTGTCAGGCCGGCAAAGACGTTTATATCGAAAAGCCCGTCTCGCACGAGATATGGGAAGGCCGGAAAATGGTCGAGGCAGCCCGCAAGTACAACCGAATCGTACAGACCGGGACGCAGAAGCGTTCTTCCGAGGCCCATAAAGCCGCCTATAAATGGATTCACGAGGGGAATCTCGGCCCCATCAAGTGGGTTCGTTCTCTATGCTATAAGGCTCGCTACGAAGGCACCAACGGGATTGTGAACGGGACGAACGGACCGAATCCCGTGCCGGAGAGTGTGGACTACAATCTGTGGTGCGGGCCGGCCGATATGGAGCCGCTGCGACGGGAGCAGTTGCATTACAAATGGCACTGGGTCTGGAACACCGGCAATGGCGATCTCGGCAATCAGGGGATCCACGAGATGGACCTTGGCCGTTGGGCATTGGGCGATCCGAAGCTGGCGCCGCGTGTGCTGAGCTTCGGAGGCAGATTCAGGGTTAATGATGCCGGCGAGACAGCCAATACCCAAATCGTGTTCCTCGACTACAAGCCTGCTCCGCTAATATTTGAGGTTCGTGGCCTGCCTTGCAAAAAGGGCGACAGGGCGATGGACAACTGGCGTCGTACTGGTACCCGCATTGGCGTTATCGTGCAATGCGAGAACGGCTATTGGGCCGCGGGCGACGGTGGCGGCTGGGTCTGGGATAATGACAACAAGCGGACTGACAAGCAGATCAGCGGTGGCGGTGGCGGCGGCCACTATCAGAATTTCATCGACGCCGTCCGCAGCAGAAAGGTCAGCGACCTCAACGCGGACATCGAGAAGGGCCACCTCTCCAGTGCCTTAAGCCACATGGGCAACATCTCCTACAGGTTGGGTAAGAAGATGTCGGTAAGCGAGATCAGGAGCAGCATCGATAATGAGTACCTGATGGACTCGTTCGAGAGAATGGTCGAGCATCTTAAGGTCAACGAGGTGGACCTGGAAAAAGAGCCTATCACGATGGGGCCGATGCTGACAATGGACACCGAGAAAGAAGAATTCGTCGGTGAGCACAGCGAATTGGCGAACATATTTATCAAGCGTAATTACCGTGAGCCGTTTGTGGTTCCGGATGAAGTCTGACCTGTACTGAGCTTGCCGAACGTATGAAATTTGCGTTGTGTAATGAAATGTTTGGGAATCGGCCGGTCACCGAGATTTGCTCGATAGCCGGCCGATTGGGTTATCATGGCATCGAGATAGCTCCCTTTACGCTGGCTCACTCAGCGAGTGACGTTACCACTGAGCAGAGAAAAGAAGTCCGGCGTACCATAGAAGGCCACGGCCTGGAAACTGTTGGCTTACACTGGCTGTTTGTTGGGCCTACTGGATTGCATATAACCACGCCTGATGACGCTGTGTGGCGAAAAACCAAAGATTACCTGCGTATCCTGCTGGATTTATGCGCGGATTTGGGCGGCAAGGTGCTCGTGGTCGGCTCTCCAAAGCAGCGAAACATCGTGGAGGGGCAAACCAAAGAAGGCGCCTGGAAAAGAGCGGTGGAATTATTTTGCAGCGTTCTTAGTCGTGCTGCTGAGCTGGATGTGACAATATGTATTGAGCCGCTGTCACCTGCCGAGACCGATTTTATTAATACTGTCTCGGAAGGTCTGCAGATGGTTCAAGAAATCAACCATCCCAGTTTTAAGGTTCATCTCGATGTCAAGGCAATGTGTTCGGAGGCGAGGCCGGTGCCGGATATTATCCGTTCGGTTCGAGCTGAGGACATCGGCCATTTTCATGTAAACGATCCCAATCTTTACGGTCCGGGAATGGGTGATGTGGATTATGGTCCTATTGCAGAAGCTGTCAAATCAATCGGCTGGGACAAATGGCTTTCGGTGGAAGTTTTCAAGTATGATCCCGACCCTGAGACTATAGCGAGTGAAAGCATCAAATACTTGCGTAAATTTTGGTCTTAGCGAACACTCATTTCCTTATATACAGCAGGCGAGCAGGTGAGCTTTGAGTATTTTTCTGGCGCGGTAAAATTGGACGCGGACCTTTTCTGGAGTTGTCTGTGTAAGAGATGCGATCTGGGCATAGGGCAGCTGCTCATAGTAGCGAAAGTGAAGGACGTTTCTGTGCTGATGGCTGAGCTGTTCGAGTGCTGCCGAGACCTGCTGGAGTGTCTCCTCGCGAATCTTCGCGTCCAGGAGGTTGTCACCACCTGTTTTTGTTTCGCTTCCATGATACCGATTCCGAGAGAGTAAAGTCTTGGTGGAGGATAAGCGCCGACGTCGTCTGAGGGCATCCTGGATCTTGCTCCAGGCGATGCGATGCACCCATGGCCAGAATCTTCGGCTCTCTCGTAACGAAGTGATTTGCCGGACAACGGCCAGTAATGTTTCCTGCAGGATGTCCTCGGTCGCATCATGATTTAAAGTGGTGCGTAGAACGAATGGGTACAGCCGCTCCCATGCGATGACAGCCAGACGTCCCATGCTGGTCTGACTGCCCGAGCGAGCCTCAGAAAGTAACTTCTGGATGTATTCGTCGTCCCTGCTCATTTATTTGGCCCTCGTTTATATAAAGGCCGTTGGCTTGCCAAAAGTAACAAGAAATTGTGCTCGAAATGTGCTTTTATTCTGCCGCAGGCTCCGCTTCCGGCGCCGGCGAGCTATCAGGAGCTTGTTCTTCTCTGTCGAGAACTCGCCAGGTTGGTGATATAAGTTCCGGCACGTACCATTTACTGCCGCAGCGGTGACACTTCTCCATATCGGGGCGGCGCAGCCTGCCGCAATTGGCGCAGGTCACCAAAGTTATCTCAGGCCGGGTCAGTCTGTATGTAATATAGGCGGCCAGGCCAAAGCAAATAGATGTAAGAATCCAGAATATTCTTGCATTCTCTGACAGCCCAACAACCGTAGCATTTACACTTACCCGCCAGGCGAGAAGTATTGACAATATTATCGAAGGTAATATTAGCAGCAGGGCAGTGAAAAACCTCTCTGTCGTATTACTTCTAACGTCTCGTCCCTTCATCGCGATAAATGAATTGGGCAAAATAAATAATGCCCTGTGACCGGCTGCAGCTTCAATGCTGTCTGCCATAGCATAAGAGGCAAGAGACAAGATCGGCGGATGAAGATTTTCCAGCAAATATTTTGAAATAGTCAATGTGGGTGCCCAGGGGACCTCCCAAAAAACCGCTTTACTTGTAGAGATAGGTCGGCCATGATACCTTTGAGCATCTGTAAAGTCGGTGTTTTTTTGTCTGATTAGTTTACCTTCTTCATCAAAAACGGCAAGGGTCGTTGAGGTGCCCTCTCGCGAAACGTTTGCTGCGAACATGCCTCTATATTTGTGATCAGTATTCAAGACTAACGGAAACACTTCGTATGCTAACAAATCTTTAGGTGTAACTGATCTCTTGGATGGAAAGAGAGTATCAGGCGCGGGAAGAAAGCCGGCAGTTCCAGCAAATTCAAGTGTTTCACTGTCCAGCAGATCAATTCGGCCGGTTTCGTCGAGCACAAGCAGATACTGGCTTTTGTACCCAGAGTAGTCTCTTTCTACAATTGGTTTAAGATTCTTTGAATCTTCGTCAGAGGCTTTAATAAGATAAGGTGGTTTCCAATATAAACTTAACAAGGACGAGTTTTTCTCAACTCGACCTATTTGAACAGGTTTATGGGTATCGTCTTTACCGAGTTCAGGACCTTTCGTTATGGTTTTTTCCCTGAAATTAACTTTAAAAAAGCGGCGCAGCTTTTTGTCGTACAAAATGAACGGCTGCGTATACCATGCTGTTGTACTTGCAATTGGATGTATGAACCGTCCAAGCGTTTTATCAGCAGTGTCTGAAA
>Ga0315543_1004894_pt1 | contig 10798 bp, 8 predicted proteins | sample SalMarSW160210MG_2_FD_203098 | JGI IMG/M metagenome (GOLD analysis project Ga0315543, IMG submission 203098) | Salt marsh sediment microbial communities from the Plum Island Ecosystem LTER, Massachusetts, United States - Salt Marsh Sediment SW1601-210 ...
TCCGGCATGTCAAGGTGTCTGACGATGTTCTCAGTGAATACGATCCCTACGTCCACCATCACACCTATCGCTATGGCAATACCGGATAATGCAACCACATTCGCATCGATCCCAAATTTCCGCATCACGATGAATGTCATTAGAACTCCAATAGGCAGCAGACTCGAAATAAGAAATGAAGCCTGCAAACTCAACATTAAAATGATCACAACGATTATACTGATAATGATTTCCTCGGTAAGTGCAGATTCAAGGGTTCCAAGTGTTTCTTTAATGAGTCCGGTACGATCATAAAAGGGAACAATGGTCACTTTTGAAACTGTTCCGTCTTCCAATGTTTTACTTGGTAGTCCGGGGGATATCTCAGCAATTTTCTCTTTTACGTTATTGATCGCTTCAAGTGGATTTGCCCCATACCTGGCAACTATTACACCTCCTACGGCTTCAACACCCCCTTTGTCCAGGCCTCCTCTGCGGGTAGCCGGTCCAAAATTAACCCTTGCCACATCCTTGATCCTGATGGGAACATTGTTCCTGACAGTAACAACGCTTTCCTCTATATCCTCAATGGATTTAATGTACCCTAAAGCACGTATAAGGTATTCTGCACGGTTGAATTCAATGGTCCTGGCTCCAATGTCAAGGTTACTATTTTTCACAGCTTGCATTATCTGGGCCACGGTCACACCATGAGCACGCATTGCAACTGGATCTATATCCACTTGATATTCTTTTACAAATCCTCCAATTGAGGCAACTTCTGCAACACCTTTAGCTGAGGTTAATGAGTATCCGACATAGAAATCCTGAATTGTCCTTAATTCATGCGGATCCCATCCACCTACAGGATCACCATCCTTATCACGACCCTCAAGGGTATACCAGTATATCTGACCCAATGCAGTGGCATCCGGACCAAGAGCAGGTGTTACATCTTCCGGAAGGATTCCGGCAGGAAGGGAGTTGAGCTTTTCAAGTATCCTTGTCCGGCTCCAGTAAAACTCTATATCCTCTTCAAAAATGATATAGATGCTTGAAAGACCAAAAATGGAATTGCTTCTGATATCCTTTACTCCCGGGATACCAAGTAGTGCAGTGGTCAGGGGGTATGATATCTGATCTTCTATATCCTGGGGTGAGCGCCCGGGCCATTCGGTATAAACAATTTGTTGGTTTTCCCCAATGTCAGGAATAGCATCAACGGGAACCGGATCTCGTGGAAATATTCCTGTATCCCAGTTAAATGGAGCTGTATTAATTCCCCATGCAACAAATAGTATGAGTATCAGAAAAGTAACCAGCTTATTTTCAAGGAAAAACCTTATGAATTTATTTAACATGTCCTATTAGATTAATTACTAATCAATATTGAAATTTGAATATGAAAGAGATAGTGACGGGGAATCGGGGTAGGATCATAGGCTAACCCATTCATATATGGGAATGCCAAAAAAAGAGCATCACATCAAAAGGTGACACACTGTAAATCCCCTGAATTAAAGGCTAAATAAGGAAGGACTGAATTTGGGACAATACCACTTCCTGTGGTGGTGGTTTTTTATAATTGAGCACTCCAACAACTGTTGATTCATCAGTCATTGGATTTTCAATTAATAACTGTGTTGTAAAGAAAAGATCAAATGAATGTGAATTTTCAAAATCGAATGAATAGCTTGAAACAAAAAAGTCATTTGTTGATTCCACCTTTATGGTATCATCAACACAATGATGTGATTTATCCTGATCTTGATCATGATGGCAAGTATCTTCAATTCCATCAGTTTCACAACAATCATGCGCAGGAGCGATCAATGCCAGATCATATAAATAACCCTGGCAAAAGTGCATATTAATTGTCATTCCTGTTGCTGTGAGAAGCAAAAGTGCTGACAATGTAATATGAATTAAAAGTTTGACCATCTTTTTAAACTACTTTGCAAAGTAACGTCTAATAATTAAAATATGTTTTGCACAATTTTGGAAAAGATTTATATATTTTTTGTTTTACAATCGATTCAAAGGTTTTCGTTTCTCTTCTCGCACCTTCTTGTAGTGTGAGGGGGTAAGGCCAGTTACATCTTTAAATTGTCTGGAAAGGTGTTGTGCACTGCTGTAACCCAGCTGATAAGAAATTTCATTTATTGTAAGTTCATCATATACAAGAAGTTCTTTCACTTTCTCAATTTTCTGAAGGATCATATATTTTTCTATGGTTTTCCCTTCAATAGAGGAGAACAAATGGCTTAAATATGAATAATCGTGCCCAAGCTCCGATGATAAAAAGTCTGAAAAATTTACATAATCAGGCTTTTCTTTATCATGATGTATGTATTCAATAATCAGGGTTTTTATTCTATTAATGATCCAACTCTTTTTATCATTAATAAGTTCAAATCCATTTTCAGCTAAAGCTTTGCTTATTTGTTCAGTATCCTTATTATCGAGTTCTTCTTTAATTACTACTTCGCCAAGTTCTATTTTATTTATAGTATATCCAAGGTCCGTCAATTCATCGTTTACAGCTTTTATGCATCTGTTACAGACCATGTTTTTTATATGGAGGATAGTGGAAGCCATAGCTCAAATTTAAGAATATAAATTTATAAGAACATCCCATCTAAATTGAATCAGTTCTCTTTAATACGGTTGAGTCATAAATTTTCAATTTTGAGAATCCATCTATTTATATCTAAATAAATGTCCATTTATTTGCGAATAAATACTTATCCCCTGGCATCAAGAGTTAATCCTTGAATTAGGTAAACAATGGTTCATTTATTTACCCGTAAATAGGGGAGCGAGACAATTTCAGTTGCGAGCCGACCGGAAAAAAACTCCTGGAAACCTGACATGGATCATTTTGTTTAACTAACTTTTTCCAGGAGCTATAAAAAGAAATTTTGTATAAAAACAGTGCTCTGCTACCCGCTGACTAAAATCCACCTAACCATAATAAAAGCACCACAACTATATAATATCACAGAGCGTTCGGGAAATCTTCGCACTGTGGCGAATCAGCACAAGCACATTGTCAGCCGACATTTAACTTGTATTATAAAAGGTTATCGCTTATTTAAGAAATAGCATTTTCTTTGTTTGGGTTTCAAACCCTGCATGAAGTCTGTAAATATAGATACCAGAACTTACGAGATTGCCGGAATCATCCCTTCCATCCCAGGTAATAATTTTATTCCCGGGCGTTTGAGTTTCATTCACAAGTGTTTTGACTTTCTGTCCTACCATGTTGTAAATAGTGAGTACGACTTTCCCTGTGCTATGCAAATCATACCGGATAGTGGTTGTGGGATTAAAGGGATTTGGATAGTTTTGCCATAATACGATTTCCCGGGGCAGATTGTCATCAGGGATAATAGTTGTCACCTTCCCTTTCTTGTAATATAGAATACTGCCGTTTTTGCCCACAGCCCAACCTGACAGTTCATTCCCGTTCAGAACCAGGGAAAGATCCTGCATTTTTTCTGTTGTTGAGGTTAACAACTCCCAGCTCAATCCCTGATCCATACTTGCATAGATGGCTTTTTCTGACAGGAGCCAGAAAACATCATTAAAGACAACAATATTCTGAATAATATCATTATCAGGAGGAGTCATACTCTGCCATGCATTTCCATTGTCTGTCGTCCTCTGAAAAGCATCACCGGATGCCGCAAGACCGATACCTGTTTCAAAAAAAGCAATCCTCATAAAATTATTGTAGTTTGGGATATCAACCGGTGACCAATTTGTTCCACTGTCTGTGGTTCGGTAGGCTTTGGACATATTTGATCCGAACCAGCCGATGGAACTGGTCACCCAGCAAACCGCATAGGGCGTACTAACTTCGCCATCTGCCGCCAAAGGCGCCGTATTCACCCGGGACCATGTGTCTCCCGCATCCGTTGTTGTTAACATAACCCAGACATGATCCACAGGATCACCAACCGCAAATCCCTCTGATAAACCGAACATTTCTATATCGTTCAGCCAGATACTATTCTCTTCATAAACCAGGATCCAGGAAGAGCCGCAATCCGTGGTCTTGTAAATATGCGAGGTCAGTATAGACTGCGTATCTATGCTGTATCCGAGAACAAGAACAGTGTTGTCATCAATACATTCAACATCGTAGAAATGCACCGTATCCGACTGTGTCCAGACATCATCCCAGGTTTCACCCCCATCTGTTGTATGCAAAACCGTGCCATATACACCCACAATCCAGGCATTTGTTTCAGAGACAGCGTTGACGCCATACAGGTTATTTGTGGTTCCCGAACTTTGAGCCTCCCATTCTGCTCCTTTAAGAGGTATTGTATGAATAACAAAACAGCTGTCCGGTCCCGGCCAATCCGTTATGGGACTTAAGTCTGTAATCAAATCGGACGTCCTGCCGGTTCCTCCTCTTATCACATCATAGAAATGATAATCACCTCCCATGTGATCCTTGAATCCGATGGAAGCGCCTGCTTTTTCATTGGAAAACGTACCGCTGACAACAGGGCCATAATGATACTCGATGGTATTCATGGCCTCATACAGGCGTAACTGAAAATTGACGAGAGCCGAGGATTCATACGTACTGTCGGCTCTTATATTCTTCCATTGGACGATAAAGACACGATTGGGTTCAGAACCTATGGTTTCATAGCTGATCGAACCCTCCCCACCTGTATCAAGATCATCCCACCAGGGAGCCAGAGTTTTTAAAGGACGTGCTTCATCCCCCAGGTTATAATTATCTTTACTGGAATAGAAAAGAATTCCGCCACCTGTTAATCCTCTTTCAGAATTCATATCACCATATCCCAATTCAGCCCAGCCGTTGATGTCTATCTGAATCATGTCATAGTCATATCCGTCATATTTAAAAACAAAAGGCAGTGTAACAGCTTCTGTTCCTTCATCGCCCCAGATATTTAATTCCTGACCCTGAATCTCAGAATAGACAGCAGATTTTTTTTCAACCGATGCCTGTGCAATGGTTGGCAGAGTAATCACTTTCATGGTTTGTCTGAGGGTATCATGTAACGGCTGCTGACTGGTACCCAGTTTGATGAAATCAACAAAGTAATTTCCTGTATCCTGGGCAGTAAATGTGTCCCCGAATGAAAATGTCTGTTCAACTCCGGGATTCAGGTTGCTAATTTCTGTCGTACTGTTAAAATATTCCATTCCCGAGTCCGCCCCTGTAACACGAATTTTAACAGTATAAATATCCGAATATGTTTCTGTTCCAATATTGGTTGCTGTCCCGCCAAAAATCATTTCCGAACCCTGTAAATTTACACCGTGAACTGCTGTTAATTTAAAATTGAGCCAGGTTTCGGGTTCATACAACAGCGGCCTCTGGTATACCCCATTCCCATGGGTTGCAACCCTGAGATTACGATTAGAAGGAGATATGGAAAGATCCATTGCAATCACCGCTTCCGGGAGTCCTTCCATGAAAGTATTCCAGGTTGTACCAGCGTCCTGGGAAACATAGACGCCGATATCATTCCCGATATAAACATAATCAGGCTCCAGGGGATCCACAGCAATCGACAGGGTGGGTATATCAGGAAGGGAACCGGTAATATCACTCCAGTTATCACCTGCATCAGTCGATTTATAAACATGGCCCGAACCAAATCCGCCAAAAACAACATAAACCATACGGTCATTATCCGGACTGACGGCAAGGTCCATGGGATACCTGTCCGGCAGAGTATTCGTCACATCGTCCCATGACTCACCCCCGTCCAGCGTTCTATACAGGTGGGCCCTGGTTACTGTGGGAGCAGTCCCCACATACACTACATCGGGGCTGGTATGGGAAACAGCCATGGAAAGAGCGAAATTGCCATCCAGATCTTCATCATTCACTGCATACCACCATTCAGCATTATTCATGGTCTTAAACACTTTTTTCCTTCCCGCATACAGTATATTGGGATTGGACGGACAGATCATAAAAGGTGCTACGAAGGCTGCCGATCCTTCCAGTCCATCAACAGCAGCATAAAATGTCTCTCCGTGATTGACCGATTTTAAAATGTAATTTCTCACGAAGGACAGATAAACAATCCGGTCATCCGCAGGATGCACTGCATTCCAGCCGCCGTCTCCATCACCGGTATACTGCCAGTCACCGGATCCATCGAAGATTAAATTCATGTTATCCTGCAAACCTCCCAGGGCAAAATTTGAATCCACAGCAGAGCTTGAAAAGCCATTGTAGAACTGAGTGGTTTGTAATCCCTGACTGATCACCTGAAAATCCGATCCGAAACCAGTAATACGGGCCACTCCCTGATCAAACGCGACGTACATAACATCCGGATCTGTTGGGTGGTGTACATAGGCATGATGATCACAGCATTCATAGCGGCCTACAGTGAAATTAGTTGCCAGGAACTCAAAAGAGCCACCTCCGTCATTCGACTTGTTTAAAAATATACCGGCCTGCATGATCTGGTTTAAATCTGTTGGATGTACAGCCACCCAATGGGAGTAATACCCCTGCCAGAGGGCTATATTTTGCCTGTTTATATTTGCCCAGGTCGTACCGAAATCATCCGTACGCCAGAGACCGTGACTCTCCTGGGTGTATGATCTGTCATCGGCAACAGTTGCAAAAATGATATCAGGATTTGAGCCATACATTTCCAGGAGGGTTTTCCCGGTATAAGGAGGGATTTGATTCATTTGGGTCCAGTTCTGTCCTGCATCCAGAGACCGGTATAAACCCGTTCCCTCACTGCCAAAATTACCGCAGGATACCATAACTTTATTTGTATCCGCTGTATTGATAACAATATCCTCTCCCATGATCACGGGCAGAACATTGACCCAGGTGTTGCCTCCATTCGTCGTTTTATAAATCCCCTCTGAAGTAGCGGCATAAAGTGAATTTGAATTCAGGGGATTCATACGCAAACATTGTACACCCCGTTCCTGGTTTGTTGTCCAGTCGAGGCTCTTGGTCCAGGTTTCACCACCATCGGTGGTTTTTAAAATACCAATACCGTAACTTCCACGTGTGGTATGAATGGCCACGCCGCCGATGGAGGATTGATAACCGTAGACTTCTCCGGTTCCGATATATATCGTACTCGTATCCGAAGGATCAATAGCAATTGCCATCACACCTAAAACCGGAAAGCCTGTCGGGATACGATGCCAGCCGCCCCCGGTTTCTGCTGAAAAGGTCCTCCACAGACCGCCGCTGGCGGAACCCGCATATAATGTCGATGGATTCTGTGGATTTAAAGCCAGGCTGATCATTCTTCCCGATACATTATGAGGGCCCATGGTCTGCCAGGCCGTGCCTTTGTGAGAAGATTGGGAATCCTTGCTTAACCTGCTTTTCACTTTTTCATATTGTCTGAAATATGTTTCGGCCGGTATGTCTTCGCCGGGGTAGGCACGTGATCGGGTCCAGAAACGCAGTGCTTCGTATGCTCCGGACAAACCGGGTTCTTGAAGCTTTGCAGGATGTTTTTTGTTTGTAAAATATAAAAGGGATCCCAAATATCCACCTATCATGGTGAAGGCAAGTATGATGAAAAAATAAGCAAGTTTTTGTTTCATATATTTTACTCCTGATATTATGTTTTTAGTTGATTTTATCAATATAGGCTAACGGTCGGCAGTATGGTAAGTTGTTATTTTTTTTCAAGTTAACATCGCTTAAAATTATATACACCATTTCGTTTATTTGATAATGAAAATAATCCGGATTTAAGAATCAAGCGAGGAAACAGAATAGGAGCCGGTGGCCATATAGCCAATGTCCCTCCAGGTTTCAGAACGCGATGCATTTCGGTTAATACCCGGGTTAATGTCAACATTGGTGCAGGAATTACACCAAATAAAATAACCGTATTAAAACTTTCAGTATCTAAGTTTGTATTCATCACATCACCCTTGACCACACGAACATTTTGTAACTTAGCAGCTTGTACTTTCCTGGATACTTCGTCGACTGATTCTGATAAAATGTCCATCGCTGTTAAAGAGCCTTGGTCACCAATAAACCCGGCTGCCGGAATCGTAAAAAATCCTGTTCCGCAACCAATTTCTAATACAGTCTGTCCGTTCAGGTTGTCGACTCCTTGAAGTATCTTTTGGGGACCAAAGAATCGATATCTAAATCGACTCTCCATTGCTGATGCCAATAATTTAATTGCCAACTTTCCAATTTTTGTCTTTGCAAATGTTTCAGTAGTCATTTTTTCTCTCCTGATAAAAATCTATTGTCCAAGATTCCTCGTTCTTGACAATTAAATAGTGGATAAACGCATTGCGTTTATATCCCTTATATGCGCTATAGTTGTTGGGTTTACTCAAATAAATTTACATCAATCATACAACAAATCCAAGGGATTAATGATATTCTGTAGGATTATTGGACATCCTGGTTTATTTAAGAAGGATGCTTTAATAATACGAAGAATAAATAAAAAGTTAGATTAACCAACAAATTAATAACAAAGCCGTAAAACGTCCAGTTTTTTATTTGTCATTACAGGGGAGGTTTAATCAAACTTTTTAGAATTCATCAGGGTTATCAATTATTTGAGGGGGTATTTTTTAGCAGTTCTATCAAGTTCTTCTTTCGTCTGCTTCTTAATTCCAGCTCTATTTAACGGTTTTTCATGGATATTCGAAAGATATTCTTGGGATTTTTAATCATATGTTACCCTTTTGGCAGGTTTAAGTTCTGAATATTAATCCTATGAATTTGAAAAGTTGCAGCATAACCAAAGTAACTTTTAAATTATGGTAATCTATCTGTGTGGTGATTCATTTCCGACCGGGAAAGGGTAACCCTTTTAAGCCGGAAGCATGGATCCTCTTAACCCTGAATAGATAGCATTGTTTTACTGAAATCTCCAGTAAATGATACAAAATGCAATGAATAGAAAAGAATATTTAGTTGGGAACTCGAATCCACAATTATTCACAATTTTGTGCAATTATCCACATAATTGCGAGTAATCAATGTCCAAAACGATTGATTTCTGTGATTTGAAATGGTTATAAAATACTTCTTTTATCCTATTCTTCATCCTCATAAAGGGAATTCTTATTAATCAAATAAATTGCAACTAATGCTATCCCAACTAATACAATTCCAGTAATTATCCTTCTTCTTTTTTGTTTTTTCGAAACAAAATTTTCGAAGACTTCCGGTTTAATCGGATCAAACTCTACATAACTCATCTTTCTTGTAAATTATTATTGTTTCTCTTTCTTTTATATATCTGTAGGCATAACCATGGATAATAAAACATGAATATCCATTTATCTCTGTTTTAACATGTCTTGAGGGCGCTTGAAAATCAAATCCTCTTATTCTGAATTCAGATATTTGAATTTCAAAAGTACCACCTGATCTAGGATAAAGTTCTTCAAGAATGAAAAGATTTTTAGCCATCTTCTCGTTTTCTTCTTTTGTCTTCTCTCGTTTTAATGCAGCTTTTTCGGCATCATTCCTCTTTTTACAGTCTGGATGGTATTTTTGGTTTTTACGGCCATAGAAATAGGGATCTACACAGTTAGGATATTTGCAGATATGAAAATACCCTTTGCTAGGTATATAATCACCCTCTTTATAATTTTGGTTCATTTTTGAAGTATGTTTTGCAAATATAATATAAATTCGTACATTTACGTACGTTTTAATAATTATTGATATGTTGTATCAACAAATTTTGGAATTGAATTTCTTTCTCCAGTCAGATCAACGTCATAAATGCTCTGATATTTCAGATAAATTACTTGAAAAACAGTTTACGATAAAAGATGTTGGAGTTACTCATAGATGGATCACACATTGGGATGATGTTGGTCTTCTGCCAGGAGTGTCAGAGAAAGGTAAGTGGCGCAAGTTCAATTTTATTGAATATGCCTGGTTAAAAATAATCATAGAATGTAGAAAATATAATATTCCGTTAAAATACCTACATGATTTAAAAGAGATTTTGATAAAAACAATTGATGTTGAAGAGAACATTAAAACTCCTGAAGTAAGACAAATTATCTTAGAATTAACACCGATCGAAAAAAGAGGTGAAGTAGAAGCATTCTTAAACGACAAAAATAAAATACATAAGGCAGCCCGTGAAACCCCTATTGTATTATGCTTACTACATTTATTTATACTGGATATCATTGTTTTGAAATCGCATTTCGCTATTTTAATCAATTCAGATGGTGAGTTTGTCCCACTCAAGGAATCATACCTTGAAAAGTATTATAAAATTCGCGGATTCAATGAATTTTTTCAAGAATCCTACCTATCAATTTCATTAACTGAAATTGTTAAAAGATTCATTAAGGGTAACGATCTTGAATTAGTCGAGACCAAGCTAGCGTTATTAACAAAGGATGAAGCTGAGATTATCAGAATAATTCGCGAAGAAGAACTTATCTCATTGCATATTCGATTTGATAAAGATGGCAAAATTAAATTAGTAGAATTAACCCAAGAACAAAGAATAGAAAAGGAATCTAGATTTCTTGATGTTATAATGAATAAAGGATATCAGGAAATAACTGTTAAGACAGAAAAAGGGAATATTGTAAGATGTACAAATACATTAAAAAAGAAGTTAAATGATTGATTATGGTACTGAATAAATCAGGCCTCACGGAAATCGTACACTTACCTGATAAGCAGGGAGTAAGCAATTTTCTTAGTAATCGTGATTTCAATAGAAAATGCAAGGAAAATCCTTTGTAAAAACGGAAATAAATTTACAGATGTTGAAGTAAGAAAGATTAAAAATTACCTTCTGCAACTAGCGGAAAT
>Ga0315543_1004896_pt1 | contig 10797 bp, 10 predicted proteins | sample SalMarSW160210MG_2_FD_203098 | JGI IMG/M metagenome (GOLD analysis project Ga0315543, IMG submission 203098) | Salt marsh sediment microbial communities from the Plum Island Ecosystem LTER, Massachusetts, United States - Salt Marsh Sediment SW1601-210 ...
CGGTATGCTGTCAGCGGCACCTCGGCGGTTCCTGCCAGATTCAGTTGGTCTTTTTCCATTCGGTAGGTCTGGTCTTCCGAGCCTGGGAAAAAGCCCGTGCCCGTCATTGTTTCATCCTTCATAAGGACCGGCACTGAGAACGGCACATATCCTCTGCCGACCATAAAGTCCATTGAGAATCGCAGGACGGCCCAATGCAGAAGTGCACCATCGCCTTTTAAGATGTAATTTCTCGTTCCTGCTAATTTGACGCCGCGCTCGATATCAATAATGCCTAAATCAAGTCCCAACTGCACGTGGTCTTTAGGTTCAAAATCAAATTGCCTTACCTCGCCCACCTTTTTAATCTCGACATTTTCGGTGTCGTCCTTACCGACCGGCACACCATCATCCGCCGGCTGCGCGACTTGCTTCATAAGAGTATCAAATTCAGGTTGATGCTTATTAATTTGGCGCTGATATTCTGCTTCTTTTTGCTTTAATTTTGTTAGTTCTTCAAGCGCATCAGTTTTTTCGTTTTCCGACAAATTTGGAATTGATTTGCCAATCCGATTTTTTTCAGTAATAACACTCTGCAAAAAGGCCTTGCTTCCTCGCAATGCATCATAGAGTTCTACCAACCGGTCGATATTTACATTGAAGTGTTTATCTTTAGCAGCTTTTTTGAATTTCTCCGGATTTTCACGTATCTGCTTTATATCAATCATCGTTTCTACCTACCCCCTCTCTAACGGTCGGGGCTCTGTTTTCTCTTGTTTCTTCGTATCGTTTGATGATTACAACATTATTTTGTCCGCCGAATCCGAAAGATTCGTTCATTGCTATATTAACCTTGTGTTTGCGAGGTTTGTTAGGAACATAATCCAGGTCAAGCGCAGGGTCAGGGTCGTTCAGGTTTATTGTCGGCGGTACTATGTTGTCCCATATTGCCAGAACGCAGGTAATCAGCTCAACAGCACCGGCTGCGCCAATTAAATGGCCAAGCATACTCTTGACGCTGCTGGCGGGTATATTTTTAGCTTCTTCTTTAAAAACCGCTTTGATAGCCATGGTTTCTATCGAATCGTTTTCAATAGTGCTTGTGCCATGCGTACTTATATAGTCTATATCTTCATAGCTAATGCCTGCATCAGCAAGAGCAGCGTTCATCGCCTGTATAGGCCCTCTGGCCTCTTCGTGCATATCAGTAATGCGGAACGCATCGGAACTGCTGCCATAGCCGATGACCTCTGCCAGGATTTTTACGCCTCTTTTTTGCGCTGAGCTTAGCGATTCGAGAATCAGTACGGCAGCTCCTTCACCGAGAATAAAACCGTCCCTGCTGGCTGAAAACGGCCTTGAGGCCGTCTGAGGGCTGTCATTTCTCCTCGATAGGGCGGTAAGGCGGTTGAAACCCATAAGACCTAATGGGTGTATCATTGAATGTGCGCCGCCCGTAATAATCACATCCGCGTCACCTCTGCGGATAAGCATTGTGGCCTCGCCGACGGCCTGCGTGCTGGCTGCACAGGCGGTAAGACAGCTTCTTGTCGGTCCTCGCGCCCCTGTGAGCATTGCGATATGGGCAGCCGGCATATTTGGTTCTTGCTCAAGCTCGCGCATAGAATCCATCATCCCAAAGGCAACCTCTGCCCACTTGATCCAGTCCATTTGGTTTTTGGCCGCGTCCCAGGCCTTAACCAACGCTGTGAAAAAAGCAGCATTATCAACCGAGCCTTCACCAGCTCCCAAGTAAATTCCCAACCTGCTGCGGTCTATGCCATCGGTTGGCCTATCAGTTTCAATATCAATCTCTGCCTGTCGGCAGGCCTGGGCCGCTGCACCGATGACAAAGCTTGAGCCGCGATTGCTGTGCTTGTGAAGCTGTGGATTTTTTGTATGCTTTGTAAGGTCGTAATCCTTCACCTCGGCATCGAATGTCGAAGGAAATGTGGATGCGTCGAAGATTGTGGTTTTAGCTACTCCACTCTTACACGCCAGCATTGCCTGCCAAACGGTATCGACATCATGTCCCAAGGGACAGACGACACCCATGCCGGTTATTACCACTCGCTCAGTCATTTATTTGGCCTTTGAAATCCTCTTTTACTTGCAGCATCTCAAATTATGAATATCCAATGTCGAAGTTAAACCATCGAACTTTTTCTTTTACCTTTTTAATCTCCAAATATCACAAACAGCACCCAGTGTCGAAATTACAATCACGCATGCTGCCAGGAATAAAAAAACTGATTTTTGGAGGAAATAAAAGAAAACGAGGTAAGTGAGAATACCCCCGACTGAACACCAGATTAGACGAAAGAAAAATCTGGAAAGTACACTCTTGTAGTCTTTTAAAGGCTCAGCTCCCCAAAAATTCATTTCTGTCTCCTTTACCATTCTTCATTCCTCGCTCGATATTCGATATTCAATCTGTTTTTTTCAGCACTACTGCTGCTGTTTGTCCACCAAATGTATAACTACAACATAAAGCATAACGAATTTCTTTCTGTATAGGTTCTTTAACGATATTTAAATTGCAACCATCAGCTTTTCTGTCGCAATTCTTCGCAGCGGGTATCTTTCCTTCAGCCATTGCACACAAAGCTGCGACAACATCGAGCGCTCCGCTTGCAGCACCGGTATTGCTCAGCATACTTTTGGTCGGCCAGACAGGAGTTTCAGCAGTTGCTTTTCCCAAAACGGCCTGGATTGCTCTTGCCTCAGCTAAGTCATCCTGCGGTATCCCCGTGCCGTGCGGAATAATCAAATCCAGCTGCACCGGCTCTATTTGTGCCTCTGCAATTGCCTTTTCGATTGCTATTTGAATACCCTTACCATCGGGCTCGATGTGCTCGTATGCCGGATTGAGACTATTGCTTTGGCCGGTCCCAACTACTTCCGCATAGATTTTGGCATCTCGTCTCTTGGCGTTATCCAGATTTTCCAGTATGACCGTGCCGGCCCCTTCACCGAAAACCGAGCCCTTTGCATCGGCGTCAAAAGGTCTGCAGGCAGATGCTGGATCATGATTATTCTCGGTTGTAGCTCTTTTTAATAGAGACTGGCGGGTGACATTCATTGGATTGGCCTTCGTTTCCGCACCGCCGGCTAAAGCGATGTCACTACCGCCGCGCTGGATAATCTGAGCTGCCTCACTTATTGCGATATGTGCGCCTGCCTCGCCGCATGTAATAGAGTTGCTTGGTCCCTGTATGTCGTGAATGATGCTTATATGGCAGGCAAGCATATTGGGCAGATACTTCAATAACCATAACGGGGGTACAAGCTCAATACCCTGCTTGCCCCATTTTTGAATATCAAACTCACCGTCTGTGTTGCTTGCCGCCGCCGCGGGAGCCAGCTCCACAAGGTCACAACTGATAAAGCCGGCACCTATATTGATTCCAAACCGCTCTGGATTTACATTGATATTTTCCGGGTCGATGCCTTTTGTAATAAGTCCGCTGCCGGCAATTGCCTCATTCGCTGCTATAACAGTCAGCTCGATGTCCCGGCACATCAGTTTGGCGGCTTTGCGATAGGTTTTTGGCACGTAGCTTTGTATCTTATAGTCTGGGACTTGGCCGGCTAATTGGCAGGCAAAACCCGTAGGATCAAAAGCCGTAATTTTACTTATACCGCATTTACCGGCACATAGACCGGCCCACATATCGTTAGCTGTTAGCCCAAGCGGGCTTATCGCGCCAAGGCCGGTTATCACTACTCGATTTGGATTCATCCGTCTTGCTCCGACTCCGATTTGCCGGAGCCAGCATCACTTACAAGCACATCCCGCAGAAGGGACTCAAATGTACCGGTGAATACGAAATTTTCTTTCGGGAATTTTTTGCCTGCCAGGTTTTGGTCTATATGGCTGAACATCAAATCTATCTCAGCGATTAATTTCTCTGCACATGTTATCCTGCCGGTTGTGCTTGCTGCTTCCGGCGCGATAGATTCAATCTGGGTTTGAAATCTTATTGTATCGCCGGGCTTTACGTAATCGAAAAAGACCGCTTTTTTTATTTTTGCCAGGATAACTTTTTCCTTAAAGTTTTTTGCCTCGCCGACCAGTATTCCCGATGTCTGGGCCATCCCCTCAATCATCAAAGTCTCCGGCATCACAGCAAAGCCGGGAAAATGGTCATGTAAATAGTCTTCGGCAAGTGTTACATTCTTAACAGCTACAGCACTTTTGCCACTGTTAAACTCAATAAATTTATCTATCCAAATCCAACGCATCTTCAACCCATATTAAAGTTAGCGGCAGGTTTACCCCGTTAGAATGCCCCGTGGCCCGCCTTCGACGAAGCGGCTATGCGCAGGCAGGCTTGGCACAGGGATGAAAATATTTAATTCCTTTATATTAAACACAGGATTTAATGCCCTGTGTGAGTACCGTTAGAAGGGCGAAGGGCTTCTAACGGAGTTTACTTTTGACAATCCTGCCGCTAATGTCTCGAAGACCTTTTATACTATAGAATTAAGCAGCACTATTCAGTTTAGTTTCGACATAATTTACAATAGCTCCTACGGTGAACAAATCACCAAGTTTGTTCACATCGGGGTTGTTCTTAAATGTCGATAGGTCGATATGTGGTATTTTATCTCGTAATTCAGCCAAGCCTTTTTCGGTAAATTTGCCTTTGCTGATAAATTCGGAATTATTTATCAGGCTCTCAGCCGGAAGCAGCTCTTCCCGCGGAATTTTTATTCCGAATGCTTTCTCTAATCTAAACACTATATCCAAAAAGTCGATACTTTCAGCCCCCAAATCTCCTGTTAAGGTCGATTCGGCCGTTACCTCATCGTCATCAACTCCCAACGCATCAACTAAGACTTCCTGAACCTCCCTGAATATCTCATCCCGATTCATTGCCATATTTTTTTACCTCCTGTAATTTAGCATTCGGCATATAACGTAAAGTATTTTTTTGCTTTTAACCTTTTTAGCAGCTTAGCAATTTCCAACGCTTTTTCATATTTTCTATTATGTTTGCGTCCACTGCCGCCATCTTCGAATCTTGTGAAGATAGATTAAAATGTTTCAACGCAAATTTTGCTTCCACAATATGCTGACCATTTGATACACCAAAGCCAGAGAACGAGCTGATATTTTCTTCAATTGTTTTTGCTTCGACAGTATATTCTATATGGCCACCAGGCACCAAAAAACTTCTATATTTTACATTTTTTGCCTGCTCAAGCAATATCATGCTGTGAGCAAAGTTTTCCACTTGGCGTATCAGCCATGAAGCCGACTCAATCAGCCCTTCCAGCAGCAGCACACCAGGCAGTACCGGAAATGTCGGAAAATGGTCCGCCAAATATTCCTCAGCCAAAGAAACGTTCTTGACAGTTTTTATCTGCTTACCCGGCTCAAGCGAAACAATTTTGTCAATAAGTATAAATCGCATAAGTTAGTTCATAGTTCGTAGTTTTTAGTTCATATTTTCAATGTTTAGCCCCCAGTTTAACTGGGGGTTTTCGCGATACTCAATGTAAAAATCCATAATAAGATATACAAGATACAACTGTTTTTCCAGTCTTTTTTAGCTATTTTATGCTTTTGCCATTTCTCTTGATATGAATGAAATTAATATTTGGAAAATTATGCATGGTTGGTTATATTTTCGTTTATGAAGATACACAGTGCCAAAATATCGGATGCCAAGGTTATTTACTCTCTAATCAATTATTATGCCGAGCGGGACAGGATGTTGTTTCGTTCATTATCTGATATCTATGAGAACCTGCAGTCCTTTTTAGTAGCTGAGCTTGACGGCAATGTAGTCGGTTGTTGTGCCTTGCAGATTATCTGGTCGGACTTAGCAGAGATAAAATCGCTGGCTGTTGACCAGGCGCATAAAGAAAAGGGCATCGGCAAAATGCTGGTAAATGCAGCTATTGACCAGGCTCATCAGCTCGCTCTGCCGCGGGTTTTTGCACTTACATTAGACCCAGCCTTCTTTGAAAGGCTGGGTTTTGAAATAATGGAGAAAGATACACTGCCGATGAAAGTCTGGAAAGATTGTGCCAAATGCTCCAAACAGCAAAATTGCGATGAAACGGCAGTTATAAAAAGCGTATTGCGTGATGCGTGATGCGTATCGCGTAAAAAAAAAGGACGAAATACACAGAACGAATTATCCCACTTGCCTTCTCTGGAAAAGGGCAATAGCCAGCGAGAGTATAGCTGCTGTATAGCACAAGGCATAGGAAGCGCTTATTATTATATATTTTAGCGGTACTACGCTTTCTTCATAAATGGCATCGCTTATCCAGAAAATCTGTAGATTTGGCACAAGGAATCGGCCAATCTTGGCCCATAAGTACGTCTGAGCAAGTCTACCAAACGCATAATCATTTATAAGACCCAGCAAAAAAATCCCAATGCACCCTGCAAGGGTCGTCACTACGTTAAATCTGGCAGAAAATGCCAGCGCTAAAGCGGCTATTATTATTGCAGCCAATAGCAGCAATAATGAGCCGTAAATATCCAGGGCGTTTATGCCATTATTCTGGGGATTGAACTGCCAATCTCGATCGATAAAGGATAGAAAAATTATTGCCAAAGTGGCGAATATACCTCCTAACACGATGGCTGTCGAAGAGAACTTCCAATCATAACTATAGTTGAAAAAAGCACTTAATAGGAATGTCAATGCCAGGCCAATCGCTGATGTGCCTATGACCGTCCAGTCGTGTGTGTCCCTCGCTGTTTCGAGAACGCCGTGTCTAATTGACATCAATAGAGCAACCGTGCAGATATAATGTGCTAAAACCACCGCAGCGACCACGCCCATAAACTTTGCCACAATGAATATCGGACGTCGGACAGGTTTGCTCAGAACGGTCGTTATAGTCTTGCTCTCCATCTCCTCGGCTACGGCACCGGAAGCTGAAAAGATTGCAACGAACAAGCTGGTTAGAAAAAGCGTAGATAGCCCTATCTCTCGCAAGAGTTTATTGTCATCGCTCATCGTGTACATCGTTAACGATGGGCTTATCAAGAAAAGAAGCAGGGCAGTTGTGATGATTATAGCATAAACCGGTTGTCTTAATGTTTCTGTGAAAGTATTTTTCGCTATCGTAAGTAGTGTATGCATATTTTTTTTCAGTATGTGTTTAAAAATCTGCTATCGGTTCCGCCTTGTATTAATGCTAAATTTTTTCATAATTGTCTCTATACTAAAATGACATTGTTTTTTATATTATTTGGACTTAATCTTGTAAAGGATTTATTTACATAGTATGTTTATATAAATACTGCTTTTGTGGTTGATTTGTTCAGAAGACAAAACAGAGATAAAATATGACAATGTCATCTAAACGCTCCGAATACATAGCTTTGCTATCATTGATTTTGAGTGTTATCTTTTTTGTTATTACAATTCTCTTAGGACGATGGAGCGGTTTCTCAGCAATCTATAGATTTAGCTGGCTGGTCCTCTCAGGAGCTTTAATTTGGCTTGTTCTTGTAATTGAGTTCCATCAACGTGCCTTGGCCGAGCAGGAGAAGCTCGATATGAGCCAATTGGCTCAGGAACAGAAATCCGCAATCTTTCAAGCCAAGGGTGAGCGGGCCGGTCTATTTGCCGTGGCCCAGCGCCGATTACAAATACTGCAAAAATGGTTCATCCCCACATTTGCAGCGTTAATAGCAGCCTATCAAATAGCTGTTGGGCTGTTTTTACTAAAAGCCGGCTCAACTGAGTTGCAAATCCGGTCGGAACGAGCGCTGCTGTGTGCTGTTTTCATGACGGCGATAGCATTTGTTGGCTTTTTGATTTCTCGCTATGCCACCGGCATGTCAGCCCAGCCTCAATGGAAGCCGCTTAGGGCTGGCGGAAGTATCCTGCTGGGCGAAGCAGTTTTATGTTTCGTCTTAGCGATAGGTCTGGCGCTGGCGCAATTCAATATTTTCGTGGTATTGAATATAATCAATTATCTTGTTCCGGCCTTACTTCTTGTGCTCGGCGTAGAAACAGCTCTTAACGTTGTCCTTGACATATACCGACCAAGATTGAAAGACCAATACAGCAGAGCCGCCTTTGACAGCAGACTACTGGGGCTTATAAACGAGCCGGGCGAGATATTCCGTACCGCTGCCAGCGCTATTGATTACCAGTTCGGTTTTCAGGTCTCTCAAACCTGGTTCTATAAGCTCTTAGAAAAGGCAATTGTTCCACTGATTTTGTTTGCTGCCATAACAATATATCTACTGAGCTGCATTGTTATTATAGAGCCTAACGAAGAGGCGATTATAGAACATTTCGGAAATCCCATTGATCAAGCCGGCCAGGTCAGGCACATTGGGCCTGGGCTGCATATTAAATGGCCGTGGCCGGTTGATATTGCCTATAAGTATCCTACGGAGAAGATTTCAGGGATCAATATAGGATTTATTCCTAAAGCAACGGAGGACCCTGAGAGGGTAGGGTACGGACCGCTGCTTTGGGGTCAGACTCATTATGAGCAGGAATATCACTTACTTGTAGCCAGTGAGCAAACAGGCACCGCTTCTACTGCTGAAGCTGTGCCGGTGAGTCTCGTCATGGCTGCAGTTCCGGTTCAATATAGAATAAAAGACCTGTATTCTTTTATATATAATCATGATGAGCCGGAGAAGCTGCTCGAATCTACTTGTTATCGTGAGCTAACGAAGTTTGCAGCCAGTGCCAGAATCGAAGTTGATAATGAAGAAACTTTGGAGCACAGCCTTCTCGGAGCAGGTAGAGCTGAGGCTAAAGAGCTTTTAACCAAACACATTCAAGAAGCTGTTGACAGAGAGAGCTTAGGTGTTGAAATTGTGTTTCTTGGTCTTCAGGGCATACACCCACCGCCCGAAGTCGCAACGGATTATCAACAAGTTGTTGGTGCTGTTCAAAAGAAACAGGCACTTATCCTGGAAGCTCAAGCCGAGCGGAATAAAATTTTAAGCACACTTGTAGGCTCGGTAGATGAGGCCGACAAACTTTATTCACTTGCCCGGCAATACCAAGAGGTTAAGGACAATAACGACATCAAGCAAGTGCAACAGCTTGCCAATGAACTGGACCTGGCCTTTGAGCAAGCCAAGGGTGATATTTTCTCGACCTTAAGAGACGCGCAAAGTTATGCTTTTGAAAAAGCAACACTCGCGCGGGCAACGGGTAAGCGTTTTGCCGACCAGCTCAAGGCATACAGGGCGGCAAAGGAAATTTATAAGCGTGAGCAGAGATTGATGGTCTTTGAGGATGGTCTCGAAAAGATACGGAAATTTGTTGTGGTTGGAGACCCAAATGCTCACCAAGTTTTCATAGTCGATTTCCAAGAAAAACTGACTCCAAGTTTGTATGAATTGGGAGCTTTTGAGGAAAGCAGCGAAAAATGAAAAGTATTGCTATTACCATATTTATCGTGCTGATAGTTGCCATATTGGCTCTCTATCTTTTCTCGTTTCAGGTTAGAGAGATAGAAACCGCTTTGGTAACTACATTCGGCAAGGCCACTGAACAGGATGAAATCAAAAAACCAGGCTGGTACTTCAGATGGCCGGCACCAATTCAGCGGGTCTATGAATTCGATTCTCGGATGAGAGTTTTTGAAGCCGACCTCGGCGAGACGACAACCAAAGGGGCCGTGCCCATCATTGTTAACACCTATATCGTTTGGAGAATTGATGAGCCACTTGCTTTTTTCAATGCCAACGAGCATGGAAGTATTATAGAGGCCGAACGTAAATTACTCAGCCAGATTAGCGATACGCAAAATAGGATAATTGGCCGACATTCATTTGGTGAATTTGTAAACAGCGATCCGACAAGAATAAAATTCAGGCAAATTGAGGAGGAAATGTTCGCCGACCTTCAAAAGGCGGTCAAAGATGCACGTTATGGAATTGACATTAAGACTCTTGGCATAAAACAGCTCAAGGTCAGTGAAGATGTCAGCAAAGACGTCTTTGAGCGAATGAAAGCTGAAAGAAACCGCAGAACCGAGGCTACAATCGCACAAGGAAATGCTGAGGCGACCAAGATAAAGACCGAAGCGGATTCGATAAGGATAGAGTTATTAGCTGCCGCTGAAGCAAGGGCAAAAGCCATAATGGGCCAGGGTGATGCTGAAGCCGCACGATATTATGAGATGCTGGAAGAACAGCCCGGCTTGGCAATGTTCCTGCGGAATATCGAAGCACTTAAGCAGATACTGAAAGAAAGGTCAACAATAGTTATACCTGCTGATTCAGAACCATTCAAATTGTTACAACAAATACCTAAAATTGAGGTAAGTGAGTTAAACAAAACAGAAAAACAGCCCGCCGAGGCGGGTGGTCAGTAGTATGGTCGAGCAAAATCCTGAAAATGTCGAAAACTTACAGGCCCGGTTGCCTGATGACAAGACCGACAAAGAGCTTGATGCTGCAGGTAAGTCTCTTTTCGAGGCATTAAGAATCAGCTTTAATATTTTGAAAGTGATAATGGTCGTGTTGTTGGTCATTTTCTTGGCCTCTGGTTTCAGAACAGTAGGTCCAGAGGAGCAGGCAATTGTTTTGCGGCTTGGAAAAATTCGAGGCGTGGGCGAAGAAAGGCTTCTCGGCCCCGGCCTGCATTGGGTATTTCCGTATCCAATAGATCAAATTGTGAGAATTCCTGTACAGAATAAAGTCAATTTACCAATCGACTCATTTTGGTACTCTCAAAGTTCGGCAGAGATCCTCGGTGAAGGACCGAAAAAAAGAATCAATCCACGAGATGCGTTAAATCCGGTAAGAGACGGCTATTGTATTACTCGAAGTGAAAAACAAAACCAGGCTATCGCAGGTCTTACCGG
>Ga0315543_1004899_pt1 | contig 10794 bp, 20 predicted proteins | sample SalMarSW160210MG_2_FD_203098 | JGI IMG/M metagenome (GOLD analysis project Ga0315543, IMG submission 203098) | Salt marsh sediment microbial communities from the Plum Island Ecosystem LTER, Massachusetts, United States - Salt Marsh Sediment SW1601-210 ...
TATGTTGAAAATATTCAGGTTACAAAAATGGATAATTCAAAAGCAAATGTTCCATTGAAACCTTCAAACTTGCAAATAATTGAAATGGCTGAACGTGGGAAAAGGAAAGCTAAAACAGAAAACAAAGAAGTTAAAAAAGCAGAATCAAAGGAAATTAAAGGCAAGGAGAAGAAAAAATGAAAGCAAATCAAAGATTTTCATTCATCCGAAAAAATTGCAGAGGTGATTTTGAATGAGACATCTAAAACGTGAAGCAGTTCCAAAAAACTGGCCTGTTCCGAGGAAGGGAACAACTTTTGTAGTCAGACCTAACGCTAATTTGGAAAGAGGAATACCTGTGTTAATCGCAGTCAGAGATTTATTGAAAATTGCAAAAAACAGAAAAGAAGTAAAAAAAGCAATTAATGCAAAAAATGTTTTAGTTAATGGCAAAGTTCCAAAAGATGAAAAAAATTCAATTAGTTTGGGAGATATTGTTACAATTGTTCCGGCAAAGAAAAATTACAAACTTTCTTTAAAGGAAAACGGGAAATTTACATTAGAAGAAATTTCAGAGAAAGATTCTGGCAGGAAAATCTCAAAAGTTGTTGGAAAGAAAATTTTGCGTGGTAAAAAAACTCAATTGAATTTAAATGACGGAAGGAATTTAATTTGTGATAAAGAATGCAAAATTAATGATTCAGTTTTGATTGATTTCAAAAGCAAAAAAATCGCCAAAGTTCTTCCTTTAAAAGAAAAATCCTCTGTTATGGTTTTTGCAGGTAAACACGCAGGGAAGGTTGGAGAAATTGAAAAATTAAAACCTGAAAGAAAAATGGCGTCAGTAAAAACTGAAAAAGGAAAAATTAATGTTTTAATTAAACAGCTTATGGTGGTTGAATAATGACAAAAGAAAAAACTGAATCAAATCCAATGCAAAAAGTTAAAATTGAGAAAGTTGTTTTAAGTATAGGTGGAACTGGAGATTATTTGGACAAAGGTTTCAAACTTTTGAAATATCTTACTGGAAAAACTCCAATGAAAACTTGTGCAGGGAAGAGGATTCCGACATGGAATGTTCGTCCGGGCTTGGAAGTTGGAACTGTTGTAACATTGCGTGATAAAGATAAAGAAAATTTCCTAAAAAAAATGCTTGCGACAGTTGATAATAAATTAAAGAAAAAACAAGTTAGTGAAAACACACTCTCATTTGGAATTAAAGAATATATTGAAGTTCCGGGTGTTGAATACCAAAGAGAAATTGGAATTATGGGATTTGATGTGACCGTAACATTCAAAAGAGCTGGAAGAAGAGTTAAATTAAGAAAAATTAAGAGAAGTAAAATGAGAAAGAAGCAAATAATTTCAAAAGAAGAAATAATTAAATTCATGGAAGAAAAATTCCAGACGGAGTTTAAGTAAAATGAAATTGCAAGAATTAATACTTGGAGGAGAGTGCGATTTTGATTTAGGAGGGGGCATGGGACTTGAAAGAGGAAGATTACTTAAAATTAATGGAAATAAATATACTGTTCAATATCTTAAAAAACCTGAAGTAAGATATATTGGCCAAGCAAGTATTAGATATCATACAGAAGAAAGCAGAGAAGGTGAACCCATCATATATTTTAAAGAATGGATAGTCGACATTAAAAAAAATCAGAATAAGGAGATACAAAACTAAAATGACAGCAAGTAATCATGAAAAAATGTTGAAGCAGTTGAAGAACAAACCTGTAAAGATGCAAAAATATTTAAAACACAATAAGCCGAAAAAAAGAACAACTGGAAAAGCTTTGCGAAGATGCGAGCAGACAGACCAATTCGGAGGACACATAAAAATGTATGGATTGAATTTATGTCGTCAGGCTTTTAGAGAAATTGCGGAGGAACTTGGTTTCAAGAAATATAGTTAAAATGGAAACAAAAACAGAAATTAAAAAAGTAAATAATTTAGAAGAATGGAATGCTTTAGAAATTGGAGATAAATTTTTAGGAATCAATATATTTAAAAAAGAAACAGAAATGACTTTCAGCGGTAATGAAAATAATTTCTCAAGATATCTTGAATCATATACAAATGTGGCAAATGATCCTACTATTAGAGAATATATGGTTGAAAAAGAAAAAATAGAATTCGATAAAGGAATCATCAATCCCTTGGAAATAAAAGAAACTAAACACTATCTTAAAAGCTTGGATAGAGGTTATGAAAGAAAGTTAAAAATAATTAAAGGAGGACAAAATTAAAATGAGTCACGATGTTGTTGCTGATGGATTGAACATGTTGCGGAATGCAAAGGTAGCTGGGAAAGAAAATGTTAAGATAAAGATTATTTCAAATGTTCTTATAGAAGTTCTTAAAATAATGAAACAAGAGGGTGCGATAAAGAAGTATAAAATTGACGCAAAGGAAAAATCTTTGACAGTTACTCTTGGAGATTTGAAAGAGTGTAAAGCAGTTAAGCCAAGATTTACTTGTAATGTTGACCAGATTGAAAAATACAGAAGAAGATATTTGCCTGCAAGAGATGTTGGAGTTTTAATTTTGTCAACTAACAAAGGTTTAATGACATACAAAGAGGCGCTTGAAGAAAATATTGGAGGGTGCTTAATTGCATATTTCTGGTAAAATGAATTTGGAAAATATTAATACAGAGAATGATGCAATACAAGCATTGGTTGAAAAAATAGTTAAAATAAATAATTTGTTAAACAAGACAAGTAAGATTTCAGAAGTTGAAGAAGAGATGATTTCCTACAACAATTTTAGAGGTTATTGCATAAATAGATTTTTCCTTGATACAACTCCTTACGACGAAGTAATTAAACAAATGGTTCCGCTACAATATTAAAATGAAAAAACCATTATCGCAAATAATTGAAATTCCTGAAGGTGTTGAAGTTAGTTTTGCTGACAGAGTTTTGAAAGTTAAAGGTCCTGAAGGAGAAAATTCACGAGAACTGAATTTAGGCAATTTGGATTTCAAGATTTCAGGAAAAGAAATTAAAATTAGTCACAAAAATGCAACAAAAAATGAAAAGAAAATGATGAATACTTTAACTGCACATATAAAAAATATGATTCGTGGTGTTCAGCAAAAGTTTGTTTATGAATTAAAAGTTGCGTCTTCGCATTTTCCAATGACTGTTAAAGTTGAGGGCAGAAATGCAAGTATAAAAAATTATTACGGAGAAAAAATTGAAAGAAAAACAACAATTCCCGAAGGTGTTGAAGTTGAAGTTAATAAAAACATAATTATAATTAAATCTGTTGACAAAGAACTTGCCGGACAGGCAGCTGCGAATTTTGAGGCAGTTACAAAAGTCAGAAATAGAGACAGAAGAATTTTTCAGGACGGAATTTACATAACTAAAAAGGACAAGAAGGAGATTTAAAATGAACAAAAAATCAAAACCAAAATTTTTGAGAAAGGATTCACATAAAATGTCAAAGCTTGGAAAAGGCAGAAAAAAGAAACAGAAATGGAAAAAGCCGACGGGGCGGGACAATAAAATGCGTGAGAAAAGAAAAGGGCACAGAAAAGTTGTTTCAATTGGATATAAAACAGACAAAATTTCAAGAGGGATGATTGAACAAAAAGTTCCTGTTGAGATTTCAAATATTGCACAATTGAAAAAACTTAGAGAAAATGAAGTTCCTGTTTTAGCAAATGTTGGAATGAAAAAGAAAATTGAAATTGCTAAATTCGCTGAAAAATCAAATATTAAAATCCATAATTTGAATGTTAAGAAATTTTTGAAAGAAGTTGAGTTTAAGGCAAAGAAAACTTCGGAAAAGAAGACAGACAAGAAAAATGAAAGTAAAAAAGAATCAAAAGAAAAGACAGAAAATAAAACAAGCGAGGATAAAAAATGAAAACAATAACTAATGAAAAAGATTTAGAAGGAGTTCAAAAAATGGAAGAAGTAAAGGTTATTTATCCGGCAGAACATCTTGGAAACAAGCATAATTCAGAGAATAAATATCATTTTGTTGGAAAAATAAATAACAATGATAAAAATTATTTTGTTGTTTCTTTAGTTAGTCCTTCAAAAGAATATAAAGACGCTAATTTTGTCAGTAGTGCAATTTATGGTTTTGGATTGATGGGACAAGTCAAGTCAATTTATCGGGCAGTTACAGGGTGGTCCTATAAAAATGAATTAGAAAAAGAACTTGATAGACACTTCTCAATTTTAACCAGAAACCAGGAGGATTTAGAATGAACTTACGAAATAAAAAAGAATTAGCATCACGGGCATTGAAAGTTGGAAAAGAAAGAATTATTTTTGTTTCAGAGAGAAAAGATGAAATCAAAGAAGCAATTACAAAGCAAGATATTCGGGATTTGTATAAAGACAGGGCAATAAAAATTAAGGAAATTTCAGGACGGAAAAAAGTTGTTGGAAGAAAAAGAAAGAGGGGTCCTGGAAATATAAAGAAAAAAGTCAATACTCGAAAAAGAGATTATGTTATAATGACGCGAAAATTGAGAGCTTATGTTAAGTCGCTTCGGGAAAGAGGGGAATTAAGTGTTGAAGAAGCAAAAGATATTAGAAAAAAAATAAGAAATAAAACTTTTAAAAGCAAGGCAAATTTGAGAGATTACATCGGAGGGTTAAAGAAATGATAGATGAAAAATTTTATGATTCAAGAGAAAGATTGAAAGATGTTTCATTTGATGAGATGTTACAAGGAACAAATATAGAAACTTCTTTTGGAAAAGAATTTATAATTGATATGGACGGAAGTGAAGTTGTTCCAGATTTACATTTGCACACGATTATAAAAACACAAATTGGAAATAAAAACGCTTTAATAAAAAATCATTATTATGGAATTGATGAACATAAAAACGGAAGAATTTTTATGGATTTGGCTTTTGAAGGGGATAAAAAATATGAAAGTTTAATGAAAAGGGCAACATATGTAAATTCTTATAATAAACTCGAGGAAAACATAAAATGAGAGTACAAAAAAGACGAAGAAGGCAAAATAAGACGGATTATTTGAAAAGAATAAAACTTTTGAAAAGTGGGAAGCCAAGAATTGTATTCAGAAGAACGAATAAATATTTAATTGCACAGTATGTTGTTAGTGACGAGGCGCAGGATAAAGTTGTTTTTGGTTTTAATTCAAAAGATTTGTTAAAACATGGCTGGGATGAAAAAGCAAAAGGTTCTTTAAAATCAGTAACAGCGTCGTGTTTATTAGGATATCTTTCAGGAAAGAAAATTTTGAAAGGCAAATTAGAAACTCCGATTATTGATTTTGGAATGATAAGAGTTTTGCACAAAACAAAAGTTTTTGCTTTTATCAAAGGTTTAATTGACGCTGGTGTGAAAATTGTTTCAAAAGAAGAAGCATTTCCTGAAGAAAACAGATTAATGGGAGAACATTTAAAAAATAAAGTTGATGTTTCAAAAATTAAATTGAATTTGGAGAAAATATAATGGCAACAAAAGAATCAAAAAAAACAGCTGAAGCATACAAAGACAATCTTAGTACCGAAGCTGTTGAAGCAACTGAAAAAATGATTGAAGATGAATTTGCAGAAAAACCTGAGGATGTTTTGGATGAAAAAGATTTGAAAGAACTTGAAGAATTGGAAAAGGAATCTGAAAAGGCAGAAAAAGAAAAACCAAAAAGAAGAGGTAAAGAACCGACACGTGAAGAATTACTTACTGGCTGGGAGCCGAAAACAAAACTTGGAAAAGAAGTTAAGGACGGAAAAATAAAAGATATTGATGAAATTCTTGACAAGAAAATGAAAATTCTTGAGCCGGAAATTGTTGATACTTTATTGAATCTTCAAACAGATTTGATTTCAATTGGACAGTCAAAAGGCAAGTTCGGCGGCGGGAAGAGAAGAGCATGGAGGCAGACACAGAGAAAGACCCAGGAAGGAAATGTTCCGACTTTTTCAACTATGGCTGTTGTTGGCGACGGAAAAGGACATGTTGGACTTGGTACAGGAAAATCAATGGAAACTTTGCCTGCGCGAGACAAAGCAGTGCGAAAAGCGAAATTAAATATTATAAAAGTTGTGCGGGGAGATGGAAGTTTTGATTCTGTTGGAGGAGGAAAAACAAGCATTCCTTTCAAAGTTTCAGGAAAAGCCGGAAGTGTGAGGGTTACTTTAATGCCTGCTGCACCAGGAACAGGTTTGGTTGTCGGAGACCAGATGAAAACAATTTTGAAAATAGCAGGAATAGAAGATGCTTATTCAAAGACCGAAGGAAAATTAAAAACTACTTTTAATTTAGCAAAAGCAACAATTGATGCATTGAAAAAAACAAATCCTATTTATGATAAAATTCATGGAAGTGAGAAAAAATGAAAATAGCAGTAATAAGAATTCGTGGAATGATTGGGTTAAAAAGTGAAATTAATTCAGCTCTGGATAGATTGAGATTAAAAAGAAAATACGCTTGTGTTGTTTTGGAAAATCCTGATGCTTCGCAAATTGGAAATTTGAAAAAGTTGAGAGATTTTGTTGCATTTGGAGAAATTAATGATGAGACATACAAAGAACTTGTTAGCAAACGTGGAAAGAAAGATGCTAATGGAAAAATGAAACCTTTCTTTAGATTGCATCCGCCAAGAGGAGGAATTGATTCAAAAAAACATTTTGGTGTTGGAAAAGGAGTTTTAGGAAATAATGGTGAGGAAATAAATAATTTGATATTGAGGATGCTTTGAAATGAAAACACACAAACGTAAAAAATCATCACGGCAGCACGGAAGGCACATGGGAACTCATGGAACTGGTGCGCGAAAGAACAAACGTGAATCAGGAAACCGGGGAGGATTTGGAATGGCTGGGAGTGGTAAAAGAGCAGACCAAAAGAAAACTTTGATTACAAAACTTTATGGGCATGGTTATTTTGGAAAACAAGGAATTACTTCAAAGAAAACTGAAAAAGACAAAAGATTAAGAATTAGTTTAGAACAAATTCAGAGCAATTTAGGAACTTATGGAAAGAAAACTTCAAAGGGCTGGGAAATTAATTTAAGCAAATACAAGATTTTAGGGAAAGTTGAAGTTAAAGAAAAATTATTTATCAAGGCTCTTGAAGCTTCTAAAGGTGCGATTGAATCTGTTAAAAAAGCTGGTGGAGAAATTATTTTTCCAAAAAAGAAAGTTAGAGAAGAAAAAGTTGTTGAGAAAAAAGAAATTAAAGAAGATAAAAGTGAATAGTTTTAAAAACACTATTTCTTAATTTATTATCATGGCAAATTGGACAAAAATATTTTCACTGATTCCGGAAGTCCGGAAACCAGATGAGAAAAAAGTTGCATTTAATGTTAAATTAAAATGGACACTTATTGTGCTGATTGCGTTTTTTATTCTTGCGAATATTCCGCTTTTTGGTTTGAGTGTAAATGCTCTTTCACGTTTTGAATATTTAGCAATTATTCTTGGAACAGATTTTGGTTCAATAATTTCGCTGGGTATTGGTCCAATTGTAATGGCTTCTATTATTTTGCAGTTGCTGACTGGTGCCGGGATTTTAAATATTGATACAAATACTGTTGAAGGAAAGAGATTTTTTCAGGGAATTCAAAAACTTTTGGTTTTCTTTTTCATAATTTTTGAAGCAGTAATTTATGTTTTAATGAGAGGTTTGGAAGCACTTCCAGGATTTGCAGGGTTGGTAATTTTCCAGTTGATTTTAGGAGGTTTGGCAATTTATTATATGAATGAGCTTTCTGAAAAATGGGGATTTGGTTCTGGTGTAAGTTTATTTATTGCTGCTGGTGTTTCATGGAGGTTGTTTACTTCAGCTTTGCAATTTGTAAATCAGCAGGGGCGAAATTGTTTGCTTGATTTTAAAGGAACTGCATGTTCTGGTAAAGTTTTGGTTTTGATTCAGTCAATTGTAAATAAATATCCTGTTGAACTTACGTCAGCGCTGGCTGCGATTTTAGCAACAATAGGAATTTTTCTTTTAGTTGTCTGGGCGCAAAGTTTGAAAGTTGAAATTCCTTTAAGTTTTGGAAGAATAAGAGGTTATGGAGTTAAATGGCCTTTGAGTTTTTTCTATGCTTCTGTTATTCCTGTTATTTTAGTTGCTGCTTTAATTGCAAATGTGCAGTTATTTGGAGGATTGATTGAAAATTGGGCAGGGCATGCGACGTTTTTAGGACATTTTGTCAATGGGCAGGCAGTTTCAGGTTTGGGCTTTTGGTTAGGGCACACCAATTTACTTGAGTTGATTATCAGAGGAGGTTTGTTGCCGAGATATATTTTCCAGGGTTTAAGTCATATATTTTTCTATACAATTTTATGTGCATTGTTCTCTGTGTTTTGGGTAAAGAGTTCAGGAATGGATTCTAAGGCGCAGGCAAAAAAGATTTCATCGTCGGGTTTGCAGGTTTCTGGGTTCAGGCAGGATAACAGAGTTTTAGAAAGCATTTTAGACAGATACATTATGCCTTTGACAGTTATGGGCGGTGCTGCAATTGGACTTTTAGCTTCGCTGACTGACTTACTTGGAGCTTTGGTTTCAGGAACTGCAATATTGTTAGTTATTATGATTATGTTCCAGTTTTATCAGAATATTGCGCAACAGCACATGACTGACATGAATCCTGCAATGAGAAAGTTTATGGGTAATGGGTAAGTTTAAAAGAAGTTTTTGTTTAATAAAAAAATGGAAGAAGAAATAAAAAAAGAAGTTGATGAAAAAAGTGAAGAAGTAGTTTCTGATGGGAAATCTGAAGAAAAACCAGAGATAATTCCGAAAAACAAAAAAGCCAAGGAAGGAAGTTTTAGACCTTTGATTTTGATTATGCTTGCGTCGCTTGTGATTGCTTTTTATTGGCAGAAACTTCCATGGATAAGCAATTCTGTTCATTTTGTTTTGAATCCAACAGCAGGAGGTTTGCTTAATTGGAATTTGAATTTTGGAATGCTGATTATTGTTTTAATTATTACAATTCTAACCACAATTGTTCAAAAATATGCAACAGACCAGAAAACTTTGAAAGAACTGAAAAAAGAGCAAAAAGAAATTCAAAAGCAGATGAAAGAATTTAAGAGCCATCCTGAAAAGATGATGGAATTGCAGAAAAAACAGTTTGCAATGATGCCAAAGCAGATGAAACTTTCAATGAGGGGAATAATTTATACAGGTATTCCGTTTATACTTTTCTTTAGATGGTTTAATGATTTTTTTGCTGCAACAGGAAGTCCAAAGTTTTGGCTGGGCTTGAGTTGGTTCTGGTTTTATTTAATTTTTGCAATGATATTTAGTTCTATATTGAGAAAGTGGTGGGATGTTGTTTAGTCCATTATCAAAAATCTTAAAAACCTCTTCTTTTTGAATTTATCATGGATGAAAAATCGCAACAGGAACTGACTCAGAAATTTATGGTATTTGAACAGCAGATTCAGTTAATTCAACAGCAGATGCAGGCAGTTGAGCAGGCGCTTGTTGATTTGGAAAATATAGATATTGGATTGGGTGAGTTAGTCGGTAAAAAGGATAATGAAATTCTTGCGCAAGTCGGCAGAGGAATTTTTGCAAAAGCAAAGTTAGTTTCTGAAGATTTAATTGTTGATGTTGGAGGCAAAAACTTTGTAAAAAAATCAATTCCTGACACTCAAAAAATTTTGAAAGAACAAATTAAAAAGTTAGGCGATATTAAAGAAGAGCTGAATAAAGAAATGGAAAAGATTAATGAGGAGTTGACAAGGGTTTTTGTTGAGGGGCAGAAAGGGTAGGATTAGGGTTGTGAAGAAGATGGTGATGAATGTTCTTGTAAATATTGGGTGACTACAAAATCCTTAAAATGTAGACACCTTGCATAGAAAGATTTAAATATGTAGTCACCTATTATATTATTATGCATATTGAAAAAAGAAAAGTTGGGAAGAAGATAAAATATTATCTAGGACATTCTTACAGAGAGGGTTCTAAAATACATAAATTCAGAAAATATCTTGGAACAAATTTAAATCCTGAAAAATTAAAAGAAAGAAAAGAAATTGCGGGAAAATTAATCCTTGAAGAAATTCACAAATATAAAATAATTAAAGACCCTTTAGATTTTGAATTGTCTGAAGAAGACATAAATTTTGTAAAAAAAATAGAATCTGAAATTCCCCTTAAAATTCATCATTTGTCAGAAAAAGATTGGAAAAAGTTTTCTAAGATATTTACATATAATACAAATGCTATTGAAGGAAGCAGAATTAATCAAAAAGAAGTTAAAGAAATTCTTGAAGAGGACAAATGGCCTGATAAATCCAAAGAAGACATTGCAGAAGCATATGGGGTTGATGAAGCAATAAATTTCATAAGAAAAACAAAGGGGCATATTTCTATTGACTTGATTAAAAAAATTCATAAAATTGTTTTCAAAAATTCTAAATCTTTTGCAGGAAAATTAAGAAAGAAAGGCCAAGAGGTTGTTGTTATGACTCATTCTGGCAAAGTTGTTCATGAAGGAGCCCCTCAAACAAGGATAAATTATTTATTAAAAGAATTAATTGAATGGTATAATAAAAATAAAACGAAATATCCTGCATTAATTCTTGGAGCAGTCGTACATAATCAGTTTGAAAATATACATCCTTTTGCCGACGGAAACGGAAGAGTCGGAAGAATTTTGCTGAATAATATTTTAATAAAACACAAACTTCCACCAATAAACATTGATTTAAAAAATAGTGCTGAGTATTATGAAACACTTCAGGAATATGAAAAAAAAGGAAATTTAAAACCAACAATTGAACTTTTTATTAAAGAATATAAAAGTTTGGGAAAGAAGTTTGGGTGATGAAATGGAAAAGATTAATGGAG
>Ga0315543_1004900_pt1 | contig 10792 bp, 6 predicted proteins | sample SalMarSW160210MG_2_FD_203098 | JGI IMG/M metagenome (GOLD analysis project Ga0315543, IMG submission 203098) | Salt marsh sediment microbial communities from the Plum Island Ecosystem LTER, Massachusetts, United States - Salt Marsh Sediment SW1601-210 ...
CGCCGAGCCGATTCTTGCGCGACTGGATCTCTTCGAACTTTCGCTCCGAGATTGAGGCTGCCTGCCGGTCCGTGATGGAACGGTGTCCGCAAATCGAGTTTCTGATTGATGAGCCGCGAGCCAATCGCAACACCGACTCGGCGGAATCCCCTTCGTCTCATTCATCTCCATCTTCGGCGGCGGAGTCGCTTCGGGTGGTTTCCCCGGAGAAGTCCACGTCCACGTCGCCTGATATCACTTCGTCCGGCCGTGGCCAAGCCGCCCAACCCGGGCACAAGCGCGGCCACGTGCTCCGTTTCGAGACATTCGTCACGGGACCCTGCAACAAGACGGCCCGGGCAGCGTCCGAAATGATCCTCGACGAACCGGGGGTTTTCTCGCCGCTGCTGATTCACGGGCCGACGAGCGTGGGCAAGACGCACCTGCTCCAGGCCATTCTGGCGGCGGCCCGAGGCAGCCGATTGGGCCAATCGGCCGTTTATCTAACCGCTGAGCAGTTCACGACGTATTTTCTCGAAGCGCTCCGCGGCAGCGGTCTGCCGAGTTTTCGGCAGAAGTACCGCGGGGTGAAGCTGCTGTTGGTCGACGATTTGCAGTTCTTCCGCGGCAAGCGCTCCACGCTGGTCGAATTGCTCTACACGGTCGATACGCTCCAGCGGCGCGATCACCAATTGGTCTTTGCCGCCGATCGTCCGTTGGCCGAGCTGGCCGATCTCGGGGCCGAGTTGATCGCCCGGCTCTCGGCCGGCAATGAGTGCCCGATCCGAAGGCCCGACTACGCAACGCGGCTGGACATCGTCGAGCAGATGGCCCGGCGGTTCGGGTTAAGCGTGCCGCGGGAAGTCCAAGAGTTCATCGCCGCCCGGCTGACCAGTCATGCCCGCGAGCTTTCCGGGGCGCTCTGCCGGCTTCGGGCCACGAGCGAGGCATTTCACCGGCCGATCAATCTGGCGATGGCCGAGCAGTCCCTGGACGAAATGATCCGCCACAGCTACCGGGTCGTCCGCCTGCCCGACATCCAAAAGGCCGTTTGCGACGTGCTGGGCATCCAGCCGGAGAGCCTGCAGGCCGGCCGGCGAGCCAAACGGATCAGCCATCCCCGGATGCTGGCCATGTGGCTTGCGCGGAAGCATACCCGGGCGGCACTGTCCGAGATCGGCCATTTCTTCGGCCGCCGCAGTCACAGCACGGTGGTTTCGGCGCAGAAGCGGGTCGACGCATGGCTGGCCAACCGTGAGCAGCTCGAACTGGCCGACCGCACGCTGGGCGTCGACGAAGCGATTCAAAGGGTCGAACAGGCGCTGCTGGCGGGGTAGCCGTTTGGCGTCGCGTTGCAGGGTGTGACAGGGTGGCATGCTCTCGCTTGCGTGAGCATGTTTCTTAATCATAGAACATGGCCACGCAAGCGAGGCCATGCCACCCGACGCTGGGCGTGGGCATGGCACCCTACCTGCAACACCACTCGATGGAGCCGGGACTTTTGCAACGCACCTGCTCGTGTTGCGTTTGAGTTGTGGCCTTGTAGGTTGTCGTAGTGGGTTGGTTTTCATGGGCTTGCAGCCGCGGTGATTTTCGTAAGTTAAAGTGACAGTTTATCGATGGGTGTTGCAAAAGCACCTCGGGTTAGGGATTGGGGATTGGCCCGGATTTCTCACCACAGAGACACGGAGACACAGAGACGATTAGATAGAAAGCACTGTAGATGATATTCTCCAAACACCCCGATTCCACGACACGAGTCCCATGGTCTTCATCCAAACCTTTTCTCCGTGTCTCTGGGTCTCTGTGGTGAATTATCTGGTGAGAAATCCAGCTTAGCGTTTTGGGATTCGGGATCGGGGTTGACGATTGGAGCTTCGTGGGTCAGGGGCTCGAACTGGCTGTAGGGGGAGGCAACCGGGGCGATGCCCAGCAGGGCGTCCATTTGGCGGACGACCTTGAGGTACGTCTCCTTGGACTGGTCCTTGAGGACCATCTCGATGAGATAGTTCATCGCTTGCTTGACGTTCTTTTCGGTGACGAACCTGGGAGTCGGGTCGGCAAAATCTTCCGAGTTGACCCGTTCGAGCAGCCACGCGGCGGCGCGCCAGTATCGGCCGGTTTTGGCCGCAGCCCAAATGGTTCGCAACGCCCGCATTTGGCAATTGCCCTCGGCCTGGGCGACCTGCTGGTTGAATTCAGGGTCGCGCATTGCGGTGCGGGTGATGGTGCTCGGCGCGCACCCGACGTATCGGGCCGCCACGCGGCGACTGCATCCGTGGGTAAGAAGAGCGATGATCTGGTTTCGCTTTTTTTCGTCGAGTACCGGGGGGCCATGTGGGCGCATGGGACTGCTAGGGATTGGGAGTTAGGGATTGGGGGTTAGGGATTAGAAGCCATCTCAAAAATGCCATCCGGGTGCCTGGGCCATAGCGAAGCGGTGGCCCAGAGGGCGAATAACCGGGCCTTCGCTGCGCTCATTCCCGGTTACCCGACACAGCCGATCATTTCTGAGATGGCTTCTAGCGGGCCGTGAGCGATGCGACTATGTGCTCGCTTGAGGATCGCTTGCTGTGCGACCGCTCGGCACAGGCCTCTTTTCTACCCGGGGCCGTTTGACGGCTGCCCGCTTGGATGTGAATCTTGTTGAATGTAACACGCGGGCGGGCGAATGTCTGCGCAAAGTTTTGGCCAGGCCCTTTTGAAGTTAGAAGTACGAAGTCAGAAGGATGAAGGGGGAGAGGGACGGGAGGCGAGGGGCGGGGGACGCCAGAAGTCAGAAGTACGAAGTCAGAAGGATGAAGGGCCAAGCCACTACAAGGCACATCACATTTGACCCAGCCGGGGGCGGCTGGGCTACAGGGGTCACCACATGACAGACCTCTTGGGCCTGACGGCCCCCGGATAGCAGGAGCTATCCGGGCCACCCGCGTGTATCGGCCGAAACTTGGGCGCTCTCACGGTGCGGCGCCGTCTTTGCAGCTGCTTGCAATACCGATTGATCGGCGATAATATGTTGTCATGACTGGACTTTCGCGAGGAGGTTGGTGGCGGGGGTAGGGTGATATACGCCTGTATACTATGTATTTCCCGCCTGTCAAGCACTATACGGCGCGGAGCCGTAGAATTATTGTTAGACAGCAGGAGTGAATTCCCATGCAATGTCCACCCTGTCTGGGAACGGGAATGTCCCGATCGTTGCAAGGCCCCTGCGAACTTTGTAGCGGTCGAGGCGTTCTTCCAGACGATCCATCGTTGACCGAGCCCTGTAGTCTCTGCCTCGGAACTGGCCTGGCACGCAGCCTTCAGGGCTTCTGCGAAGTCTGCAAAGGTTACGGTCTGCTCCCACCCCTGTCGTCCGAACCGAATCCCGATGCTCCGTTTGTATTCTTCGTCGAATCTGGGCAACCGCGTACTGCGCACCTCGAACTCTCAGCATTATTCCAAGAAGTCACCGGTGACATTCGAATCTGTGACCCATATTACGGAACCGGAAGCTTGTTTCGACTTGATCTCTTGAAGCACTGCTCTTCAATCAAGTTCCTTACGAAGAACGCAGATCGACAGGAAACAGCCATCCTTCCGCGTGCAATTAAGGAATGGAAGCGACAGCACGCAACCACCGAATTCCGCGAGAATGCCGGGGCGGATTTGCACGACCGGTACATTCTCTCAGATGCCGAGATAATTCTTCTTGGTCACGGACTCAAGGACGTTGGCAACAAGGATTCCTTTGTGGTCCGAATACCCAGTTCCATCGCGAGCGACATGGTAAGCTCTGTACGTGACTCCTTCGAAGATAAATGGTCGCGCGCTCGACCCATTACATGACCGCCCAAAGGGCTGTCTAACAAATCGCTCAACCGGAGCGGCGGTTGACGGGGAATATGGATCTGAAGGTCGCCCGCCGCCGCCCGGTTAGCTCAATCGTTACTACCTGCGCTCTCCGATCAGCTCCCTCTTGTCGGCGCATTCCAACAACCGCCGCTCTTAGGCACGGCTACCTGTTCGCTCAGATGTTTCACTCACATCGCAACGGTCGCTCCCCTCCACTGCCTCGAATCGAAAGTCACCTGCGCACGTCGGTGTTCACGACCGACGCAGGGTGGCCTCGATTGCTCGCAATCGTACTTGTTGAGCCTGTGCGAAGGGCTGTTGATAAGATGTCAAAGTCGCACGATGTGGGCTATCATTGCCCTGAAGGGGCTTTCATAATTCAGCCCAGGGTTGCGGCGCAGCCGCTACCCTGGGATCATGGAAAAATATACGAAAAATCCCAACGGGATTTCGTAGTCCACGTAACCCCGTTGGGGTAAGCACGTAAGATGTGATCGGTTACCCAGGGTAGCCGCCGGGGGCGGCAACCCTCGTTGTTACACACATCTTTTGCATCCCAACCGCGAAGCGGTTACGTAACCTAGCCCAGGGTTGCCGCGCAGCGGCTACCCTGGGTGGTAAAGCAAGTAGTTCAGTGAACTCTGAAAGGGTTCCGTGGGGATTTTTTACGGCACATCATGCTCCTGGGGAATGCTCGGTAAGGAAAATCCATGCGAATATCTTTACGAAACCGCTTCGCGGTTTACCTATCCACCCAAACGGCTTTCCCAGGGTAGCGACTGCGTCGCAACCCTGGGCTGTGTTATACAACCGCTTCGCGGTAAAAAACCAATAGCCACCGACTTGTGTGTAACAACCAGGGCGGCAACCCTGGGCTCTATCGCGAAAGCCCTTCGGGCTATGGCGCTTCAAGGATGACTGTAGCGGGTGCCATGGCCACGCTTGCGTGGCCATGCGGCGCAAATCCAGGGAATGCATGCCCACGACACGCGTGGGCATGGCACCTAAAGCGCTACACTTATCCGAAATGTGCTCTAATGCAGCACTGGCGGAGCCAGTGGCACCCATTTGAAAACGCGTTTCCTAGACGAACTTCGTCACGCCGGGGATGGCGACCGGGTAGTGGCCCTCGGCGTCGGGGAGCGTGGGGGGCTCGGCGTCGAGGCGGTACTCCTTGGGCGAGAGGTCTTGCTGCGAGTTGATCGCCTGTTCCCAGGTGATCTTCGTGCCCGTGTAGGCGCACATGCGGCCGAGAATGGCCATCATCGTGCTGTAGGCCATGTAGCGGCCGTTGTTGATCGGCTCGCCCTTGCGGATCGCGGCGAACAGGGCGTCGTGTTCCAACTGGTACATGTTGGCTCTGCGTCCTCGATAGCGCCACGTTCTCTTGCCTTGGAGGTCAAAGATGTGGTGATATTTGCCCGGATCCATCTCGCAGCTACCCTTGGTGCCGACGAAAAGGTCCTTGACGTTTACGTCGCAACCTTTCTGTTGGCGGCAATAGGCGTGGACTCTTACTTCATTGGGATACTCGTAGGTGATCGCGAAATGGTCGTAGATGTCACCGACTTTGCGAAGCCCTCGGCCGCCGGTTCCCCAAGCGGCCAGCGGCGGCACCCCGCCCATGGCCCAAAGGGCCTTGTCCAGGCTATGGACGTGTTGTTCGCAGTTGTGGTCGCCGGAGAGCCAGGTAAACCACCACCAGTTGCGCGCCTGATACTCCATCTCGGTCATTTCGGGCGTGCGTGGGATGTGTCTGCTGACCAGGCCGAACAGATAGGTTTCCTGGATGCTTCGAATCTCGCCGACCGCACCGTCGGCTACTTTCTTCATGGTCGCCTGAATGGCCGGATGATAGCGCCAGCAGAGCCCCGAGACGATCGAGAGCCCTTTCTTCTCGGCTTCTTCGGTTGAGACCAATATGCTGCGGACTCCGGGCGCGTCGACCGCGACCGGTTTTTCGCAGAAGACGTGCTTGCCGGCGGCGACCGCGGCGGCCAGGTGCCGGGGACGAAAATGGGGTGTCTCGCCGAGAACGATCACGTCAACGCCACTGTCGATCACTTTCTGATAAGCGTCGTAGCCGGCAAAGCAATGGTTGTCGTCGACGGTCGTCTGCTTGGGATTGCGCTTCTTCAGGAGCTTTCGCCTTCCCTTGACTCTCTCGATGAACAGGTCACCCATCGCGGTCAGCTTCGAGTTGCGATCGGCATTCATCGCGTTGAGTGCCGCGCCGGTACCGCGCCCTCCACAGCCGATCAGCCCGATCTTGAGGATGTCGCTGCCCTGGGCATGGGCGCTTCGGGCGATGGCCAGATTGCCGGCCAGCGCCGCGCCGGCCACCGCGCCGGACGTTTTGAGAAAATCGCGCCGCGTGGCGCCGCTAGCCGTCTTTTCAGAACGATGGGACATGAGAGGGTCTCCTTCAAGAAGTTCTGGATGCTGCAAGCGTGATGGCCAGGGCCGGCCCACAGGTAGGCGGCGGTGGGCGCCGAGCCATCTCAGGCAAGAACCTCATGATAACTTGCCAGAGGCCAAAAAACAACAGGCCGAGTAGTTGGAGGCATATCGACGCCCCTCTGCCGAGTGTCGGCGTAACCAGAGCGGCCCTTACCGCAACCGCTGTAGGTAGCGTAGAAACTCTCGATCGAGCTTTTCCAAGTCGCCGAAGACCGCCTGAAACTCGTCGAGCCGCGTCTGGGGCGAATCCGGCATGAAGGGCTTCTTCCGGCTGATTTGTTTCAAGTACTTCAGGTAGTCGTCGCGCCGGTCGCGGATCAGAAAGTAGCTGAGCGCCCAGGCTTCCGCATAGGCGTCCAGCGCGGTTGCCGGATCGCGGAAGCGATCATCCTTGCTGATGAGCGTCGAGAGCGAGTTGCTCCGCCGGCGCGGCAAGTACTGGGCCAGCCGGGCCAGGCGCATGTGGTTCAGCTTGCCGATGCTGCGCCATCCTTTGTCGCTGCGGAGATCGGGTGTTTCGAAATAGATGGCCAGCCCCTCGCTGAGCCACAACGGACAATCGCTCAACCGGACGTGCACGCCGCGGTTGTAGGCGATCTGATGGGTTGCCTCGTGCACGATCGTGGCCACCGTTCTCAGCGCTTCCGGACGCGAGAGAATCGCGTTGATCCGTGCCGCCGAGCGGCCACGCTGCCCCCGGGCCAGCGACGAGATGCCCGTCAGATCACACATCGTCATTCGGTTCGACTCCTGGTGGTAATAGCCGAGGGTCGAGCCGGCGGCGTCGCCGAGCTCGGTTCGCGCGAATCTCAGGTACGAAGGGCGATTGCCGAAGACAATCGCCACGAGCGGAAACTCGGGCTCGGACAGTTTGAATCCTCGGCGCTTCCAGTAGTTCGAGAAACCCTTATAGAGCCGCTCGAACAGCGCACCGCACCACCGCGCATAGGCGCCAGAAGAGTTGTAGAGCACCACGTAGTGTGCCGTTTGGTGGACGTCGAAGCCAGGCGGCAGCTCGCGGAGCAACCGCTCGGCCAACTCCTTGCCAGAGAGCGGCACGAACGGTTCCTTATCACTCGTCTGCACCTCCTTCTCCTCGGCCGGGACGGTCCACAGGGTGCCGTCGCGACCCAGCAGCATCACGCCGCCGTCGGGGTCTTCGACGACGATTCGGCCTTCGACCTTCTTGCGCTGTCCATCACGTTCGAACACGACGTGGTCCAGCGCCGAAGCCGTGCCGAGTGCGGCGAGCCAGACGATGAGGCTCAATAATAGGCCCTTCTCTTTTCGCACGATCACGCCGTCGGTTCCTTGATTTTGTAGGTCAGGCTGTGCCTGACAGTGGACAGAAACAACGCTCAAGGGCTGTCAGGCACAGCCTGACCTACGATCGCCAGCGCGGACAAACCGAAGGGGATAACGAGGAGCAACAGGCCGGCTAAGCGTCAAAGAACCGCCACTCCTCATGCGCCGTCGTCCGCTTCTTCCAGTATACCCTGAAACACGTCCCGCCGCACAGAAAGACTGGCGGCGACCTGCAGAGTGCCGCAAACGCTCGGCTCACCAGGAGGTTCGCCCTCCCGGAATAAGGCTCACCGGCCTTCTCCGATCAAGCTCAGTTCTCATCTCCGCCGACGAGTTTCTGTTCGACCTTGTCGGCCTGCCAGGCGACGGCCGAGAGCAGGCGGCTTGTGTCCATCGCGTCGAGCGTCTCGGCCATTTGATTGGCCTGGATGACGACCATCTCGCCGCCGCCCGCCTTCCGGATGGCAAAGGCCCCATGCAACATCTCGTTGTTGTAGCGCAACAAGGCCACGGCGTTGCCCGCCAGCGCCGGCCCACAGATCGACCAGTACTTGACGATCGAGTGGCCGGAGGCATCCGTCTGGCCGAATTCGATGGTGACGACCTGCTTTCGCAGGCTGCCGATCGGGACGGTCACCTTCCAGGTGTCGCCCGACTCGTCGAGCGTGTAGCCGGCCGCCTCGACCACGGCGCGAACGACCGCCTTGGGATCGGTCACCGCCGCGGTGAGCGCGTCGAAGTCGGGCCCGGCCGTCGCGCCCATGGCAGCCGCGCCGGTTGCGGCAGCCGCTCCAGGCGCCGAGGGAGTCCCCGGCGTGGGCATGCCGCTTTGTCGCATGGCTTGCTGGAGCATGCCGGGCATCATCATCCCAAAGCCGGCGCCCAGGCCCATGCCCATGGCTCCACCGGTTCCCCCGCCGGCGCCGCCACCCTGCTCGGCCAGCTTGGCCATGCTGTTGGCCGCCTGGAACTTCATGAAGGCGTTCAGATCGCCGACCGCGCCCATGGCGCTGCGGGCGTCGATCGCCTTTTGGACTTCCTCGGGCGGGGTCATCGAATTGATGAAGAAGTCGACCAGCTCCAGGCCGTACTTGCCGAAATCCTCGGCGACCTTGACCCGAGTGGCGGCGGCGATTTCATCGTACTTGGCCGGCAAATCGAGGATGCTCATCCCAAGCGTGCCCAACAAATCGGTCAGGCGCGCGACGATCAGGTCTTTGAGGAACGACGTGACCTCTTCGGTCGTGTACTTGCCTTGCGTGCCGACCAGGGTATTAACCAGCAACGGGCTGTCGACCACGCGGAGCGAGTACTTGCCGAAGCTTCGCAGCCGGACCATGCCGAAATCGGCGTCGCGAAACGTGATCGGCTGACGGGTACCCCATTTCTGATCGAGGAACGTCTGCTTGCCGACGAAGTAGACCAGGCATTGGAAGGGCGACTTTTGCCAGGGGATGGTCAGAATCCGTGTAATGACTGGCACGTTGGCCGTGGTCAGCGTGTGGCGCCCCGGGGCGAACGTGTCCATCGCCTTGCCGTCGCGAAAGAAAATCGCCTCTTGGTTCTCCTGGACGATCAGTTGAGCCCCGATCTTGATGTCGGCCGAGTCGGTGGGCGGAATCCGCTGGACGATCGAATGGCCCGACTCATCGAAGAACTGAATCACTTCCATCTTGATGGCCACGGCTGGGGTTCCTTTCGTGGGTAATTACGTCTTGAATTGAGAACGCTGTAACACTTCAGCCGTTTGGCAAAGCTGCTTTGTGTAAGAAGGAAAAAAGGGAAAGGGGAAAAGGGGAAAGCTAGCAGTTCCAAGTTCTATTGAGACCTAGCATTGTCATTCTGAGCGTAGCGAAGAATCCCCTTGGACAATCGAGATCCTTCGCTGCGCTCAGGATGACCCGCTGCGGTATCAGCCAGCCAAACTCGGAACTACTCATTTCCCCTTTTCCCCTTTTTTCCATTTTTCCTTTCCCCATACATGGGTCATTTGGCTAGAGGGCATTTCAAAACGGTCATCCTGAGCGAAGCGAAGGATCTCCCCCCCGCGAAAGCCGAGATTCTTCGCTGCGCTCAGAATGACAACAATCAGAGCACCGGTTTTGAAATGTCCTCTAAACAGTCACAGAATGCTCTATTCCAAACCCTTGAGAATGTCGATTCGGGCCGACCATTGCGATTCCAGGTTGTCGATCTGGTTGAGCAACTCGGGCAGCGCCGTGCCCAACTGCTCGCCGCGCGACGGCAAGGCCTCGATCGCCTCGGCCAAGGCTTGCACTTCGTCCATGACGGCCACGTCGTGTTCATAAACGCGATCCAGAACGGCCTCGTCTACCCGAACCAGATCGAAGAAACCGGTATAGCCTTGCATGGCGCTTCGCAATTGCCAGATGAACTTGTCCAGCCGACCGCGGAGGCGATCGATCTGGGGCAGCAGATCGATCTGGCCCGCGTCGACCAGGGGTCGCGCGGCGTCGTCGATCGCGCGTTTGGCCCGCTGAAGCCGGTCGGCCAGCCACTGCCGCTGCAGCTCGTCGCTGTCGCGGCGGTATTCCTTTTCCAAATAGCCCCGGAAGCCGGGAATGTGTCGCAGAATCTGCTCGATGATGTTTCGGTTTTCGGCGTGGTCACGTGGTTCCGGCATGGGTCTGCTCCCGGTGATTTGGGATCGCTGGACAATTGCCCACTCGTCCCCAATGTCTACCCATACATTCGTGGGGAGCGAGGAAAGATTGGAGAAACACTCCGGATCATAAGCTGCATCATAGCGAACCCCACGGCTGGCGGAAGTGGGAAATCGACAGTTCGCGGGTAGCAGGGCCTCGGGGCAGTCGCGGGCCGGGACGGAGAGACCCCTTTGTTTTTGTAAGGGCTTGCATTTGGTCGGTGCGACCCTTCGGTTGGGGGAGTAAGTGGAAGGCTGTTTTTTGGTTTTTGGGTAGTTCATAGGCTTGACGCCGTCAGGTCGCCAACTACACTAGGTAAATTATGTAGCTTGCCTAGGCGATAAACACTGCCTAGACTACGTAGAGTGCCATTTGACGTGGAGTCTCAATGGCTTGCACTTGACTTACCAGAGTTCCTGTTAACCGAGGGAGAGTATCATGTCTCGCTTTGTCCGCTTCATTCTTGTTTTGTCGTTGGTGGCCGCCATGGCTCCTTTGACGGATGCCGCCACTGCTGTTTCACTTCACCCCGACGACTGGAACCT
>Ga0315543_1004901_pt1 | contig 10789 bp, 6 predicted proteins | sample SalMarSW160210MG_2_FD_203098 | JGI IMG/M metagenome (GOLD analysis project Ga0315543, IMG submission 203098) | Salt marsh sediment microbial communities from the Plum Island Ecosystem LTER, Massachusetts, United States - Salt Marsh Sediment SW1601-210 ...
AGATTGCTCACCTGCACTTGCAGCGCAGGTGCAAGCGTCGCTCCGCTCGCCCTGGGTCTTCCCCTGGGTCTTTGGCCCCAGGGACAAAGGTGGCCCAGGACCAAAGGCAATGACACGCGTGAAGGAGTTCTTAGACACCCTCTAAGAGAAGGGTGTCGCCCTCACCGTCCCCCTTGCTCTGGAGAAGGCACTCATCCTATTTTCTCCTGTGATTGGCGCCTCTGCCTGCTCCGCACGCGAGCCAAAACGGCCGGGAGCGGGAGGTGTCTGCGTCAGTGTGGTGGCGTCTGTGAAGAGGGTCACGGTCCCTTGTCTGCCCCTCATACCTCGTTTGAGTCCCCTTTTGCTTGTCTCCAGTGTGGTCAATACATGACGCGGGCATTTGCAGCAATATCCGAGATGCTGCGGAGCGTCTCGGCGTCTTCTTGGCGAGGCTGCGAAGCGCGCTGAATGGCCTTCCCGTTTATGCTTATCTGATGCTCCTACTGCGTGTGCTAGCGTGGGAGTCGAGCACACATCCTTCCTCGTGACAAGCTCTGGCTAATCACTTACAGAGTACTGCGTCAATCGATAAACTGAAGCACCTGTTGTCATACAGCAATTCGACCAAAGAGGTTCAGCCATTGATGCACGAAGCAGTAGGAAAGGCAGGGGGCAGAGGAAGAGGGTGGCAGGCAGTGTGTTCTGTGGATGTTGGGCATTGCCTGTGGTATCTGTGCACGTTATGGGGTATGGGCATGTGAACCTGTTCAAAGGCAAATAGGCGGTGGAATCGGCCAGGGTGCGCGCCAGCGATTACGCCGCATTCGGTTACTATTTTGTCACATTGTGTACGCCGCAGGGCCAATGTATCTTCGGTGGCATAGTGGATGGCAGATGCGCCTATTGTTAGCTCTCCTACATATAGTAGGACCGTAGCGGCGAGCTACTATGTGCGGTACTCAGAGGCGTGTCGTCGCTTCTGGCTCTTGGGTTGATTTGGAAGTCAACCCAAGAAACGCAACGAAAATCGGTATATACAGTGGCATCCCCGTGCTGCACTACTATCTGTAGTGGTACTTCGGTTGGCGTTTCTACTTCGAAATCCCATTGTCACCGAGCAGTGGCAGAAAGATGAAAAATCCATTAAATGCCCTACGGCTGCTTTAATGGGAAATTCATACATGTGCTGTATATGTGATACACCGAAAGCAAGCAGTTCCGTGCGCCAGGTGACAGGGCGATGAATTCGACGACGCTTGGCATTCTCGTGCTGGTAGGTAGGCTAGTTGCTTGCGTAGGAGATACCCGGAACATTAACAATTCATATAGCGACCATACGTGATCTGTTAGGCCCGCTGCCATAGCGGGGGGCGCTCCTTCCACTTGCGTCCGTGCGGTCCGAGCCTGAGCAACCGGAGCCGCAGGGCTTGGTGAGGACGAATAGGGGAGTAGTAAGCATCATCCAACTTGGTAAGTAGCTCCAACATCACTCTGCCCTTGGACAAGGCCTGACTTGGCGACAGACAAGGCCTGGTAAGAAGCATTGGTCTCCCTATCACAATCATCGCAGGCTCGAGCTTTCATAATCCTTTCAGGCTTGGTGGTCCCCCCATCGCCACATCCAGACCATAAGCGGGGATTTGGCAGGCCCCTCAGAGCGATTTGGGATCTACTGAGACTACCATCCCCTTTGCAGATCCGGAAGTCAGCGGCGTGGTCTCAATCGGCATCCTCCGCAAAAAGACCTTCTTCTGCTTTTCCTGGACCAATGGCCTGAACTCATCCACCCGCGCTTGGCTCAGATGCAGCTCACGAATGAGCTGTTCGCTCACCTCGACAGCGTGCTGGCCAGCCAGATCCAGCCAGTGCACGACAGTGTTGGGTTTGGCCCCTTAATCAGGGTGATAACTCTTAGAGTCCCTCTCCACCAACATGGCGAGGCCTTCTAGGGTGTCCTTGCGGTTTGTGCCCAGTCTGCCGTTCGTTTCGCTCACGACGAGGTAGAAGAAAGTCCCTTTAGTCTCAGAGCGTGTGTGAAATTAGCCAGAGCGCCGACTACGGGACACCGCCAAGCATGAAAATGTCATTGCGAGGAGCGCTTTTTGTGACGAAGCAATCCCCTCTCAGCGATAGGTGGAGATTGCTTCCTCGCTGCGCTCGTCGCCCTGGGTCTTCCCCTGGGTCTTCCCCTGGGTCTTTGGCCCCAGGGACAAAGGTGACCCCAGGGACAAAGGTGGCCCCAGGGACAAAGGTGGCCCAGGACCAAAGGCAATGACAGATCGGATGTTCTTAATGAGTGGCGCGGACGCATCATGGCAAACCTCGCAATGACACGCGCGAAGGAGTTCTCAGACACTCTCTCAGAGAAGGTCGTTCTACAGGTGAAGCATCAGTAGAGCTTTTCCTTGCGACTATGGATTCTTATGTTCCCTGCTCCAACCCTGCCGTAATCAGGGCAACTGAGCCTGTCACAAAACTGCTTCTCAGGTTCCATTGCATATGACTCTTATTACGAGTTCGGGGGAATGGTACACCAAGTTGTCGTCACGAAGACAAGGTACCGCACCCGCCGTCACACCTTGTCAGAAAGGAGCAGAATGACCACGCGACCTGTGGCCAAGGCGCTCGAAATCACCAAGAAGCCCACCAGATTTGGCAAAACCCGCCTTGGCTTTGGCCAGCGTATCACCCTGGACTGGAACGATCAATGGCCCGACGCCATCTGGTTGGCCATCTTACCCACAGCCGAGCGTAAACGCATCTATATCAAGCACAGCAAAACAAACGACCGGCTTGCAGCGTGGTTCCGTGACTGCCCTGGACATTGGGGCACGATCGGCGCAGAGCTCCACAAACTAGGCTACGAACTGCCTTTCCCGGAGTTCGAGTGCGCTCACAGCTAACCAACGCTGCCTGACTGGTGGCGGGACGTTGGTGCCCTGCCTTGCGCAAACAGGACAGGCAACCGGTACAGGCCGATAACCGTTTAGAACTCACCACGATCTACCTCAGCAGCGTACGTTGTTTACGGGGAGCCGCGGAGAGGTCGGAAGCGGAGCAGAATACGGAGGCGTTGCATCTGTGGCGAGCAGTAGAGGGGTCCGTTTTCTTCATCCTGTACACTGTGCGTTTCGTCTTGGCCTAATAGGGATCAGGAGACGATTGTTGTGAACATCTTCGCCTTGTTCTCGCTGCTGTCTGCCTTGGTTTGCTTATCTCTTGGCTGGTTTGTCTTCCACCAAGGCAGCGGCAAGGCATTGAACCGCGTAGGCGCATTGTTCTGCGTGTCGGCAGCGTGGTGGGCGTTTACACAATTCGGATATCATCAGGCAGGGAGCCTGGAGACAGCCCGTTTCTGGCTCAAGCTTGGCCTTTTGTGGCAATTTACAATACCTCTCTTGCTGCATCTTGTCCTCATCTTTACAGAGAAATGGAAACTGCTTAGGGGTGAGTTCGCCTATCTACTGCTGTATGTGCCTGCGGCAGCCTTTGCTCTTTTGGGCTTGACTGCGCCCCTGCTCTTGAGAGACCCAGTGAAGACGTATTGGGGTTGGGCATCCGATGTGCCAGAGAACACGTTGGCGGTTGTGGTCAGCACTGCTTGGGCCGTCGGTGTGTCAATCCTGGCCGCATTCCTGTGCTGGCGCTATTACTTGGGGGTGACCGATGACAGAAGGAGGCAGCAGGCCAAGTACGTAGTCCTCGGACTCTCTATCCCCGTAGTTGCGGGTGCTATCTCCGAGGGGCTGTTTCCCTACCTGGCGGGAATCAGGATTCCAGAGTTGAGTGTCTGGTCGTTCCTTCCTGGGATCGCCATCGTTGTCTACGCAATCTGGAAGTATGAGCTGTCTACTCTGACCCCGGTCACTGCCGCAGGAAGTATCACATCCACTATGTCAGATGCTCTGCTTCTGGTCAGCCGGGACGGAGAGATACTGAGGGTGAATCGGGCGCTGTCGGAGCTTGTCGGCTATGACGACGGGGAACTGGTCGGAGAGGATGTAGAAATGGTCTTTGCAGATAAAGCATATGCTGGGGCAGGGCGAGAAGTACTCACAAGAACAAGTAGTGTCAGTGATCTTGAGACTGCACTCAGAACAAAGGGTGGTAGGAGCATCCCTGTCTCTCTATCCGCGTCCGCAGTACGCGGTACGGGGAGTGGGTTGCTAGGTGTCGTTTACATTGGTAGTGACATCGGCGAGCGCGAGCGGGCTGAGGAGGAGCTTCACCACATCAAGATGTTCAACGAAGGCATTGTCCGCGCTGTGGCCGAACCGCTGCTCATCGAAGACGCGGCGGGCACCATCACCTTCGTCAACCCAGCGCTGGAGGATCTGCTCGGCTACACTGGCGACGAATTGGTCGGCTGCCCCTGGCAGAAGATTGTGCCCCAAAGGGAAATCAGACTAGTGCAGGCGAAGACCGCTGAGCGATCAGCTGGCGTCAGCGATCGGTACGAAACTCGGCTGCTGAGCAAAGGTGGCCGCGAGATACCGGTGCTGGTCAGTGCCCGCGCACTATTTGAAGAAGGGGCCTTCACTGGCGTTCTCTCTGCGTTCACCGATATCACCGAGCGCAAGCGGGCGGAAGAAGAGAGGAGGCAGCTGGAAGCGCAGTTGCGCCAGGCGCAGAAGATGGAAGCAGTGGGGCTTCTTACCGGGGGCGTCGCGCACGAGTTCAACAACCTGTTGACGGTGATGCAGGGCAACGCCGAGCTGGGGCTGGCCCAGGTGGAGCCAGGCCATGCGCTGCACAAAGAGCTGTCAGTTATCCAAAGAACAGCCAAGCGGGCTGCGAAACTGACGCGGCAACTGCTGGCCTTCAGCCGGCGTCAAGTCTTGGAGCCGCAGATTCTCGACCTCAACAGGCTGGTCACCGACTTTTCCGAGATGTTGGGCCTCATCATTGGAGAGGATATTGAGGTGCAGGTCAAGGTGGCACCGGAGTTGAGGACTGTGTTTGCCGATGCGAATGCCGTGGAGCAGGTGTTGATGAACCTGGCGTTGAACGCGCGGGATGCCATGCCCGAGGGGGGAACGCTGACCCTAAAGACTGCACAGGTGACGCTGGATGGAGAATACCGCCGCAGCCATCCGGATGTCAAGGCGGGGGACTATGTACGAGTGACGGTGGTCGACACGGGAGTCGGGATGGATGAAGCCACGCAGGAGCGCCTCTTCGAGCCGTTCTTTACTACCAAGGAGCCTGGCAAAGGGACGGGGCTGGGCCTTGCGATGGTGTACGGGATTGTGAAACAGCACGATGGATTGATTGACGTCCACAGCCAGCTGGGTGAAGGGACGAGGTTTGAAGTCTACTTCCCTGTGCAAGAGGCGGATGTGTAAGAGAACGGTGAGGCCCTCACCATCCCGTTTTCTCTAGAGAATGTGCTTATCCTATTTTCTGTGATTGGCGCCTCTGCCTGCTCCGCACGCGAGTCCAAGCGGCCGGGAGCGGGTGTGTCTCCGTCAGTGTGGTGGCCTCTGTGAAGAGGGTCACCCTCCTTTTCTGCCCTTCATACCTCGTTTGAGTCCCCTTTTTGCTTGTCTCCAGTGTGGCCAATACACGTGGACTGTCGTCCGCTTGGAGCATGCCCAACTGGGCGGAGATACCAGCACGGCACGAGTGGTGCTGGTCAGAATTCGCAGCAGGGCGCTCCAGCACGGTCTGTTTGACGGCGGTGCTGGACGCTGGTGGTGACGCGCCGGCTGCGTTCGCCACTGGGCATCGCCAACCCGCGGCAGTACCTTTGTCTTTACGCCACCTCTGGTCTTTACGCCAGAGGCGTAAACGGGAGGCGTAAACGGCAACTGCCGCTGAACGCTGGGGGGGAGCTGCCGCTGAACGCAGGGGGGCGAGTGCCGCTGAAGATTGGACGGCAACTGCCGCGGAGCGTCAAGATACAAGCGTCACGTGTTCTTGACAGGATTTCGATTCTCCGTATAATACTTCTGCGTAACTTGCTCCAAAGGTGTGGCAAGTACTGTGCCGTGCTGTTCCCCACCGGGACACCTCACCGAAGAGATAGCATTCCGAGCCTGTGCGCTCATACTTGATGAGGAGAGAATAGCAGTGCAAAAAAAGCGGCCTGTACTCATCACGATTATCGCTGTCCTGCAGATCGTTCCTGTTCTCCTTTTGCCCCCCAAGCTGTTTCTATCGGTCAACCGGATATTATTCATATTCCCTGTAGCTGTCTTTGCTGTGCTTTGTTGGGCATTGCTGACTCTGCGTCCCGCGGGAAGGAATCTGACCATTTTCCTGCAGGGCTTCAACATCATAGTGCGCCTGCCAGTGACGCTGGCGAGAGTCATCCCGTCCAAGGCCGCGGACACTCCGGCGGATGTGCCGCTTTTGGTCACTTCGCTGGTGTCTATTGCTCTTTCCACGTTGATCCTGTATTATGTGGACAAATCCGACACGCAGCTACTGTTCGAATCATAGTCATGGGCCTTTGTGTGTGCACATGCGGGCGATCCAACGGTAGCCAGGTCATAGTGGTTACGCTTGAGAAGGTTGCCCAGGCCTCAAGAAGGGGGGTGATACGGCTTACGATGTTTGGCGGAGATGGCGGTTTCTGAGAAGCGCCATGACATCTCCAATCGATTCCAACGTTGTGTTTCATGGCGTATGGTTTGGGGTTGGCCTCCCCTCTCGTGGAACGCCATACGTGTTGTGACCCTAGATGATCATAGGAGGAGGTCCTAGTGATGAAGAGCAAGTTTTGGGTTTTGTTTAGTCTGCTGTTGGTGTTCAGTATGGTGTTGAGCGCTTGCGCACCGGCAGCGACTCCCACACCGACGCCGAAGCCCAAGCCAACTGCGGTCAAGCCTACTGCGCCGCCAGTGTCTGCTGAGCCGATCAAGATTGCGATCCTTGGTCCGTTGACGGGAGACGTGGCGACGTTTGGTGCTTCCAACCGCGATGGCGCGATCATGGCCTTTGAGGAGTGGAACGCCAGAGGTGGTGTGCTTGGGCGTCAGATCGAGTGGGTGCTGGGTGACACGCAGTGCGACCCGAAGGCGGCAGCGGACGCGGGGAAGAAAGTGATTGACGAAGACGAAGTGAAGTACATCGTCGGTGCGCTTTGTTCCAGTGCGACCATTCCGATCAGCGAGTATGCGAACGAGAAGGGCGTGCTGCAGATCAGTGGCCCGTCCACGAACCCGCAGGTGACGGTGGACAAGGATGGGAACACGAAGCCGTACATCTTCCGGGGGTGCTTCATTGACCCCTTCCAGGGGACAGTGATGGCCCAGTTTGCCCTGACGAACCTGGGTGCGAAGACAGCAGCGGTGGTGCTTGATGTGGGCAATGACTACATCAAGGGATTGGCGGAGTACTTCAAGGCGGCCTTTGAAGCCGGAGGCGGACAGGTAGTCGTGTGGGAGTCCTTCGTGAAGGAGGACACCGACTTTTCGGCGATTCTGGCCAAAGTGAAGGCGGCCAATCCTGACGTGTTCTTCATTCCCACGTACTATGACAAGCTGAATCTGATCGCTGCGCAAGCCAAGCAGAAAGGCATCACGTCGGCGTTGCTGGGTGGTGATGGTTGGGACTCGCCGGATACGGACCTGGAGGCTGCGGATGGTGGCTACTACAGCAACCACTACTCACCGGAGGACTCGCGTGCTATCGTGCAGGACTTTGTGGCGCGCTATGAGGCAAAGTATGGCTCGGTGCCGGATGCCTTTGGAACGTTGGCCTACGATGCGGCGAACCTGCTGGTGCAGGCGATAACGAACGCGGGAGTGGATGATCCGGTCAAGGCGAGGGATGCGATGGAAGCCTTGGAGTACGAGGCTGTGTCGGGTCTGGTCAGCTTTGACGAGTTCCACAACCCGACCAAGAGTGCAGCAATCCTGCACATCAAGGAAGGCAAGGTCATATTCGAGACGTCGGTGAGCCCTGCGGCTCCGCCGGTATCTGGTGAGCCGATCAAGATTGCGATCCTTGGTCCGTTGACTGGCGACGTGGCGACGTTTGGCGCTTCCAACCGCGATGGCGCGATCATGGCCTTTGAGGAATGGAACGCCAAAGGTGGTGTGCTTGGCCGCCCGATCGAGTGGGTGCTGGGTGACACGCAGTGCGACCCGAAGGCGGCAGCGGACGCAGGCAAGAAGGCTATCGACGAAGACAAGGTGAAGTACATCCTTGGTGCGGTGTGCTCGAGTGCGACCATTCCCATCAGCGAGTATGCGAATGGGAAGGGCGTACTGCAGATGAGCGCAACGTCCACGAACCCGCAGGTGACGGTGGACAAGGACGGGAACACGAAGCCGTACATCTTCCGGGCATGCTTCATTGACCCGTTCCAGGGGTTGGTGATGGCCAAGTTTGCCGTGGAGAACCTGGGTGCGAAGACAGCAGCGGTGGTGCTTGATGTGGGCAATGACTACATCAAGGGATTGGCGGAGTACTTCAAGTCTGCCTTTGAAGAGATGGGCGGAGAGGTGGTTGTGTGGGAGGCCTTCGTGAAGGAGGACACCGACTTTTCCGCGATTCTGGCGAAGGTGAAAGCAGCCAATCCTGACGTGTTCTTCATTCCCACGTACTATGAGAAAATGAACCTGATCGCCTTGCAGGCGAAGCAGAAGGGCATCACATCGGTGCTGTTGGGTGGCGATGGTTGGGATTCGCCGGACCTGGATCGTGCGGCTGCGGACGGTGGGTACCACAGCAACCACTATTCACCAGAGGACTCGCGTGCTATCGTGCAGGAGTTTGTGTCGCGCTATGAGGCAAAGTTCGGCGCGGTGCCTGACGCTCTGGCGGCGCTGGCGTACGACGCAGCGAACATGCTGATACAGGCGATTGCGAACGCGGGAGTGGATGATCCGGCGAAGGTGAAGGATGCGCTGGCGGCCTTAGAGTACGAGGCTGTGTCGGGGCTGATCACCTTTGACGAGTTCCACAACCCGGTCAAGAACGCCGCGATCCTGCATATCAAGGATGGCAAAGTGATCTTTGAGACGTCAGTGAGCCCGTAAATCGTTCTTGAGGAAGGGGGCGCAATAGCGCGCCCCCTTCCTTTGAACTGGAAAGGAGAGTCGGTATCCGAAGATGCGAAATTTCCTTAGCCGTATAGTCGTCTTCTTGCGCAGACGCTGGTACCTGGCAATCATCGGCTTGCTGATCCTGGTCTGGCTGGCCGCGCGTTTCCGCGAGAGCCCACTGTTGTTTGTACAGTTCACGGTGGATGGGATCCGTCTAGGCTTTGTATACGCACTGATCGCCCTCGGCTACACCATGGTCTATGGCATTGTACGCCTGATCAACTTTGCCCATGGCGACGTCTTTATGGTAGGCGCCTACACGGCCTTTTTCGCCACGACGCGCTATCACTGGGGATTTCTTCCCGCGATGGCGCTGGCTGTGTTAGTGTGTGCCTTCCTAGGGGTAATTATCGAAAGAGTAGCCTACAAGCCTCTGCGTGATGCGCCTCGTATTGCTGCACTGATCACAGCAATCGGTGTCTCCTTCTTTCTGGAGTACTTTACCGCGTTGGACTTTGTGTTCACGCCCAATTTCATCAACTACACACCGCTCCCCATAAAGATCAGGATGTGGGACATTGGGGGTGTTACTTTCTCCAATATCATGCTGATCATTATTGCGGTGACTATGGTCTGTCTTGTGGTCTTGTGGTATATCGTCTATCGCACCAAGCTGGGCAAGGCAATGCGGGCTGTAGCTTGGGACAAGGATACCGCCCGCTTGATGGGCATCGACGCAGACCTTGTGATCTCCTCCACTTTTGCCATTGGTTCGGCCTTGGCCGGCATAGGGGGAATGCTATACGTCATTACGTACCCGCAGATTCGCACGTTCCTGGGCGTGATGCCTGGCTTGAAAGCCTTTATTGCGGCCGTATTCGGGGGCATCGGCAGCATCCCCGGTGCGTTGGTTGGCTCACTTGTCATAGGCATGGTGGAGATGCTCAGCCAAGGCTATCTGTCCTCGCCGATGCGCGATGCCATTGTCTTCTCCGTTCTGATCATCGTCTTGCTGTACAGGCCGACAGGCCTCTTCGGCGAAGCGGCAAAGGAAAAGGCCTAGGGCTAATCCGTGTTCTCGAACATCGTCCAATGACACTAGTACTCTGTCAATGCTAGAGTAGTGGGTTCGTAGTGGCGACTTTAGGCGCTGCTACAAACCATCAATTGAGGCTCGACACAACACTAGACAGGAGCAAGCATGAGCAACAGCAGGCTTCGTTTTCTGGGCCAGAGCTGGCTGTTCTGGCTGGCAGTAGTTCTCCTCTTCTTGGTTGCACAGTGGGTGCTGATACCACGTTTGACCGAGTTTCGCCGCACCGTATGGGTAATGTTCCCCTGCATCATGGCCATCATTTGCCTTGGTTTGAACCTGATCTATGGCTTCAACGGGCAGTTCTCCCTTGGCCAGTGGGGATTCTACGCCATCGGAGCCTATGCCTCGGCCATCCTCACGTATCGCTTCGGGGAGAAGATCAGCTACCCGATCCAGGGAATGGTGGTCCAGATTCCGCGTCTGCTGCAGAAGCTCATCCCGCTGACAGAAATCGACCTGTTCCGCTTCGATGCGGGCAAGTCAGGGCTACTGCTGGTTGCGCTGCTATTTGGCGCCTTGTTGGCAGCGCTCATCAGCCTTGCCTTTGGCTACGTTGTGCTGCTGCGGCTAGGCTCGGACTATTTTGGCATTGCCACGCTGGGGTTCACCGTCATTGTGCAGGTCCTGCTTGTCAACTCCGATAAGGTGATCCCCGAAACCAAGGGGGCACGCGGAATGGTCGGAGTTGACAAGCAGGACCTGCACAATGACGGTG
>Ga0315543_1004902_pt1 | contig 10789 bp, 8 predicted proteins | sample SalMarSW160210MG_2_FD_203098 | JGI IMG/M metagenome (GOLD analysis project Ga0315543, IMG submission 203098) | Salt marsh sediment microbial communities from the Plum Island Ecosystem LTER, Massachusetts, United States - Salt Marsh Sediment SW1601-210 ...
ATGAACAGAGAGGCGCTGGATTTGACAATCAAAACCGGCCAAGCGGTTTTTTACAGCAGGAGCAGAAAAAAACTGTGGAAAAAAGGCGAGGAGAGCGGCCACGCCCAGAAAGTTCTGCAGATTCTTACCGACTGTGACCAGGACTGTCTCTTACTCAAAGTCGAAGTCAATCAGGGCCAATGCCACGTAGGTTATCAATCTTGTTTTTACAGGGCATTAAAATCCGGCGGCAGCGAACTTAAATTTATCGCTGAAAAAGTTTACGACCCCAGGCAGGCCTACAAGAAAAAGTGATGTTTAGGAATTTTTCAGTGACCTGACAGTCGGCAGGGTCTGAAACTGCTCAATGGCAAATCTTTCGACGAAATCAGTGATTGTCTCCTCAAGTTGTCGGGAATTCTGCGAGTGTATCATCGCATAAAGATTATAAGGCCAGTCAGGCAACGTCTTTCGCTGGTAACAATGGCTAACCTGCGGCAAACAGCATAAAAACCTTACCGCAGTTCCTTCGGCCCTGCAGCAAAACAGGGCATTAAAACTATCAGGCGGGCTGTGACGCTTAACGGCAGATGAATCCAGCTTATAACGTTTGGTCGCGGGAAAAGAGAGGAAATAAGTCTTAAATTTATTCGAAAGCTCTTTAATTGTTCCGTCTATCCGGCCAAAATCCGAATCTTTCAAGGTAAACCATAAATTGTAATAGTGATTTCTTAAGTAATTATGAGAAACGTTCGGCAGTGAATTTACGGCTTGTGCGACAGCGTCAAGTTTATCGTCCTCTATATGAGCAGCGACAAGCGTGCCCGCTGAGCCGGTGTAAAAACATAAAGGGTCAGAGGCGAGATAATCGCCGGTTTTTGCAAAAGCCCTTGCACGACATCCGCCGCAAATGTTCAAGTAATCACAACTGCCGCATTTGCCGGCAAATTTCCTTTGGCGAATCGCATTCAAAAAGCCGGACTTCTCCCAGATAGAGCCAAAATCGCCGGCCTTTAAAATATTGCCGGCAGAGATTTTCAAAAAGCCGCAGGTCTGTACGTCGCCTGTGTAGCTTATAAATGCAAAATCACTTGCAGCGAGACAACCAAAGACTTTTTTCTTTGAATCCGGATATAAATCTTTATAAACCGGCGCAAAACGAGGGGCACAAGTGAAACGCAATTCAATCTTACTTTGAGCCTTTAAGCCTGCGACGGTATGTAAAACTTTTTCGTATTCCTTTGAAGTCAGAGCGATTTCAGAAAGCCCCTGTGCCCTGCCTGCAGGGACAAGCATAAAAGGATTAAAGCAATAAGCGCCGAGGTCCTCAGCAAGTTTTGCAAGCTGCGGCAATCTATCGGCATTTAGTTTCGTAACGGTTGTATTAATCTGAAATTTCAGGCCTGCCTTTTTTGCGATATCAATCGCCGCAAGCGTTTTTTCAAACGCGCCAGCGGTTCGCCTGAAATTGTTATGCTCCTGCGAATTATCCGAATCGAGCGAAAAGGAAAGTGTTATAACCCCTGATTTTTTAAGGAGTTGCGCTTTCTTATTATCGAAATTATAGCCGCAGGTTGCAAGAGAAACAGCTAAACGGCAGGAATTGGCATAATCAACCAAATCAAATATATCGTCTCTTTCGAAAGGTTCTCCGCCGGTGAAAATCAGGACGCATCTGTTGTAGTCGGCTATTGATTTTATGATTTTTTTGCACTGGCTGGTTTCAAGGTCATCCTGAAAATCAGATTGGGCAGAGGCTCTGCAATGAATACAATTCATTTTGCATCTGCGTGTAACTTCAAAGGCAACGATACGAGGTTTTTTTACTGCCGAGTCCATTTAGCAACTTCTTTTGCAAAGTAAGTTATGATAATATCTGCTCCCGCTCTTTCGATTGCATATAAGGTTTCCATAATCGCGGATTTTCTGTCGAGAGCGCCGGCCTGCGCAGCGGTGTTAATCATCATATATTCGCCGCTGACGTTGTAGGCAGCTATGGGAACATCAAAACGCTCTTTGGCCTTAAGAATAATATCAAGATAGCACAATGCAGGCTTGACCATCACAATGTCGGCGCCTTCGGCAATGTCGAGTTCGATTTCGCGCATTGCCTGCTTTGCTGAAGCGGCAATATCCATCTGATAAGTCTTGCGGTCGCCAAAGGCGGGAGCAGAATCGGCGGCATCTCTGAACGGGCCGTAAAACGCAGAGGCGTACTTTGCTGAATAAGACATTATCGCGGTATCAATAAAACCATTCTCATCGAGAGCCTTTCTAATTACCCCTACCCTGCCATCCATCATATCAGAAGGTGCTGCCATATCGGCACCTGCCTTTGCGTGGGAAATGGCTACTTTCGCCAGGATTTCGCAAGTGGTGTCATTATCAATCTTGTCATCTTTTATTATGCCGCAATGGCCGGTGTCGGTATAGGCACATAAACAAACATCGGTTATTACAGCAAGGCCGGGCACAGCCTTTTTGATATTTCTAATCGCCTGCTGAACTGTGCCGTCATCTTCACAAGCCTGTGAACCTTGAGCATCTTTCTTTTCAGGCAGGCCAAATAAGAGAATTGCAGGTATGCCTAAATCAAATACTTCTTTTGCCTCATCAACCACTTTATCAGGTGAAAAATGAAAACAGCCCTGCATTGACTCAATCGGTTTTTTTACTCCCCTGCCCGGGCAGACAAACAAAGGATAAATGAAATTATCGACAGAGAGGTTAACGCCTTTGACAAGCCGGCGCATTGAATCGCTTTTCCTAAGCCTTCGCATTCTGACGGGCAAATTCCGCATTTAATCCTCCTGTTATTTTTATTTCCTCATCAGATAAAAAACAATCCGGTTCAAGAAGCCAAGCGGCTGTTTTATAATCCTTGCCGAGGAATCTTGCGTTAGTTCCGCAAATTTGCAGCCAACGACACTTTCTGCACCTGCCCGGTGCAAAAAGAGTCTTGTCTTTAAATATATCCAAAGCATTTTTTAAAATATCTTCAAGTTTTTTTTCCGTTATGTTTTCCAAAGAGTAATTCTGCCAGAACTGGTCGGGGTGGACATTGCCGGCAGGGTCAATTGCGAGAATCTTAACGCCGATTTTGTTGCCGCCGAATTTTTCAAGCAAATCGAGACTTTTCTGATACAGCGGCGAATTTTCCTGCTTTAAGCGATTTAAAATAAACGGGCCATCGGCGTGATTGCCGACGGTTAAAACTTCTATAACTCCTTTTACGGCATAACTTTGCGCACAATCACAAATATCATTTAAGGCCTGCCTGATTTGTCCATTAGAACATTTGAGGTTATTATTTGCCGCGTTTCCTGCTGAAATCAAATGATAAAAACAGATTCTGTGGATATTCAACTTCGCGGCAAGAGAGAATGTGTTTTCAATCTGGTTAAAATTGCGATTTGTGATTGTAAAACGCAGGCCGGTTTTAAGACCCGCATCTTTGCAGAATTTTACAGCGTCAACTGCTTTTGTGAAGCTGCCTTTTGTGCAGCGAAATTCATCGTGCGTATTTTGATTGCCGTCAATCGAAATACCGACATAACTTACGCCTGCACTAACAAGTTTTTTCGCGATTTTGGAATCTATTAAAGAACCATTTGTAGAAAGACCCATGCGCAGGCCAAGTTTGCAGGCGAAATCGAGAAGCTCAAATAAATCGGTCCTTTCAAGCGGCTCGCCGCCACTGAAAAGGACAACCAATGCTTTATTTTCGGCAAGCTGTTTTAAAAGCTCTTTTGCCTGTGCTGTATCAAGCTGTCTGTCTGTTAATCCGGTTTTGCTGTAACAGTGCAGGCAATTCTGGTTACATTTATTTGTGCAGTTATAGACGATAATCGGGCCTGATTTGCTATCGGAATGATAACGAAACCTGTCCGACTGATTTTCTATGCCGCAATATAGTTTCGAGACGTTAATCATTTTTTTTTTAGATTACCGCTCCATTACTGTCGCGGCTCTGTTATTTCCTCCATTGCTTCAATCAAACCATCGATAGTATGCTCTTTCGCTTCGACTGCCGGCTTAATACCAAATTTTTTCAGTGTATCGGTAGTTGCAGGGCCGATTGAGGCGATTTTTACCTTTTTATCCAAATCCTGAGGCTTAAAATCCTTAAAGAAACAATCAACCGTAAAGCTGCTTGCAAAAACAATCCAATCCATCCTGTTTTTAATAATTTCTTTTGGATTATTTTTAATTTTTTCGGCTGTATAGATTGAAACCTGCTTAATTTTCGCTTTTGCCGATTTGAGGCTTTCAGCCAGTGATGAATCGGCAAGTGCGGAACGCAAAAGCAATATTTTTTTGCCGATGGTTTTATATTTCTTTATGAAACTTTTCGCCAATTCTTCGGATGTAAAATCCTGCGGTACAAAATCGGCTTTTATGCCGAAATCTTCAAGTGTACCTGCGGTTTGTGAGCCAATGCAGGCGATTTTTACATTCGCAAATATACGGGCATCTTTGTTTAACCTGCTTACTGCTTTGAAAAACAATTTTACACCTGTCGGACTTGTAAAAAAGACCCAGTCAAAATCACTAATTTTCTTAAAAATCTCCTTAACTTTTTTAGTATTGGTCAAATCCTGTATTTCAAATGTCGGCCAGTCAATCGCTTCTGCCCCGCGAGCGGCAAGTCCGGCAGCAAAATCAGCATTGCCAACTGAATCACGGGTTACCAAAATCTTTTTGCCGAATAAAGGCCGACTTTGAAGCCAACTGAAACATTTTTTCCCTATTATCATCACGGCAGGCGGCTCGATATTTTTCCTTTCGCACTTTCGGGCAATATCTGAAACATTACCTTTTACTATTTTTTGATTTGCCAGCCAGGCATTTGCTATGACGACGGCATTCGTATCGGCAGCGAGGCCTGACTTAATCAACCTTTGACAAATCTGCTTCATATTCTTAACGGCCATATAAAAAACAATTGTGCCGGACAGTTTCACAAGGCTGCCAAAATCAATATCATTTTCCCTGCCTTTGGCGGTATGTCCCGTAACAAATGTTACCGATGAAGCGGCGTTCCTATCGGTAAGAACGACGCCGCTGCAGGCCGCGGCGGCTGATGCAGCGGTTATGCCGGGAACGATTTCAAAATCTATATTGTTATCGGCCAGGCACTTGAGCTCTTCAGTCGCCCTGCCGAAAATCATCGCATCGCCGCCTTTGAGTCTTACGATTTTTTTATAAATACGAGCCTTTTTAATAATAATGCGGTTTATTTCGGCCTGCCTGGATTTGCTATTGCCGTGCTGCCTGCCCACGTAAATAAGCTCTGCTTTTTGCGAAGCAAGATACAAAAGCTCTTTTCCGATTAGCCTGTCATAAATAACACAATCGGCCTTTTGAAGAATCTGCAAGCCTCTTGTGCTGATAAGCTGTGCGCTGCCTGGGCCTGCACCAACGATATAAACCTTCGCCTTTTTAACCATTTTTCAAAAGCTCCGCGGCTCCCGCCTTTAAAAGCTCATTTGCCAAATCCTTTGCAATAGTCTGTGCCTTTTCAATCGGCCCTTTTAATTGACGTTTAATAAAATTGCTGCCGTTTTCATCAGATACAAAAGCATAAATTATAATATCACCTGCGTCAATTTGCGCAAACACGCCTGCAGGCGCGTGACAGCCCGCTTTTATTTTGTGCAGGACAAGCCTTTCCGCATCAGAGGTAATTCGTGATGTTTTATCATCAATTTCAGCAAGCAACTTTAAAATTTCATTATCATCTGCTCTTGCCTGAACGGCGATGGCGCCCTGAGCGGGTGCGGGAATGAATTCTGCCGGGTTGAAACGGAAAGAGACCTTTTCAGCCGGCCCAAGCCTTTCAATGCCTGCGTAAGCAAGGATAGTTGCGTCAAACAGACCTTTTTCAACCTGACTTATTCTCGTAGGCACATTGCCTCTTATCGGCTCACAAACCAAATCAGGCCTGGCGTGCAAAAGCTGGACCTTTCTGCGAAGGCTTGATGTTCCGATTTTTGCGCCCCCGGGCAAATCATCGAGCGAATTTATCTTTTGCCTGCAAATTAGGCAGTCCTGACAGAATTTTCTGTCTAAAACCGCAGCAATAATAACATCATCCGGCGGTTCTATCGGCAAATCCTTAAAACTATGCACGGCAATATCGGCTTTGTCCCGGCGAAGGGCATCTTCAACCGCAGCAGTGAAAAAGCCTGATTCTGACATTTTCCACAACGGATTTTTTTTGTCGATATCGCCTTTGCTTTTTATTTCGACAATTTCGAAACTGATGCCTGACCGACGTTTTTTAAGAGCAGCAACAACAATCTGCGTCTGGATAATCGCCAGGCTGCTTGAACGCGTTGCTATGCGGAGCCTGCTCATCTGGCGACCTTTTCCAAGACCTGCGGCACAACACTCAAGCCGCCAAGCCATTTTGAAAATATCCGCAAATGCTCGTCTATAACAGCCTGTGCTTTTGGAATCTCGGCTTGACGCCTGCGGTTATTGGCGCTGATAATTTCATTTAAATCATCAATATTAAAAAGCCTTATCCCGTCAATGCTCGCCGCCCCTGATTCAACGTTCGGCGGTACAGAAAGGTCTATCAAAAGCAAAGGCTTATTGCGTTTTTGAAGTTCGGCTGCCGTTATCAAAGGCTTTTGTGAAGCGGTCGCGGTAAAAATAATATCCGCGTCGTCAAGACAACTGCTCAACCTGCTCAAAGGCACGTAGCAGCCAAAGCCTGCAGTTTCAATCAACTGCCTGCCTGCGATTTGGTTTCTGGCAACAATGGTAATATCGCGGACATTTTTTCTGATTAGATGTCTTACAACAAGCCCGGCATTTGTGCCTGAACCAAGCACAAAAACCCCTGCTTTCGCATCGGCCAAAGTCATCGCAAGCTCGACGGCGGCCTGGGCAACAGACAGGGCGCCTGCGCTTATATTTGTGTGCGTCCTGACAGCCTTTGCCGCCCTAAAGGCGCTGTGCAGGAGACGATGAAACATAAATTTTACAGTATCACAGCGAAGAGCAAAACCATAAGCGGATTTTAACTGAGAAAATATTTCGTTTTCACCGATAATCTGAGATTCAAGGCCGCCAGCAACACTGAAAAGATGGGCGGCAACTTCAAGACCATACAAACTCCGTTTGTATCCATTCCAGCAATCAGGCCAGACAAAATTATCAATAAATGCCGAAATATCAAAATGCCTCTTCGCATAAAAATAAAATTCAAGCCTGTTGCAGGTATTTAATACAAGAGCATCGCTAATTTCAGAATACCGGCGGCAGGAGCAGAGAAAATCTTGTTGCCGCTGCCTGCCAAGCACAAGTCTTTCCCTTGCAGCGGCAGGACAATTCCTGAAATCAACGCCCTGACAAAACAAATTCATAATCTTCAACCACTGAAACTGTGAAGGCCTGCGAAAATTTTTGAAAAATTCACCAGCAGAACACCAAAAACTATCAACAAAAAGCCGCAAATGAGCCAAATACTATTTAACCGCAAAAACTTTTGTCCGTAAAGATACCTGAAATGCAGAAATGCCGCAAATACGAGCCAGACTGCAAGTGAAAAAGACTCTTTCGGGTCCCAGCCCCACCAGTCGCCCCAGGCAAATGCGGCCCAGATGCTGCCAAAGGCAATGCCGGCAGTCAAAAATGGAAAGGCTATACAAACAAATCTATATGATTTCTCCTCAGTTTGCGGCGTCCTGTCAAAAAAATATTTAACCGCAAAAAAAGCAGCCTGGACAAAAAATATATAAGACAGCAGACAGGCAAAAACGTGCGGTACAAAAAAAACACTTTTAAGGCTATGCGACGGCACAGATAGTATACGAGAGTAAAAAATGAACACTATCGCAGCCAGCAACAAAAACGCCGTTATAATATCGGTTTTATTCCATTTTATCCGGAAAAGGCCGAAAAGACCGGTGCAGCCGACAGCGTAACCGGCAAAAATGGTACAATTGCACCTGGTGACAGCCGCCGCGAGAACCAGCAGAGCGCCCAAATAAACAGCAAGCAGCCATTTTACCGTCCAAATTTCCCTAAATTCTGCCAGGCCGGCAATAATCAACAGGCCGACACAAATCCCAAGCCCCCTGCCGGCCGGCGAAGCAAAAAACCAGCTCGACCAGTCCGTACCCATTACAGAGCCGATAACACAAAGTACCGCTAAAAACATCAGCAATACTATGCCGGTCAAAAGACAAAGTCGTTTTAATCTGTCCACAAACAATCCCTTGCGTATAACTTCTTTTGCAAACAAAATAACAGATTTGCCGCTGTTTTGCATTAAATTTCACCCGTAAGGCCGGCCAAAATCGGAGCTTAAATTGCTATTGCAAATGCTTCACTTTACACTATAATACTGTGCTGGCCGCATTTTATTAAAAAACAGAACCCATAAATTGTTAAACAAATATAATTAGGAGCAAAAGACATATGGTAGCAATAAAGCAACCGCAAATAGATATGTTCAGCACAGAAACCATCACATTCGACGACATTTTGTCGGTGGCTGCGCATGTAAACTCCAGCGAACGAAATAAAATCGCATTTGCCGAGAAAGCCGAACAGGAACTTTCCAGGCCGGGCAGAAAAAACTACCTCGCCCTGGGAGCCGCACTTGCGGTGCTCGGCAAATACCGGCAGGCAATAGAAATACTTGAAAAGGCCGACGACAGCAAAGATAACTATCTGGAACTGGCCTTTTGCCTGCGAAGGACAGGTCAGTATGACAAAGCTATTGAAGCACTCGATAAGGCAGCAAAGGCAGGAGCTGATGCACTGGTTGTTAACTGCACAAAGGCCGGTATATATCGCCTCAAAACCGACTTCGCACAAGCCGCGAAGGTTCTGGCGGCCTGCGAAAACTACCAAAAGGTCAGCGCCCTGTATCATTATACTCTCGGCCGCTGCCTCCAGGCACAGGGCCAGTACGATGAGGCAATTGAAAATTATCAGACGGCAATTGAAATTGACCCCGTCCATTCAAAGGCGCTGTTTCACCTGGCATTTTTGCTCGATATCAGAGGCGACGACCAGGCCGCTATCGACTATTATAAACAGCTCATCAATAACGGCACTCCTTACGTCGGTGCACTGCTCAACCTGGCCGTTCTTTATGAAGATGCCGGCGAATACGACAAGGCCTTAAAATGCGTCGAGCAGGTCCTTAAATTCCATCCGAACAACCCGCGGGCGATTCTTTTCAAAAAAGACATCGTAAGCTCCAAGACTATGCTGTATGACGAAGAAATAGAAAAAACAAAAGACCAGCGGAATAAGATTCTTGAGACGCCGATATCCGACTTCGAACTTTCAGTAAGAAGCAGAAACTGCCTCAGGAAAATGGACATTAATACCATCGGCGACCTGCTGAGAATTACGGAGACCGAGCTGCTTGCCTATAAAAATTTCGGTGAAACATCGCTTAACGAAATCAAGAATATGCTCGAAGCAAAGGGGCTGCGGCTGGGCATGGCGATTGAAGGGCAAATCCCGCTATCGGTTATACAGGAAGTACAGGAAACACAGGAAACCGAATCCGATATCGATCCCGAACTGACTAACAAACCCCTGGCGGATTTCGAGATGTCGATAAGGGCAAGAAAATGCCTCGAACAGCTGAATATCAAAACCATCGGCGAACTAATTTCAAAAACAGAAGCCGAACTGTTAGGCGTCAAAAACTTCGGCATTACAAGCCTGACAGAAATAAAACAGGTTCTCGAAAAAACCGGCCTGAGTCTGAGAAAGCTCGACTAAACATCCTCTATGACGGAACGGATTACAACCCTCCAATATTTTCAGTTTGTCGCAGGGCTTGCCCTTATCTTCCTGGCAGGTTGTGATGCAGGCAAACAGCCGCAGGACGTAATTACAAGCCAAACCGCCAGCGAATACACCATCAAGGTACTACTCGATGACAAAATATCCGTCGTATCCTTAAAAGTCGATTCCCCATATAAAATTATCTGTGTTGATACCACCCAGGTTTTCCCCGCACAGAAAACAGATGACACAATCAATGTGGAAAGCAGTAAAGAAGGCATAAAAATAGGCCCGCAACTATTTACAACCAAACGGCTTATAATAAAGCCTCAGAACCAGATACCGTTTACAATTAACAGCCGGTCCTACAGAGGCAGCCTTGAATTGATAATAAATGATGACAGCAACAGTATGATGGTAATAAATAATGTCCCGCTTGAAACATACATGGCGGGAGTCGTTTCAGCCGAGATGCCCAGCTATTGGGAAATAGAAGCCTTAAAGGCCCAAGCCGTCGCGGCGAGGACCTATTGTCTCTACATAAAATCACGATTCGGCAAAAACCGCAAATGGGATATCAAATCAACACAGGCAAACCAGGTTTATAAGGGGGTAGCCGCTGAAACACTGCGAACGACCAACGCGGTCAATGCCACAACAGGTATGGTATTATGCTGCGAAGGTAAATCAGGCACCTGCGAACAATTCCCCACATATTACAGTTCTGTCTGTGGCGGCCATACGGAAAATGCCCGGGACGTCTTCGGCGAAAGCGCCCCGGCACTTGAAGGAGCGGCCTGCCCATACTGCAGGCAAATCACAAAACCAAGCCTTTTTTACTGGCCGATGGCGAAATTCAACAAAAAATACGTAACTGAAAAAATCGTCGATAGATACCCAAACTTAAAAGATTTGGGTAAAATAGAAAAAATAGAGACAATAAAAGAAAGCGTTTATGCCGACAATTTCAAAAGAATTACCAGCGTAAAACTTACCGGCTCTTCCGGCAAAACGGGGTATCTTCGAGCGGAAGACCTCCGCCTTG
>Ga0315543_1004907_pt1 | contig 10782 bp, 10 predicted proteins | sample SalMarSW160210MG_2_FD_203098 | JGI IMG/M metagenome (GOLD analysis project Ga0315543, IMG submission 203098) | Salt marsh sediment microbial communities from the Plum Island Ecosystem LTER, Massachusetts, United States - Salt Marsh Sediment SW1601-210 ...
ACAAATCGCCGGATGAATTAAAACAAATAGCCGAAAAGGATGATCCTCGTGTAATGGTCAGGCATATGATGTCGACAGAGTATAAACAGCTTGGCCGGGATAACATAAACGGAATTGATGTCGAAGGAATTGAATGTACCGGTCCAAAAGTAATGGGCGGCATGTTTGAAGAAGCAACCGCTCGACTATGGGTTGAAATAGGAACTGATTTTCCCGTTCGTATTGAAATTGAGGGTGTTGTCTCTGGGGGGCAAATGGAAATGAGTATGGTCATGGATGATTTTCAGTGGAATGTTGATCTGGATCCGGCCTTGTTTGTTCCCGATATACCTGCCGATTACACCAGCCAGGAACTGAGTTTAACAGCAAATGAAGGTACGGCGATCAATGGGCTTCGCCTCTTCGCCGAGCTTACCGATGGACGATATCCAAGTAACCTGGCTTTATTGACATTAATGAAGGAAATCACTGAAGAACTTACGAAAAAATATGGTATTAAAATTATCGTAAAGCAAGATGAATATACAAGCGCATTAACGGATACCCTTAAAGCAGCGACTTTTTATGCCCAGTTAGTTGCAGAGGGAAAAGAAGCAGTATATTACGGAGATAGTGTGACGGCTGAAAATCCCGAAGCTGTACTTTTACGATGGAAAGTTTCAGATGGAGTTTATCGTATAATCTTTGGAGATTTAACGACATCGGATGTTACCGCGGAAGAGTTAGCTGAGCTTGAAGCGCTCCAGCCGAAGTAACAAGCGCAACAGCATAAATATCAAGGCCGGTCCCGATAAGTCGGGATCGGCTTTTTTTATGCGCACGAAAAAGAGGTTGCGCCGAGGCTGCCTTCTTCGTCTATAATAGATGAGGTTACCAGTAAAGAGCAGAAGGAGGTTTATTGGAAAACCGGCAAGAAAAACTCTTTGAATTGTTGGATAAGTCGGGTGCAAGTTTGTATGCGCTTTTGACCAAGCTGACGCTGCGCGAAGACGTCGCTGAGGAACTGATGCAAGAATTATTCATTAAGCTTAGTAATCACAAGGAATTACGGAAGATTGGAAACTGGAATGCTTATGCCCACAGGGTTGCTATTAATCTGGCTTTTGATTGGCGGAGAAAACAAAAGCGGATATGTCTTTCGCTGAATAATGTTCCTGAAATAGCCTCGAATGAGAAATCGCCCTTAAGCAACCTGATAAACTCTGAGGAATCACAGGAAATGCTTGATGCAATCAGACAACTGAATAAAGCACCTCGTCAGGCCATCGTAATGCGTTACATCCAGCAGCAGCCATACGAAGATATTGCCGAACAGATGAATAAGAACTCTCATCAGGTCCGGGCCTTGTGCCATAAGGCTATAAATCGCCTTCGAGACCTACTCGAAAGGAAAAGATAGGAGACATACAATGTCTAATATTGATGAAAATGAAATTCTTCGCCGTCTGGAAAAACTTTCACAGATTAAACCAACCTCTGAATCGACTGAGCGTGCCATAAATCGAGCACGACTTGGTTTTACGTGGGGCACGGTAACCAGAAGTTACAAGATTAAAAGCCCAATATTTAAATTTGCTGCCGTTGCAGTACTGTTAATCTGTGCTGGATACATCATAGGTCGAGTTTTATCTCCTCAGCCGGTAGATATTGAACAATTGCGCGCCGAAATTGAGGCCTCGCTGAAGTCGTCTTTGGCAGCGAGTTGTGAACAAATCAAGAACGAACTTCATCAGCAGGTTCAACGAGATTTAACCGAGTTCGCGGCGCAGACATTAGCGGCTTCGACGACCATGACAGACCAACGTTTAATGGAGCTTATTCGCTTAATTGATGCAGCTCGCATGCAGGATTACCTTAGGGTTGCAGCAGCTATTGAAAAAATAGAAATGGACAAAACAAAGCTTGGAAATAGCTTGATAGCCCTGGCTTCTCGGACGAATGAACTGTCGCGAAACGAACAGAATTAATTGTATCGGCGTTTAGCCATCGCACCCGCGGCGACGGCCAATAAAATTTATATACGAAAGGAACAAACAATGAAGTCTTTTAGCCGTTTAATTTTAGTATTTGTCATCCTCAATTTAACAATTGGGACTATTGCCTGGGCACAAGAAAATCCAGCAGGAGAAAAACAAACCTTTACTATCTCCGGCTCAACAGGTTTTCACAGTGTGATAATGCAAGGCTTGCCTGATCATGTTGCAAGCGATGCGAGTGGCAATTACAGCGCGGTTGTTCCATACGGTTGGAGTGGCAAAGTCATGCCAAGGAAAGAAGGTTATAATTTTGCACCACCATCTATAACTTATAACAAGGTTACAAGTAATTTTGACAATCAAAACTATGCCGCGGAAGTGATTACATTTATTATTTCCGGTTCTGTTGGCCAAAAGGGTGTTGTAATGCACGAACTACCAGGTAATCCCATTAGTGGCAGTGACGGCACTTACAAGGCAACTGTTTCTTACGGCTGGAGCGGTACGGTCACACCGGAGAAAGAGGGTTTCACATTCGACCCACCAAGCCGGCCATACTCAAGAGTTATAGATAATCAGCCAGATCAGAACTACGTTGCGAGAATAATTACCTTTATTATTTCAGGTTCTGTTGGTGAAGCCGGTGTTGAAATAACAGGCCTGCCGGGCCGTGTCCTAAGCGATACAAATGGTAATTACAGTGCGCTTGTTCCATACGGTTGGTGCGGTATAGTAAAACCAGAAAAGAGAGGATATAGATTTGATCCATCCGGGCGACAATACCCCGCTATTATCAAAGCCCAGATATATCAGAACTATATGCCAGAAGTTATAACCTTTACTATCTCCGGCCGGTTAATTGTTGGTGGATACCCGATTGGAGGTGTGCTTATGTCAGCAAGCAAGGGCGGTATCTCTGATACTACCGATGCCGAAGGCAGATACAGTGTAAAGGTACCCTATGGTTGGAGCGGTGAAATCACCCCGTCAAAACAAGATTTCGTTTTTAACCCACCCAGCAGATCTTATACTAATGTAACCACAAATATAGTAGATGGTATGCCGGAACCACCAAAGGAACCACGGCGAGTAGCTTCTCGACGGCCAACACCCATCACACAAGCAAGGACAACGCTGCGGCACATCGATAGGCGGAAAGTTCTTGTGATCCCCGCTACTGATGTTAAAGCAGAAGACCTCGATACTATAACGCAGGATTTATACATCATGTCACACATCCTTGATCAAAAATTTAAGGAGCGTCGCCAGATTGCAGGTGTTTTTACGGATTTCGGTGATTTCTTCGGGCGGGACGAACGCGAAACGGAAGCTATCTACCTGCAGGGCTACGGTGCGCTCTTTTTGATGGAGGTAAATTTCGCCTTTTCACCACAGCCGGAGCCACAGCAAAAGCAAGCTAAGGAACCGCAGGAGCAATTTGATTCAACTTGGCAACAGGCACAGCGAGAATTATTCTCGCCGGCAAGACCCACGGGCCCCAGAGAATTCGACTCGCAAGAAGGATACGATGCACAGATGGTTGAAGAGCTAAAAAGGGAGTTAATCAGAGCTCTGAAACACGTTGCGAACATCCGAAATCTCCAAGCTGACGAGTGGGTGATTCTCAACGTCACTGGAACTGGTCAGCGACCCATTGGCGGTTACGGTGGCTTCGGCGGGGGAGAAATGGGTGGCTATGGTGGTTATGGCGGCGGCATGAGCGGATACGGTGGTGGATACGGTGGCGGCTACGGAGGTTATGGCGGCAGTTATGGTGGCTCAGGTGGCTATAGTGGCAGTTACGGCAGTATCGGTTACGGTACGGGCAGTGGCATGATGAGTATGGGCGTCGGCATGGATGGCTCCGCTACGGTATCTGCCTCATCGACCGTCTTGACCATCCGTGCGAAAAAGTCAGATGTAGACGCTTTTGCAAAGGACAAACTGGATTTTGAACAGTTCCAGGAAAAGGTAAATATTCTAATGTACTGAGCAAAAGGCGATACGGATTTTGACCAATTCCGTCAAAAGGTGCAGATTTTCATATACTGATAACTTCAGGAAAGGAGCCTACTATGTCAACGCGAAAAATGATTATTGGATCAGTAGTGTGTTTCTCAATAGTAGTATTTGTGGGCCAATCGCTATCTCAGACACGAGGATCCCGTAGAACAAGAGAAACACCCAACCAGGACAGGTTGCAGTATATGGACGCGGAACAAAGGCGCATAGAGTTTGAAAGGAGAAGTGCCCGACGCAGAGCCGAGTGGAATAGACAGCGAGAACAAAGAAATCGAGAGGCACGAAGCAGAGCTGCTCAACTCCAGGAAGAAGCGACCAAACAAGCACTGGAAGTAACAGAAGAACAATGGAAAATTATCAAGCCCAAATTTGAGAAAGTCAAAACTCTTCTTGAACAGGTACGCGTCAACATAGGGGTGTTCTCTTATAGCGCTGGTGGTAGCTCAGGTAGTGGCGGCTCAGGTAGTGGCGGTTCAAGTGGGGGTGGCTCAGCGTTTGGTTACGGTTCAGGTAGTGGTATTTCAGGATTTGGTGGCTCTGGTTCTGGTGGTAGGTCTTATCGAGGAACAAGCGCCCGGCATCAACCCAGTGAGAATGGAGTAAGCAACACAAAAGAAAGTGAGCCTCAAAGTTGGGAGGAACACGGCTGGCGTTGGGGCAGACCTTCCTCCAGAAAGAAGTCCAGCGAGTTGACCGAAGGCGAGAAAATCGCTGAAGAGTTTCTTGACCTTTTGGAAGATGACAACTCAGAATCAGAGAAAATAAAACAAAAAATGGATGCCTTGCGGAAAATCAGACAGGATGCCAATAAGCAATTGGTTAAAGCTCGACAGGAACTCCGTGAGGTAGTTACACCTCGCCAGGAAGCAACATTAGTGCTAATGGGATGGCTGGACTGACCTAAGGGGGGGCATATGCCCCATATATCATGCAAACCAAAGCCAGCCCCCTATTAAATCGGGGGTCGGCCTTTTTTATGCGCTTGCCAAAGAATATAGCAGAAAGAGTTTATTTTCTTTATACTAAAACAGCCGGATTAGCTGTTATATAGGTGACAATCGATTGTTCAAAGTTTGGGAAAGTAACTTTAATGCTGCAAGATAAGCTTCTTATATGGAAGTATAATCGCGGAAGAAAAGAGGTTTTGCAGCGCATCTACGAAAAGTACAAAGATGATTTGGTTACGCTGGCGGCTGCGTTGTTGTCTGATGTGAGTTCCGCTGAGGATGTGGTACATGATGTCTTTGTATCTTTCCTTAGATCGTTTGAAAAGTTTCGGCTGACCGGCAGCCTGAAAGGCTATTTAGCAACCTGTGTCGCCAACAATGCGCGTAACATAAATAAAGCAAGGCAGAGACACCAGAGCACCGGATTAGATGAAGCAGATCAGGTTATATCAGGTGCAAACAGGCCGGATATTGCTGTTATATTTGGCGAAGAATTGCGTCAGTTGAGCCGGGCTCTTAGGCAGCTTCCTTACGAGCAGCGAGAGGTTTTAATGCTGCACGTTTATAGCGGGCTGAAATTTAAGGCGATTGCCAGGTCACAAGGCATTTCAATCAATACGGTGCAAGGCCGATACCGGTATGCTTTAGATAAACTGCGGTCGCTGTTAAATAGTGAGGTTGACCCCGTTAGAAACTCAACAAAAAACGGGGTGACAATGAAGCATAAATATAATTCCAAAAGAGGTTTCTAACGGGGTAAAAAAATGAGGCCGGAAGATGACATACACAAAATGATTAAGAAAATACACTTAAAAGCCAGTGCTGAATTAGATAGAAGAGTGCATGACCATATTTCCGGAACGCTGGCCGAATCTGAAAAGCATGCCCTGAGCGAAGTCGAAGGGACAGAATTGGCTCACGCAGAACCGAACATAAGGCAAAGCACTACAAAAGGCGGCGCTGTAAAATTTGCCATCGCAGCAGCTATCCTCATTGCCTTCGGTATAGGTTTCTTCACGGGACGACGGTCGAATCCAGCTCGACCGGCGCCTCACTCGCTTGATGTCACCGGCTACATCTCGGTAGTTCCGGTATACCCGGCCGCCCCAAAGGCTGAAGACAGCTTTTGGCGACGGAAAGCACTCGCTGCAATGCAGCCTAAACCTTATGTACAAAACCAAATCAACAAAACCAATTTGATCGAGGCCTACAAACAATACCTTAAGGAGAAACACTATGACTAAGAGAAAACTTGTCAACTTCTTGCTTATCACATCATATACCGCCATTACTTTTTTCATAGGCTGCATACCAGAAGACTCACTGCAATGGTCTGCAGACGGCTCCACCGGCATCTATAGCAAAGATGGCGCGCTCTACCTCGTCGATGGCAGCACCGGCTCTCTGGCCCAAATCGCTCCCGAAGAAACAACTACGCGCTGGCCCGCCATCTCACCGGATGGCTCTCTGATTGCCTTTGGCCGCATTGTCAAAGTAGATTACTTCAACCGCGCCCTCAACCTCCTGCCACCGGACCATGTCAAAATAATCAAAGCTAACGCCGAAATTCTTAAACAAAAAATCCTCATCGAAGGAATCAAAGACAGCAACTTCCCCTTCATCGGAAGACCTGTTACCACAGACACCGGCCAGAAAGATTCCTTTAATGGCCAGCATGTCGCCTGGGTCCAGAGATACCTCGTTGAAAATGCCGACACTCAACTCGCCCATAAAATCGGCACTGAACTCGTCAATAAAACCAAATCTAAAGACCTCACTTACTGCCAGCTCGTTTGTGCCCCGACCGCAGACCCCAACAACCGGAAAATTCTCGCAACAAGCTCGCAGCAGCTCTGGCGAATCCGTTTCTCACCGGACTCCCGGCTTATCGCTTATGGCACCGAACGTATCAATGGCGCCGCGTGGGATGTCGGATACGACCTGTTCGTCGTTTCACCAGCCGAGAACGTCCCCGCAGTATTCCTCGCACCGGCCATAGCCATTGGCTACGACTTCCGAGCCGATTCCCGTGCAATCGCATATATCAAGCCCGAAGATGAATTCTTCGACGCCCAGAGACCCACCCTCGGCTCGCTCGTCGAGCGGACCGTCATCGACCCCAACGGCCGGCTCCTTGCCTCGCCTGCGAACCTCGACGGCAACGACTTCCCTGCAATGTACGTCTGCACAAGCGCCGCTGCGGAACTCGCTGGCGTCTTATATCACCCCTGGATGCATGTCTCATACGCCTGTGAGAGTGACAATCGCATCTTCTTCGCCTCCGTAAAAATGTCCCTGCCCTCCGGCGAAAGCGACGAAGAAAGGCAAAATATCTTCTGCTACGATACCCTTACCCACGCCGTCAGCGAAATTATGCCTCAAGGGGTACTCGACTTCTCACAGGGAAATTTGTATCTCTTCGCGTTTTCTCACGACTCCAGGAAAATCCTCCTACCGGGACACAAAAACACACTCATTATCCTCAGCAACAACTCAAAAGTCCTCATCGACGAGAAAGAAGGGTTTGGAAAAGGAGATAACCCGCCCATCTACCTTGTTGCCCAGTGGAAAGGCCCTGACCAGGTCTCCTGCCTCGTCTCGGAAAAATCTCATTACCTTACCAACGACCCTAACACACCTGTTCGTCGAAAGGAAATTGTCATCCTCGATGCCGATGGAAATCTGAAACAAATATTGAGTAAAGACTGGCCCGACGAGCTGCTTGATTACTGATTGCAGGTACTCATTCGTCCGGTCGCATTAATAACACACTGGAAAAAGGAGAAACGTTATGGATATCAATATGCTCAAGGCATTCTTTTTGTGGTGCACCATTATCAACGGGATAATGCGGCTTTTCATACACTTGATGCGTTTCTTTGCCGCCGATTGGATCTACTCGGTTCACAACAAATTATTTAATGTCTCCCGGGAAAATTTCAACACGATGCTCTACACGTTTATTATGCTCTATAAGATATTTTGGCTGGTCTTCAATCTTGTCCCCTGGCTCGCTTTGCTCATCGTGGCTTAAAACCGAAGATACGAGCATCTCAGAGCGGCCCCTTTATATTCAGTCCGGCGCAAGCCGGTGCCCCGCCAGCCCGCTTTGGAGCTACTTCACTGAATTACCAAAGGCGAGATAGCTTTACAAATTCCAGGCTTTTGCGAAGGCCTTGAAGCTGCGGTCGTAAGTTCTCTCGATGTCGTTGGGGAAGCAACAGCCCGGCAGTTCCTTCAGGGACAAATGATAACTCAAACACTCACAACATATCCCTTTTTTATCACAGCCCGGATATGTACAGTTACAATCTTTAAGATTCTGCTGCTTTTTGCATTCCATAGGTTTAACTGTCTCCTATTATTACAAAATGTGTAAAACCCCCAAATAAATTTGGGGGCTAAACATTGGAGTTTTTCTAATTCATAACCTTATACACCGTTGCACCACAATCCAGGCACTTCCAGTTATATACCTTGCAAGCGTCACGAATCCAAAAAACGATCCAGAAACCCACCGTAAGCAACGTCAAAATCAGATACGGCGCATGATTGATTCTGACTCTATATACCGGCACTTGTTTGAGGCACTTGCCACAATAGCCGGTTCCTTCTTCGAATCGCTTAAAACGCATTTATTGTTCACTGCACGGCCAATTTATAAAGGCTTATACTCAACGGCGGAATACTTAACGTATTCGAGACACCGCTAACCGGCTTTTCTACAATCACTACGTTAGGCTCTTTGCCGGGCTCGTTGTAAGCCATAGGGTCGGAGTGTGCAATCAAGCCAAGCGTTCCGGTGCCGGTTAATTGCGCGCCCTTGAGGTCCATCGCAAGCTCGTGCTCTTGCTCGGTAGGATTAACTACACCGATTGTTAAAACCTTATGGTCTTCGGTCAATGCGGCTGATACGTCGATCGGAGCGGTGTCACCAGTGACAGTGACCGGCAGAGTTCCAAAATTGTTTCGGTAGAGTTTCAAGACCAGTCCCGTTGTCTCGAAAGCGGCGGCGGTTTTACTGGCTTTGATACATCCGATGACATTAACTGTCTGGGCATAATTAGCCAGGAAGATTATATCCGAATGTCGAAAGTATTCATGCAGGCCTTTGGCGATTCCCAGACCATCTTTGTGAAAATACCGGGTTCCCAATTCGCCAAACACATGGGGGCCATACCAGTAGTTCCACTCTGTCATGGCGATTTGGATATCTTTCCCTTTTAGGGAATCCAATTTTTCACGTAGCTTTTGATGGAATTCAACCTTTTGTTTGATATTGTCGGCGATTTGAGAGGTGTGTTCGATCACGCCGGATTTTCCCCGACAATAAAAATGCTCCGCGATAAGGTCAATATGGTCAGCACAATTCTTCAGCAGTCCTTCGCTCCAGGAGCCGGCATTTCCGGATGCGATTGGGATGATGTCCGGGTCCACTTCACGCATTTTGTCCACGACCCAGTTATGTTTGAGAACGTAATGCTGCAGCCTCATATAGCCGAGCTGCCACCTGCCCCACATTTCGTTACCAATAGCCCAGTAGCGAACATTAAAAGGTTCCCGGTCGCCGTTCTTGGCCCGTAAAGCTCCCATGAGTGTATCGGTAGAGCCATTGGAGTATTCCAGTTGAGCGGCCGCGGAGTATGCATCTCCAAAACCTGTGTTGACGGTCACCAGCGGTTCAGCCTCGACCAGACGGCAAAAGCGAATAAATTCGTGGAAACCAAAGTCGTTGTGCTCTACACCGGTCCAGGCAGGATTAGTGCGAGGTGGTCGCTTGTCCCGATCGCCGATGCCGTCACGCCAGTCGTAGCCGCTGACGAAGTTTCCGCCAGGCCAGCGATACATCGGAGCATTAAGCTCCTTCAGCACCGCCAGTGTATCGGCACGCATACCCTCAATGTTGTCCGCCGGCATCAGAGAGACTGTGCCCACAAAGCACGCTCTATCGGCTACTCTGATTTCCAGCTTGCCATTTATGGTGTCGGCACCTGCGGTAAACCGAAACGGATACTTGACATACTTGTTATCCGAGACCGTAAATTGAATAGAATCCTGATCTTTTGGGTTGTCACCCAAGATAAGTGATACCGTTACATTTGCGCTTTGCTGTTGGGCTTTGAGGTAGATATAACCGACGTATTGCTTATTCTTAACTAATCCGAGGTCGAGTTGTCGAATGCCGCTATCGGGCTGAATGAGCGGGGTATGTTCGCCGACGAAGGAGTCCTCTTTGACCATTGTGACTGAATCGGCCTGACCGATTATCTGCCAGGGCGAGGCTCCCACTACCTGGTAGGGACTATCCTTCGGGATAGCTCTCGTAGGACGATAGGGATTATAATCGGCTGTAACGGGATAATAGAATTTGCGGTCTTCGAGCATCTCGGCCCAGATGCCGCCATAGATACATCGGCCGAGGTGTTCGATAAACTGAGCGTAGATGTACTTGGAGATCGGCTCGCCGGTTGTGCTTGTATCAATCACGACATGCTTTTGATTAGCCGCTATAGCCGGACGGAAGGGACTGATAAGCATCGCAGCTACCAAAATACCGACACAACAAACTTGAATTCTGCTCATGTTATACCTCCTTTGGCTTTGCAATATCTTTAATCGTATTAACAACGCTAAAAGCTAAAATTGTAAGGGAAAACGGCATAAAAGCAACTCAATAAACTTTTGACCAGCGTCTCAGCAAAAAATATGGTTTTTTCCATTCGGCGGCTCGTAAATATTTGATAACACGCCCGGCAGGACTCGAACCTGCGACCTACGGATTAGAAATCCGTTGCTCTATCCTGCTGAGCTACGGGCGCTAAAATCTTCGGGTAACC
>Ga0315543_1004908_pt1 | contig 10781 bp, 9 predicted proteins | sample SalMarSW160210MG_2_FD_203098 | JGI IMG/M metagenome (GOLD analysis project Ga0315543, IMG submission 203098) | Salt marsh sediment microbial communities from the Plum Island Ecosystem LTER, Massachusetts, United States - Salt Marsh Sediment SW1601-210 ...
ACCCGGAGAAAAAACAGCCCCGCCCCTCCGGGAGTCGGGCTAAAAGTTCCACCGACAAATCCTCCGAGTCGATGGAGATGGTTGTTGCATATGAGCCAGTTGAAGTAAACCCATTCGGTCTTACAACTATCAAGGCAACCTGCGAATCAGTGAAAATCAGGCGAAGCAAGGGTCCGCAAAAAGATGCTATATCAAGTCTTTCGGGCAAAACCTTTACGTTCACTGTTGGCCCTACAGGCATAATAGAGGACTATTCACAATTAACGGAGTTAATCAAAGAGCTTGGCAAAAAGGCATTTCAACCAGACACCGGCGGAGGAAGAATTAAAGAACCTGATATGATAGGTGATTTTGCTGCAACTCAATGGTTTCTATGGGATTCGATTTCCAGTATCGAAAAAGCTACAGATGGTGTATCAGTGGGTCAAAGCTGGAAATCTAAACTTCCCGTTCCTGGCCCAATGGTGATGCGAAAAGCAAGAGATGTTACATACACGCTTGCCGAAGTTCGGCAAAGCGAAAAAGGACGGCTCGATGTGTCGGAGCATCGGCGAGACAGGTTCGCTGTCATACGAAGCTCCTGTCAAAAAGTCGAATCGGTCCCGGACAATTGGCCGCCATTGCCTTATTCCGGCAGATTCCGAATGCGCGGGACCTTCGGTTTCCTCATGGGCTATAAAATTCTAAACCTGCAAGGCCAGGGCGAGGAGCTGTTCAATATCGATGCCGGGAGAATAGAACAGTACGACCAGAAGTATGAGGTTCAAATGCAGGCCTCTATTCCTTTTGGTATCGATGTAAAGCCACGATTAACTATGAAACAAAATTTCAAAATGCAGCTTCTCAAATGATTAGAAAACAGAGCAAGGAAAATTAACCACAGATTACACAGAAAACAAATTTTAGTCACGAAAAGGCACAAGATAAAAAACACAAGAGTTCTTTTGTGATTTGTGAGTTTTTTTGTGGCAAGGAATAAAAAATCCGTGAAATCTGTGAAATCCGTGGTTGAAAATTTAGAGGTGCGCAGATTGGAACGCAAAAATCTATGGGCGCCGTGGCGAATCAAGTATATTCAGGGCCTGAATGAAAGCGGCGATTGCTTCATCTGCTACAATCAGCAAAATCCCCAGGATGACGACAAAAATCTGGTGTTGTGGCGAACAGACAAAAGCATCGTCATACTGAATCGCTTTCCATACAACAACGGCCACTTGCTGATAGCGCCGGCCCGACACATCCCGGACTTTGATAAGGCGACCGACGAGGAGTTATTGGAGATGCTCAAGCTGGTCAGGGAATCGCAAAAGGCCCTTTCGATGGCGATAAAACCTCACGGCTTTAACGTCGGGATGAATTTCGGCAGATGCGCCGGAGCAGGCCTGCCCGAGCACCTGCATATCCACATCGTGCCGCGATGGGATGGGGATACGAATTTTATAAATGTATGCAGTGATACCGACGTCATCAGCCAAAGCTTAACCGAGCTTCTCGAGTCGTTAAAACAAATAAGCAAGGAATATAACTTACCCGCTTTATAATATAGGAACCCTACCTTTTTCTTCTATCAGCTTCCCTGGTAGTTATAAACTTTCCGGTTTTTGCATCTCTACCAGCTTTAGAGCTGCCTTTTTCTTTTTTAGCCGTAGAGTGTTCTTCCATATATAAACTTGCATGAAGCTGTGTAAAAGTTCGAGACCTCATCGGTGATTACTCTCCTTATGAACGATATTTTTTCGACTGCCTAAAGGATTCTCTGCCGTATCGAATCCCACCCACAATATTTCCTAACAATAATTTTATCAAGCGGTCAAGTTCGGTTCCGCTTTTATAATCCGCTTTAGCGATAAAATCCACTCTCTCGGCTTTTAGTAACTCTTTACAGATTTTCTTGCCCGGCGAGTTATGAGACTTATAAACGGCAATAGCACATCCGCCATTTTTTCTGATTACCGTCATACACGGAACATCGGTCAGCCCGTCGCCGATATACATAATGTTTTGAAAGGGTATAGGTCTCAAAGGCATAGGCATATGTAAATTGATGTTTTCACTCAGGTTTTCTTTGCCTTTGTTAATTCTGAAAATGAACTGGGTTTTTAAGGTGTCGTTCACTATTACATTCGGGAAAGTCGCAGCCCCGTATTCATCGTAATAATATTCCGAAGCAAATACCTTATAAAAATATTTAGCTATGCTCGCCCCTTTTATTATCTCCTTTAGGCCTGATGAAATTACGTAATGCCTCAATTCTATATCGCTATAAAACCGCTTTTTAACATAGTCATTTATTCTTTTAAAGTAAGTTTGGACACCCGGGAAGTAATTGATTTTTTTAGCCAGCTCTTTTAATTTTTCAGCGGTGAGTGGAAAACGTTTGGATTTGGACTTTTCGAGCATCAGGCGCATATAAGCCACAATTCCTTCACCGTTTGTTCGCTTTGACTCTTCGTTGACCTGCTTCCAGAACTTCTTTCCGTCCTTGATTCCGATTTCCGGTAAAACGGTATATTCCTGCATCGGCTGAGGTGTCAGCGTGCCGTCGAAATCATAAACAACTGCAATAACATTGTGCTTAAACGCTTTGCTCATACTAAACTACAATTATCAAGCTTAATACACCTCAGGCGTATCAATTCAACGACTCGTCTTCCAACGGCTCATCTTCCAGCGTATCAAGGCCCATAATGACATCGTGCATAAATACCCGTCTTCCGCTCGGCGTGTCGTGAGCTGCATACGTCATTCCTTTTTCCGCATCGTAGTAGGCGTACCAGCTATAGCGGGACAGCTTCTCGTAATCTTCGTCATCAACCTTTGCGTTTTGTCCGTTGCCTAACGGTATCTCTTTCATTATTCTCTCCTATCCCTGCTCCACCGTAGTTTTAACGAAGGCGGATTACGGCAGGTTTCTCTCCATTTTACCACAGATTAACACGGATTCACACTGATTATTTTTTGCCATAGTCTTTGGGACTCCTTACGGAGAGGGCACAGAGATATTTAGCCTGCCGTTTCACGGCAGATTTTTTCTGACCGTGAAAAGCCATCAAACAGGGCTCGAAGAAATCCAGCCGGAAAACACCTTATAACATTGAAATAGGTGACTGTTCTTAGTTCTTACCCTTTTTCTAAAAAAGTGTGGCTGGCTCATTGGAGCGGCTTATCCGCTTCCGCTGTAACGAATTGTTAGCTACTTCAAATGATAATTGTTGTTGCACATCATCCAGCGTGGTGATGCGGCGTCTCGCAATCTCGCAGTACTCTTTGCAAATATCAATTCCAATAAAACGTCTGCCAAGTTGTCGCGCAACTTTACAAGTTGTTCCACTCCCACACATTGGGTCGAGAATTAAATCGCCTTCGTTTGACCAGGAATAGATGTGGTCTCTAGCCAATTGGCAAGGAAACGGCGCAGAGTGACCTTTAGCTTCCTGATCATCTAAATTCTTTCCGACTACATACTCCCAAATATTGCCCCTGATCTTCTTGTTTTTTACAGGCTTAGCCATTTTGGTTCTCTTTTGTTCACTCTTTGAGTAATTCTTGTATGTTGTTCCATTTAGTTCGAGTCCAGCGTGCAGGCAGGCGGTCATTAACGGATTATGTGTGGCTGCCCGGCCCTTACTAAAAACGAACATATACTCAAATTCATTGGTGTATCTACGCCTATAAATTTGCGGTATTGGATTCCTCTTCTTAAAAATCATGGTGTCATGAAGATTAAAGCCGATTTCTTTAAAAAATAAGGCTTGTTTGAAGCTCGTTCCTGTTTCACTGCCATTGATAGTCGCATCTCCTATAACCCAAACAACCACACCTTCGTCCTTTACTACTCGATGTAGCTCTCCCGCTATATCTTCAAAACGAAATACATATCCCTTATAGTTTCTAAGATTGTCATAAGGCGGGGATGTGAGAACCATATTTATAGATTCATTCTCGAAGTTTTTCATGACCTCAAGGCAATCTCCCTGAATTATTTTATTTATGTATTCAGCAACAGCCATTTAAGACCTACCTATGTTCAAGAATTCCATTGTCGGTGACCGAACTGATAAATTTTATTCTTTTTTCAATCTTATGAACTTTAACAAGCTCTCGCAGAGCCTCTTCGTGGCTCAAGCGCATTATCTTCTCTCTTTCATTTGCGAAAAATGTAAGTGCTTCTTCTTTGGCGCAAGCGATTGACTCTAATGTTGCTTGCTTTTCTTCTTTCCATAGATTTTCCACTTTATTAGAGAAGCCAAGCATCGTTTTGTTTACGGATACCCAATAAAAAGAAGCGTTTTTTGATGGGTTTAAGGCCGAAATTGTTTTGAATAACTCATAAAGAAGTTTTTCTGTCTTAGAATTTCCTTCAAGCACAGAAAAGCAAACTAGCATTGCAAGGTGCGAATATGTAAAAACAAACACGTTTCTGGCACTGGCCTGTTCATAGATTTGGCTTGAGCGTTTTGGCAATTGGTAGATTGGACAAACGACCATGGCGTATGGCTTACCACGCTTCCATCCATCCATCGCTTGTACTTTAAAATCTTTTTGATTTTTTGCTGTCCTGCTAAGGCGAAAAGACTTTGCATCTGCTACAAAGCTAAACGATTTGGCAAAACCTTCCACATCTGCTGAATCCGCCCTTTCTTTCAGGACGATGCTCTTTAGTCCAAAAGACCTGAACACTTCAGCCAGCAAAGAGTCTGTATATTTTGAATATAGTTTTTCCTCACTAGAATCATGACCATACGATTCGGGAATGCTTCCGCAAAGACGCAGATGATCTACAAGGGCTGGTTTTCCCTGTTTTTTTATTTCCTCACATAGCTCTCTTTCTAGGCGCTCTGAATCGTCACCGAAATCTCCGCTCAGGGAGCGAATTTCTTCAACCCAATATTTTCGCCTGGTGATAGTAGCATCAGTTATTAGTTTTTTCATCAACAACTCTTAGTTAAATTTGGTCAGCTAACACTTATTATACTGTCTGTATAAAGCTGCTTACAGACAAAACATAGGACATTCTTTAAGGTAGGACAAGTCCCACCCTACCCACTGTACGCAATAGACTATACGCTATACGAATTTATTTCAAGATTTGGTTTCCTTTTTCTTCTTCGCACGGCCTAATCTGAACCACAAATCCAAGGTGTCTCGCTTCGTTGCTCCATAGGAAGAAATCTACATTATTGAGGCGGGGTTGGCAAGTATTCTGATTGGTTGGTAGAACCCATACCAAAATTTTATTTATCCGAGAAATCTGCGAAATCTGTGGCTAAATAGCAATCGTAAGTTCTGAATCCACAAAGGTTTGTAAAAAAATTATCAAAATTGTTATATTTCTATTGAACAAACAGGCAAAGTTTGGTATAATACCAACGTGCACTCTTGTAGTACATGTTAAATCCCGCCAGGCGCGGGAAGTTCGCGGAGCTCCCCGCCAAACAAACGGCGGGTAAACACACATAAAGGGCAGAAGCCCACGTCACAGGACAAGCCGTCCAAGCCAGAAAATCAAATATTAAAATGCAAAATGCAAAATTGCGGAGTCATTTAATTAATCTCAAAAGCTCCGCGTAATCCGCGATTCTAATTAGTGGAACAAGGAGAAGCGGCAAATCAAAATAAGCGTTCCCTACTGGCTCGATAATCTGATTATATCGCCTGTTCTTTTGTATCGCCGGCTGCGCTACGGCTACGCCTTTCGGCGGCTCCCTATGTCCCAGCCGAGGTACGCAAAGGTAGATGCTGCTGATTACTACCGGCTGCGAAAATACGAATGGTTTGTAATAAAAAAGGGAAAACTATGTTACGTACGAAGACACGCCGCTTCCGCCAAGGGAAAAGAGAAGCTCATATACTTGCATCAGGAAATTATCGATGTGCCGAAGGGAATGGTAATCGACCATATAAATCACAATCCTATGGACAATAGAAAGGCGAACTTACGAGCAGCGACACATTCACAGAATATTTGCAACAGAAGGAAACGTTCGGGTGCTAAATATTCGAAATATAAAGGAGTTTCCTGGAGAAAGGATTCTCACAAATGGGTGGCTCGAATTACATCCCAGAAAAAAGGGATACATCTGGGCTTATTCGAAAACGAAATCGACGCCGCCCGCGCTTATGATGAGGCAGCAAAGAAGTATCATAAGGAGTTCGCCTGCCTGAACTTCCCAAATACATCAAAATATAAATACTATCGACTAAATACTATCGACTAATTATTCACTTTGGATTTGCACTTTACACTTTAACTTTTAAGCTCCTTAGTTTCACGGCGAGTTTGCTTGCTTAAACTTCGATTCAAGTTGAAAGCTAAAAGTTTTAAGCTAAAAACCACAACTTAAAATGTAAAAGTTTTCAATTTTTCACTTTGGATTTGCACTTTACACTTTAACTTTTAAGCTCCTTGACTTAACCGTCGGAGTCAGTTAACCTTCGGTGACTATGAAAAGACTTTTGACATCTTGTTTTGGTCTTGGCTGGCTGCCTCTTTGCCCGGGGACATTTGGTTCGCTGCCGCCGGCGCTCATCTTTTTTCTGTTATGCCACTTTGGAATATCAGCTCTGGTGATATCAATCGTAATGGCGGTTATGGTATTAGCCGGTTCTTTTGTTTGCGTAGCATTTTCACCTGCTGTTATTGCCGCGACCGGCCAAATCGACCCGTCAGAAGTTGTCGCTGACGAATTTGCCGGCCAGGCGCTTACATTCTTAATCGTTTTATTGTTAGCTGCAAATACATTTTCACCCCCGTTCTTGCTTTCGCAAGAAAGCACGGGGGTTATTGCAGGGCTTGGTTTTTTGCTTTTCAGGTTATTCGATATTGTCAAACCTTGGCCGATAGATAAGCTCCAGAAACTCCCTGCCGGCTGGGGAATTCTTGCCGATGATTTACTGGCAGGCGTCTATGCAGCGATTGTTCTTTTAATTTGCATCCGGTTGTGGATTAGTCCGCCTGCTTCTTAGCCACGAAGACACGAAGTCACAAAGAAACTATGAGTTTAAAACTTCGTGTCTTAGTACCTTGGTGGCAAAAAATGGAAGACAGAAATGGCGAAAGAATATTCCATTGAGATTTGCAAAGAGCTTGAGGCGAGATTTCAGGCCGCTCGATTGTATCGGCCGATGCGAATCAGCCGGTATGATGCGGGCACTGAGATTGCTTATGATGTTACAGGGATTGGCAGAGCAAATACAGCACGGGTTAAGCTCGTTATCGAGAAATTCGTTGGTGGCGGCTTTGCAGGCCAGGTTTACAGGGTAAAAATTTTAAGTGTCGAGGGCGAGCCAATAGAGGAGTTCCAGATTGACAAAGTTTATGCGATGAAGATTCTCATTCCGCCTTCGGGATTTGCTCGCCTGTTTCGCAACATTCTTTACCGGATTGGTTTTCAGGGCGTTTTTCAATTGCAGGTAAATCCCACCGCGGCGAGGGCTGGGGCGCTCTGGCAGAAATTTATCCGCCGCGGCGCAAAGATTCGATTCGGCGATGAAAGTACGGTCGTTGATATTTACGCGATGTTTGTGGACGAGAAGCTCGGCAGTTGTGGTGAGTTGAGGGAGTGGATTGATGGGCGTACGTGGCGGCTGGAAGTTGATGAGCACCTGGACTTGTTGAAGCGACGGCTTCGTGGCAGGCCGGTCGACCAGCAGCAATTGGGGTCGTCGGAATACCGGGCCAAGCGGCAGTTTATGACCGACTTTGTGAAATTACTGCACGATATGGGAGCTTATGAGCTGGCCCGGCAATACGAATGGTCAACCTGCAAGAGTCAGCCGAACTGCCTGAAACGACAAGGTACAGATGACAATCCGTCCGGCGGATTGGTAGCGGTCGATTTCAGGGCGGGTCTGGCGCTACTGCCGTTTTTGCCGATGAGTCCGGGTGATTTTAAGCTAATAGCCAAAGGAATTAGACGCGGCTCTGTCGTACAGTTCGACCGGGGTGATGTAAGCAAGCTGGAGAGTTTTGTCAAGGCACATAGTGATGAGTTTGCGGATATGCGCGGTATGCTGGAAGAATTGAAGGCAGATGAGCAGGCCTATCGCGATTCGCTCGTAGACGTTACGCACAATCATACTCGTCTGCTCTACAGTCGAAAACTATGGTCAGGGATTCTCGATAGCGCGGTAACCGGCTGGTGTGTGCGGAACCTTCTCGACGAAGAACACGAGCAGAAGCTGCGCAAAAGCAAGGCCCTAACACTATTGTTTTTTACCATTGGTATTGTTCCTCTTTTGGGGTGCTTTATCAGGCGGATTTGGGGCCGAGCTGATTGGCGCAAGCATTACAGGGAAATCCTGACGAGCACGGATTACTTTTGGAGGGCAATTAAGGCAAAAATTGCTGAGAAAGTCATCGTCTGGCACAGAGCAGGCAGAGTCAGCCCGGAACGAGCGTTGAAGTTACAGGAACACATCGAAAAGTTTATCTGTCATTTGCCATTGTCAATCCTGCCTGCCGGTCTTCACAGATTTTTGACCGACCGGGTGTTCTTCAGGGATAAGCTTCACTACATTTTTGTTCGGCCAATAAAGCTCTATTTTAGCGTCAAACTTCGCGAGCAGTGGCTGCGTGATATGGTTAGCGAAGGTAAGAAGAAACACATTCTGACCGACCAGGATGCAAATACGATACTGTCTCAACTACACGAGCCATACATCCAGCGATACCTGATCAGCTTAGTGGTACATCTTCTCACATTGCCAGTGACACAGATCGTATCGGGCATTCATATTCTTATATGGAACGTGATTCATCCCGAAGCAACACCCGCTGAACGAGCCGCCGTATCCCTGGCGATAGCAGCCATCTATCAGGTCATTCCCATCTCTCCCGGCTCGTTCTGCAGAGGACTCTGGGCTGTAGGCATCGCCATCTACGATAGAAGCTTCAAAGACTACAACATAGCCGTATTTTTGAGTTTCTTCAAATATATTGGCTATCTGGCCTTCCCCATCCAAATGACATACCACTACCCCGCCCTCGCAAGATTTATGGCGGCACATTGGGCTACCGAGGCAGTGCACATTGTTCCGGTGTTTGGCGAAAGAGGAGCGTTATTGGAGCATTGGGTGTTTCGATTGTTCTATAACTGGCCGTTGACGATACGACGTCGGATGCGCAGACGAGCACAGATTCGAGCATCGATGAAGCCAAGGTACTGGCACGTGGGCTTGTGTGCTCTTGCCGGTGTATTGATACTCGGAATTGCCAACCTCATTTATCTTGGGAGTATAAGCAAGTTACCGGGCCTGATAAATATTTGGTGGCTTGCTATATTAGTGCCGTTATTCTGTGGTGTGGGTGTAACTCTGGGCTGTGGCGGAGCAGCATTAGGCAAACGGATCATTGCTGCGGCTGTTTGTGGTGTTGTGCTTGCTCTGCTTTACACAGTGGTATCTACTATACTTGGTCAGGTCCGCGGGGTCGCGGTCGGTGAAATGGCGAAATATTGCTTTTGGTGTGTGTTTATTTTTGCTTTTCTTTCAACTGCCGGGGCGATAATTGCGGAGCTAAAGCTGCCGGACCCGGATTTAGCGTAGCCAGGTGTGGCACGGGACTGAAGCCCGTGCTACTAATGCTACGAAAACAATTGACAAGGCGTGCGAGAAGCTGTTATTTTATAAGTGCTGTTTTTTGCCACTGAGAGCACCCAGAAAGGTTGCGTTAAACGGTTGCGGTTGCGCTGCTCGTTTCGTCGAACGTCTTACGTTGGACGCAACCGATACGAGTCGCGCAACCGTTGGACGCTTTTGTGGCTAATGTTTGGCGGCGTAGCTCAGCTGGTTAGAGCATGGGATTCATAAGCCCAGGGTCGTTGGTTCGAATCCAACCGCCGCTATTGTTTAGTGAATAGTGGTTAGTGAATAGTGGTTAGTGAATAGTGAAGCCCTTCGGCTTGGTTCGACCTTGCTCACCACAGGCTGCTCAGGACAGGCATCTACGCTGCCCTTTTGCTTCCTCCGCAGAATCCCGTAAAAAATCGGGCTTCCTTGTATAAGCCGAGCAAATTAGGCCGGACACAATTTAACGCGGATTTTTCAGACACGGACCAACACCGACTTTTGTTAGACACGGATCCGCCGTCGTTATTCTTCTTCGCTAAAGCTACGCAGAAACCAACTATGGCGAGACAAGTTAACACGAATATTCACTAATTATTTTTAGCCACAGAGACCGCAGAGAACACAGAGAGTTTCAGTCAGCTTGGTGTCCTCGGCAAATTCTACTCCCAAAGCCAGCTTTGTCATAGAATATTGCCTTCATCCACCCCGCTTCGTTGTTCAACTACGCAGGGCAGGCAAAGTCAGATTAGCTGACTTATCTTTAAGCTGACTGGATTTTATGTGGTATTCTTGTTGAAAATTGGGCGATTTTGGGGAAGAATTGCAACCACGGATTAACACAGATTTCGCGGATTTTGGGTTGACAAATTGGTGGATTTGGGGGTAAAATCCGCCATAGGCGGATAAATTGGGTGAGCAACAGCGATAGATTTTAATTTTGAGTTTTTAGTTTTGAGTTGATTCTGGATCCCCGACTACGGCATTTGAGGGCAGGGAGGCGAAGAATCAGCATCGCGGGATTGGAAACGGGCAAAAAAGCGGGTAAGTTGTTAATTTTAAGGCAGTTAGACGAAAATATGGCAAAAAGGCGAAAGGAGACTTTAATACATGCCAAACAAATCTCATTTTAATAAAGGCCACATTGCAATAAACAGTCAAAAGAAAAATGGCATACGGCACAGTTCTGACGTAGGTATTATGATATCTGAGGT
>Ga0315543_1004910_pt1 | contig 10777 bp, 12 predicted proteins | sample SalMarSW160210MG_2_FD_203098 | JGI IMG/M metagenome (GOLD analysis project Ga0315543, IMG submission 203098) | Salt marsh sediment microbial communities from the Plum Island Ecosystem LTER, Massachusetts, United States - Salt Marsh Sediment SW1601-210 ...
ACCTGACGCTACTAACTCACCTCCTGGGCACGCCTCCTCGGCGCATCACCTGGGCAGCCCAGGGCGACCATCAGTGCACCTACGCAATCCGCCCTCCCGGCGGATAACACCTGCGTGGAGAATGTATGCCCCTCAAGACGACGCTAATCTACCCCGGCATCGCCGGGCGCGGTTTCAACTCCCTCAAACAGGGTATGGACGCCGGCTGGATCTCCCATGGCCTGGCTTCGCTCAGCGCCGCTGCCAAAGCCCAGGGGTTCGCGGTAGACCTGATTGACCTGCGGGCTTTGAGCGACTGGGACCAATTCCGAGAGGTGCTGGCGGAGCGCGCCCCCGACGTGGTCGGCGTGACGATGATGAGCGTGGACTACAACCCGGCCTGCCAGGCTATCGCCATCGCCAGGGAGGTCAAGCCCGAGATCGTCACCGTCATCGGCGGCCCCCACGTCACCATCGCGCTGGAGGATTCCCTGCGCATCCCCCACGTGGACTACCTGGTGATTCAGGAGGGGGAAGTGACCTTTCCCCGCCTGCTGCGGCTGATTGAGGGCGGCGACCCGCCACCCCACCGCGTGCTGCGCGGCGAGCCGCCCGATCTGGACGCCATTCCTCTCGCCGACCGCGACCTGTTCCTCGACAAGTGGCGGAAATGGGGCTACGACCTCGACTCGCCCGAAGTGCCCTTCGTCGAGGAACTGCCGCCGCCGTTCGCCACCATCATCGCCGGACGGGGCTGCATCTACAACTGCGCCTTCTGCAAGCCGGGGGAGGATTATCTCTTCGGCAAACGCACCCGCCGCCGCAGCGTGGACAATGTCATCGCCGAGATCCGCATGCTGGTTGAGCGCTACCGCATCGCGTCGTTCATGTTCCACGACGACTGCCTGACGGAGGACCGCGAGTGGGTGACGGCGTTCACGGAGAAGTACATCGCCGAAGGCTTCACCATGCCCTTCTTCTGCCAGAGCCGCGCCGACATTCTGGTCAAGCACGAGGATATGGTGGCGCGCATGGCCGAGGCCGGGCTGCGCGGCTACTTCATCGGCTTTGAGAGCGGCAACGACCGTGTCCTCAAGTTCATCCGCAAGGGCACGACGGTGAAGCAGAACCGCCAGGCGGCCCGCGTCTGCCGCAAGTACGGCATCTCTATCTGGGCCAACTACATGATGGGGCTGCCGACCGAGACCAAAGAGGAAGTGATGGACACGGTGCGGCTGATGAAGGAGATTGACCCCGACTACTACAGCCCGGCCTTCTTCACCCCTCACCCCGGCACCGACCTGTACGACTACGCGGTCGAGCACGGCCTGAGCCGCATCACCGATTACGACTCCTACCGCCGCAACCCTACCGAGCCAAAGATCAAGGGGCAGGACTACGAGTTCCTCAAGTGGGCTATGCGAGAGAGCCAGCGCCGCAAGCCGTTCAACGGTTTCAAACGCTGGGCGCGCCACCAGTGGCAGCGCGCCCGCCGCGCCACCCCGGCCAAGGTGATGCGCAAGTTAGGCATAGCCGTTAGCGGTTAGCAGGATGGAGGTCTTGCCGATGCGCCGCTGGCCGTAGAGGACAATGGCATTGTCCTGCGGTCGGCGCAATATGCGCAGCACCTCGCGGAGCACATCCGCCCGCCCCGCAAAGGCGGGGCTATCGCCCACGGGGTTGCCGGCAACGTAGGGGTTGAGTGGTATCGCCATCCCTTGCCTCTGCCCTAATCGCGGCTACAATACGGCTTGTTCATTGTTCATTGTTCATTGTTCATTCTTTGGTACCTTCCCCATCTCCACCTGGCCCAGGTAGATGAGGGATTCCAGGTCTTCGGCCTCCTCAGGGGCGTAGTGGGCCACGACCGCCCGCACCCGCGCCAATTCCTCCTCAGAGGCCAGGCCGAGCATCGTGCCCAGGTCACCGAAATCGCGAGTACGGGAGGCGGCCATCTTCATCAGCACCAGATAAGGGAGGTCCAGAACGGGGTAGCCAGCCAGATCCTGCCGGGGGTGGGTCAGGGCCTCACCCAACCAGGGGTAATCGCCCAGGATCACGTCTACCTCCACCCCCTGTGTTGAGCGAACCAGGAAACCGGGCATGGCCAGGGGAGAGACGTAGCGGTACCCCGCCGCCTCCAGCCGCTTCCGAACCTCGTCACCGTCCTGATGGCGTACCAGGATGTCCAGATCCTGGGTAACCCGTTCCGGCATGTAGGCCCGGGTGGCGACACCGCCGGCGATGACCCAGGGGATGCCCTGGAGGATGGGCCGCAGGTCAGGCCAGGGATTCATGGCCGTCCTCCTTTGCAAGAACTCGGAACTGCTGCCGGTGCCCGGCCGGATACGCCGCCGGCAGAGATCTATCATAACGCGCCGCCGCTCGGCAGGGGTCAGCCGCCCGTCCGGAGCGATGGCGGCAATCGCAGGTGGAATGCCCATTTGCGTTTCTCCACACTTGATTGTATATTTCTTTGGGAAGATGTCAAATGGAGGAAAGGGAATGATCATCCAAGTACGGGACCTGGTGAAACGATACGGGGACGTGGTAGCAGTGGATCACCTCTCTTTCGAGGTAGAACAGGGGGAGATCTTTGGTCTCCTGGGACCCAACGGGGCCGGGAAGACCACCACCATCCGCGTCATCATGGACATCCTCAATCCCGACGCAGGGAGCGCAATGGTCCTGGGCCAGCCCCCGGGCCGGGCGAAGGGACAGGTGGGCTACCTGCCGGAGGAGCGGGGGCTCTACCGCAACCTGAAGGTGCTCGATACCCTGGTCTACCTGGCCGAACTCAAGGGGACGCCTCGGTCAGCAGCACGAGAGAGGGCGATGGATCTGCTGGAGCGGATACAACTGGAGGACTGGGCCGCCCGCAAGGTCAGGGATCTGAGCAAGGGCATGCAGCAGCGGCTCCAGTTTATCGCCAGCCTGATCCACGACCCGGAGGTACTCTTCCTGGACGAGCCGTTCCAGGGGCTGGACCCGGTCAACGTGGAGCGCATCAAGGATTTCACCGCCGACCTGCATCGGGAGGGCAAGACGATCGTCCTGAGCACGCACCAGATGAACCTGGTGGAGGCGCTATGCAACCGCATCCTGCTCATACATGAAGGGCGGGCGGTACTCTATGGCTCCCTGGCGGAGATCAAGCGGCAGTACGCCCCCCACGCCGTCCGGGTTCGTGCCCCCCGCATCCCACCGGACCTGCCCGGCGTGGTGGGGGTGGAATTGGACGATGGGGCATTTAACCTGGCCCTGGCGGAGGGAGCCAGTCCCCAGGAAGTGTTGCGCGCTCTTCTGGATCGTGCTGTGGAGATCCAGACCTTTGAGGTGGCACCGGTGCCGCTGGAGGACATCTTCGTGGCCGTGGTGAGCGGTGAGGAGGGACGAGACGATGGATTGGCATAAGGTCTGGGTAGTCGCCAGCCACGAGTACCTGATCAACGTGCGGCGGGCCGGGTTCATCATCATGACGGCCATCGTGCCCGCGCTGGGCGTCGTGGTTCTGCTGTTCGGGACCTTATTCGCAGGCCAGGCCCGGCAACTTGGCGCGTTCTTCGAGCAGCAGTTCGACGTTGGGGATAAGGCCATCGGCGTGGTGGATGAGTCGGGCTATTTCTCCCCCATCCTGCCAGAATACCAGGAGGACTTTGTCTCGTATGGAAGCGAGGAGGAGGCGGAGGCAGCACTGATGACCGAGGAGGTATCGAAGGTGCTGGTGATCGGGGAGGACTACCTGGAGACGGGCCAGGTGGTGGTGATAAGCATGGGGAGCGGGTTTAGCGCGGCCACGGTCAGCGACTCGGGGACGGTGCGGGCCTTCTTCGTGGATCACCTCCTGGCTGACCGGGTAGACCCGGCGCTGCGGGAGCGGGCCGCCGACCCGATGGACGTAGAGCCCCGGGTGCTCTCGTCCGGCGGGGAGGCAAGAGGGGAAGGTCCCTGGGGATTTGTCTCCACCTTCATCATCCCCTACTTCCTATCCTTCTTTCTGATCATGACCATCTTTACTTCGTCGGGCTACCTATTGCAGAGCGTGGCCGAGGAGAAGGAGAGCCGGGTGGTCGAGATCGTTGTCTCCTCGATCCGGCCGGTGGAACTGATGGCGGGGAAAGTGGCCGGTCTGGGGGCACTGGGTTTGACGCAGGTGCTGGTCTGGCTGCTCAGCGCGTGGGGATTCAGCGGCGGGGCAGTAGTGCTCCTGGCTGCCACCGGCATGGTCTCGCTGCCGCTGCGCGTACTCGGTCTGGGCGTGGTCTACTACGTGCTCGGCTACACGCTGTACGCTATCCTGATGGCCGGGGTGGGTGCGCTGGGCACGACGATGCGTGAGAGCCAGCAGTTGGCGGGCATCTTCTCCTTCTTCGCCGCTGTGCCGTACATGCTCAGCGGCTTCCTCTTCGCCAATCCGAACATGCTCATCGCGCGGGTGCTGAGTTACTTCCCCCTCACCGCACCCACGATGATGATGTTGCGGCTGCCGCTGGCGGAGGTACCCTGGGTAGACGTGGCGGGCAGCATCGTCGCGTTGCTGCTCTCCATCCCGGCGGCACTGTGGGTGGGGGCGAAGTTGTTCCGCGTGGGGCTGCTCATCTACGACAAGCGTCCCACGGTGAAGGAAATCTGGTTCATCCTGCGGGGTGGACGTGGAGAATGAGGTTCCCCGGAGGAGCATGACCGTGGTCAGTTACCAGGGCTACGAAATCGGCTTCCCCGTCTCGTTGGAACCAGGGACGGAGCGCGACGTGGGCAATTTGCCGTTCTGGCCTTTGGGGGAGTAGGGGCGCGGTCGCCGCGCCCTTACCACGTCGTCGGGATCGCTTGCGCTACAGTCCCCCTATTGCCAGCAGCACACCAGTGCACCCCGCCAGCAGGATCAGCAGCCACAGGTCGCCCTGGCGCAGCGGCAATGGCACAGGCTGGCCCTCGTTCGGGTCGAAGGCGCGCACCGCTGCCGCGCTGACCACCTCGTCCCCGTAGCGCAGCGTGTTGGCGACGGTCGTGACCAGGAACAGCCGCAGCGCCGTCCAGGGCCGCCGCATCCCACCTCGCAGCCATAGTGTCTGCAGTGTCACCGTCGCCATCTCCCGTAGCGTCCCCAGGAGATTCATCGCCAGGGCCGTAGCGAACCCCAGCCCCCGCAGTCCCAGCCGGTCGAACAGCGCCACGACGTCCGAGAGCGAGAGCGAGGCTATCCCCAGACTGAACGCCAGCGTCAGCACAAAAGCCTGCCCGGCCATCTCCACGCCGGCCGTGAATCCCTCCCGCGAGAGGTGCAGTGGCCCCATCACCACGTCCGGCTCGCCGATCAGAAACGGCCCTAACGCCACGACGGTCAGGATGAACGCCCAGAACCGCGGGCGGCGCAGCAGCCGCAACCCCCCTCGGCTCCAGGCCAGGCCAAAGGCCCATTCTACAAGCGCCAGGGCCATCAGCTCCCAGCCTCCAGCCAGGACGGCCACAAGTGCTGCCCAGCAGGTGAACAGCAGGTAGCCCCAGGGACTCACCCCTCCTATGCCCCCCCCAATAGGGGGGGAGAGGGGGGGGTGGCAGGACCGCCCCGTCCCAGCCGGCGTGCCACCGCGCCGCCCAACTCCCACGCGCACCATCCGCCGAGCCCTCCCACGACCAGACGTACCAACAGCATGATAGCCAGGATCAGGATGGCGGCTGAGACGTCCAGTCCCAACATCTGGCTGCCATCCTGCAACATCTTGGTATAGACCTCGACGATTCTTGTGCCGAACACCAGCCGCATCATGATGAACTTGTGAGGGAGATTCCAGCCCACGGCCAGCGCCCCACCTACGACAAAAGCCCAGCGGCGCGGCGTGCGAGCGATACAGAGAGCCGCCTCCATCAGCGCGCCCTCCACGAGGATGGCCACCACTGGCCCAATTTTGATTCCCCCAGGACTGAGCAACTTGATCAGCGTCGTCACGATGCTGATCAGCAGCACCGAACCCCTGTTCGGCACAAAGTGGCGGCCGGTCAGGGCCACCGCCACGCCGATTCCCCCCATCAGCACACCGGTCAGGAAGGTGTTTGCCTGGGATGGGAATATGACGTGCAGGATGCTGCCCAGCGTCAGTTCGACCACGCCCCACAGCGCGCCGAACAGCCCAATCGTGACCCAACTACGCACGGTGTAAGACGACATCGTTCGCCTCCTGTCAAATTTGGATTCAGGGCGCAGGATGCAGGACAAATCGTTTATCGCTCCCTGCTTCCTGCCTCTTGCCTCTTACTTCCTGCTTCTTGCCTCTCGCTCACATCTCACATCTTGCCACTCGCCCACCCGTCACTTCCCACACCCGGCCGGCGTACTGCTCGACCAGGCGTCGCTCGTGCGTGATCAGCAGCACCGTCTGGCCCGCCCTGTTCAGATCGCTCAAGAAGTCCATCACCCGGCTCAGGTGTCCCCAATCCTGCCCGACAGTCGGCTCGTCCAGGATCAGGAGTGTGGGATGCAAGGTAAGCGTGGCTGCCAGCGCGGTGCGTTGCTGCTCCCCCACGCTGAGCGTCCGCGTCGGGCGGCAGCGCAACGGCAGCAAGTCAGCCTGAGCCAGCACCGGCTCCCATTGTTCGGGCCGCTCCAGCCCCAGGTTACGTGGGCCGAAACGGACTTCCTCCTCCACCGTGTCGCACACCAACTGATGGAGCGGGTTCTGCTGCAGGAGCCCCACGCGCTGGCCCTGCCCATTGGCGTGCCAGACGACCCGGCCACGGCGGGGGCGCAGGAGGCCGGCCAGCACGCGGGCCAGCGTGGTTTTACCTGCCCCGTTCGGCCCCACCAGCGCCGCGAAGTCCCCCTGGTGCAGCGTGAGCGAGCAATCCTGGAGGACAGGGCGACCGTCGTAACCAGCCGTGACCCTATGGAGCGTGACGAGAGGCTCGCCGGTTGGGGCCGGTGGGGGAAGGTGAGAGAGTGGGACGGGCCGCATCCGCGCCAGCGTTTCGGCCGGAGGCCCGTCGGCGACCACGCGGCCATCCGCCAGCCATATCAGCCGGCCGGCGTGGGGCAGGAAGGGGGCCAGCCGGTGCTCAATGACGACGAGCGTGACCCGGGCCTTCTCAGTCTCGCGGTGCAGCCGGACCAGGGCCTGCACGAGCAGCCTCACCCCCTCCGCGTCCAGGTTGGCCGCAGGCTCGTCGAGGATCAGGATGGCGGGGCGCATGGCGAGGGTGGCGGCGATAGCCACCCGCTGCTGCTCACCGCCCGAAAGATGGCGCACAGTGCGACGCCGTAGGTGAACGCATCCGGCCGCCTCCAGCGCATACTCCACCCGGGCTGCAATCTCCTCCGCCGGCAGGTTCAGATTGTGCGGGCCGAAGGCCACTTCCTCCTCCACCACCCCATTAAACAGTTGCGTGGCCGGGTTCTGGAAAACCAAACCCACCCGGGTAGCCAGTTGTGCCACGCTGTGCCGCCGTGGATCCAGCCCCGCGATTGAGACGCGCCCCTCCACCTTGGCGGGGATGGTCTGGGGGATCAGCCCCATGAGCGTGTGGGCCAGCGTGCTCTTGCCGCCGCCGGAGGGCCCACCGACCAGCACGAAGGAGCCCGGCGCGACAGAGAGGTCCACTCCTCTCAGGGCGTGTGCCTCCGGGTAGCGGACGTCCAGCCCGCGCGCCTCGATCACGGCGCCATCTCCTCCCGGCACACCTGGAGCCAGTCCAGGATTGCCTCGATCTGGCGGCGTCGGAAGTCATAGACCAGCCGGTTGAAATCGTGCGGCCCACACTGGGCCGCGCTCCGCTCCAACCGCTCGACCCGTTCCCGGCAGGCCGTCTCCTGGGCTGTGATCAGTTCCCCGATCCCCTCCAGGCCGAGCGCACAGAAGAAGTAGAGTTTGGCGGGGAACTCCACCCGCATGTCCCGCATGGTGGGAACGGGCTGCCGCACCCAGTCCAGAAAACTGCGCTCCCCAGCAGGGGTGATGCGGTAGACCTTGCGGGGCGGGCGGCCTTCCTGGGGGTTGAGAGCAGATGCGACCTGACCGGCCTGCTCCAACCGTTTCAGCGCGCCGTAAATGTTGCTGATGCCCATGTACCATACGACGCCCAGTTCGTCCTCGACGCGCTGGTGCAGGTCGTAGCCGTGCATCGGTCCTCGCATCAGGAAGCCCAGGAGCGCCTGTTCCAACGGCAGTCCTCGCCGACCGTCCATCCCTTCCTCCCCTTGTTACCCACAAGGTGAATATTCACGCAGCGAATATTATAACACGTTTGCCTGGAAAGTCAAGGAGCGGCGTATTGGACTTGACAAACCACTCTTTTTTTGAGGGCACGCACCCCGAACCTACGTTGACCGTCCACACCCCTTCGAAGGTGTGGCTGCGCATCAGCCAGGGTGAACTGGACGGGGCGCAGGCGATGATGTCGGGGAAGTACTCCGTCGAGGACAACCTGGGCCTGCTGGTCCGCTTTAACACGCTCTTTTCGACGGCGTAGGAAGCATAGCCAAATGACGGAGAAGAAGAAACCCCGCATCCCCAGCATGGCCTGGACCGCCATCGCTTTCGTGCCCTGGATCCTCTACTGGGTGCTCGCCGGGATGGGGCACACAACCGCCGCCGTACTATCAGGGCTGGCCGTCTCCCTGGCGCTCAACGGCTACCGCTTCGCCATTCGCAAGGTGAAGATCCTGGAGGTAGTGTCGCTGGCCTTTCTCGCCGTCAGCGCCTTCGTCACCCTCGTCCTGCGCAGCGACCTGCTGGTTTTCTACGGCGGCGTGCTTTCGGACGTCACCCTGGCGTTGATGGCGTGGGGCTCCCTCATCGCCGGCAATCCCTTCACCTACGATTACGCCAAGGAAGACTGGGATGAGGCCTTCTGGAGCGATCCGATCTTCGTCAAGACGAACCAGATCATCACTGCCGTCTGGGGCGGAATCTTCACCATCCAGGCCCTTATGGAGGGGATGGCGATGGTGATGGGACTAGAGGGGGCGGTGCAGATCATCCTGGGCGGTCGTTCCCCGTTCCTTGCTGGCGGTTGGGATCGCTTTCTTCGCGTGGTTCCCCCACTGGTATCCCCAGCGTGCGGCGGCGCGACAGGGCGGCCAGCGCATCGGCGGGATACCGGACGGCATAACCGGCCTGCGGCTGGTCGAGTTTATGCCGCTCGCCTTCAACGCCGAGGCGGCCAGCGACCTGCGGGCCACGGTGCAGTTCCACCTGAGCGGCGACGACGGCGGCGCAGGCTACCTGGAGATCGCTTCGGGCCGCTGCATCTTCCACCCCGGCGAGGTGGATCAGCCCACACTCACAATCGAGAGCCCGGCTGAAGTGTGGGCGGCCGTCTCCCGGGGGGAGATCAGCGGCGCCAAGGCCCTCCTGAGCGGGGCCTATACCGCCACTGGCGACCTGAATATGCTGATGCAGTTCGACGCCATGTCCGGAGGAGACAATCAATGACGGCTCTACGCGAATTAAAGGTGTTACTTCTCCTCTTCCCGTTCCTGCAATGCCAGGAAGACCTTCTCCGCCGACAGCGGCAAGTCGCTAAAGCGGATGCCCAGCGCGTCGTTGAGGGCGTTGGCAATCGCCGGCGCCGTCTGAACCATCACGTGTTCGCCCACGCCCCGCGCACCCCACGGCCCATCCTCCAGCGGCGTTTCGACGATGTCGCCATGGATCTCTTTCGGTACGTCCACGCTGGTCATAATGCGATAGTCCACCAGGCTGGGGTTGAGCGGCTGACCCTTCTCGTCGAACTTGAGCGCCTCAAAGGCCGAGCTCATCCCGTGAACCGCGCCGCCCTCAATCTGCGTCAGGACTAAGTCGGGATTGATCGCCTTGCCCACGTCGTAGGCGCTGGCGATCTTGAGCACCTCAATCTGGCCGGTCTCAGTATCCACCTCCAGGTCCACCGCCTGCGCGCCGACGGTGTAGTGCACCACCGCGCGAGCGCCCTGGCCGGTCTCGGGGTCCAGGTTAGTGACGTAAGTCGGCATAAACCTGCCGTGCCCCACGACGGGGCCGCCCTTCCACCCCTCGAAATCCTCGTTGGGCAGGCCGTAGACAACCATATTCTTGAGCGGCTGTTCCCGCTCGGACTTGTAGGAGATGACTCTGCCGTCCTTGATATCCAGATCTTCAATGTCCTCGTCCCAGTGGCCTGCCACGACTTCCAGGATCTGTCGCCGGGCGTCCTCGGCGGCGGCCTTGACCGCGTTGCCCATAGACCAGGTGGTGCGGCTGGCGACCGTCTGCCACTCGTAGGGGCTGTACCTGGTGTCCACCGGGGCCGAGACGCGCACCCATTCGTATGGCACGCCCAGTGCCTGGGCCGCGACCTGCGCAGCGACGGTGAAGGCTCCCTGTCCCAACTCCTGTGCGCCAATCTCGACGTTGACCGTCGCATCCTCATTGAAGCGCACAATGGCCGAACTGCCGGGGTTGGGTGGCATGGCCGGGGCTTTCCACATAATGGCGATGCCCTTGCCGCGCTTTTTGTGTGGGGTGAGTGGGCTGTCACGGAACCCCCCACTGCGTGGCAGCGCGGACGGGCGCGGACTAGCCGCAGGGCACGGGCGAGCCGCGCCCCTACGCTCTTCGCCCCAACCGATGGCCTCGGTGACCTTGTCAATGCAGGCCACCAGGTCAATGGGCGTCATCTTCATCCCTGTCAGGATGGTCTGGCCCGTCTTGACGCAGTTGCGGCGACGGAACTCGGCGGCGTCCATCCCGATCTTTTCGGCCAGTTGATCCATAATCTGCTCGATGCCCCAGTGAATCTCGGGCATACCGAAGCCGCGCATAGCGCTGCCGATGGGCAGATTGGTATA
>Ga0315543_1004911_pt1 | contig 10777 bp, 10 predicted proteins | sample SalMarSW160210MG_2_FD_203098 | JGI IMG/M metagenome (GOLD analysis project Ga0315543, IMG submission 203098) | Salt marsh sediment microbial communities from the Plum Island Ecosystem LTER, Massachusetts, United States - Salt Marsh Sediment SW1601-210 ...
TTGCTCTCTCGGCAACAACGTAAGCGGGAAGTGTAATTTTCCGGGGAGGGGTAAACTTTCTCCCTCGGGCTTCAATTGTCCAGGGTGATGCGTCTGTTTCGTCGAGGACTATAGGCCGGATACGGGTTATCCTGCCATCCTTTACATGCACGAAGAGAGGGCCACAATTACTACAGTTGGTTAAAACTTGTTCTGCCATGACCTATTCTCCTTTCAGGCTTTAATTTGCCTGGTCATTATCGAATTATCCTATTTCTAGCGGATAGAGTGAATAAGATTTTCGCCACCGATGCCACTACTACATCATTATCGGTGATTATTGTATCGGTTTTTCCAGAGCCTTTGCCCTTCTAATTACGGGCGGTTCAGGCTCAGTTTCTCTATAAGACTCTGTCAATACATATCTCAGGTGGGGTGAGCATTTTATCTCTTAACCTGCTTACCCTTCCGCTGCTGCCCATTTTTCTCTTCCAATAGCTTATTTCTCAGCGAAGCAGGCACACCCAACTGATGAGTCAAGTGTACCTGCTCCTCCAATCGCATCACATAGGAATTGGTTTAATCGTAAGGAGTGGGGAATATGAGCTCAGCCGTTACCGGTATATGATCCGAGTGGGAAACGATTACTCCGAGCTCCCATATTTCTGGCGAATCAGTTCTGCGCCACTGAGCCATAAATATCGGCCAACGGCCAAACTGTGTTTCGTCATATACTATGGGGTACATTATTGTTGGTAAATCGGTTTCCGCCATGGCTTTGTTAACCGTATCCTTGTCAAGTGTGCCCGCCCTTTCGATGCCATCAAACAGGAGTTGGGCTGTCATATAGCCCAACCCTATAGCCGGGTTGAATGGTTCACCCGTCTTTTCATTCCAATAATCAACAAGCGTTTGTGGAGTTCTGCCAGCAATACCAGGGCAAACCTCAGGATCATATGAAGAATCCCACCATCGCTCTGTAACGATGCCATGCGCTAGGTTACCACCCCAGGCAGCTATATCTCGGTAGAACATCCCGGCTTGTAATGCAGCAGTGGACTTGGGCTTCAAGCCCAGCGCGTTACATTGTCTCAATAGCACACCAGTCTCAGCACCAGGGGCATTGCCGATAAGTAGGTCAATATCCTCATCTATCCACTCCTGTATCATGGGTGTGAAGTCTGTAGTTCCAAAAGGAAATATACCTACTTCTTCTTCCACACCAACAGTGCTAAAACCTGCTTGTTCCAATACCGAAGGACAAAATGCGTACCAACCTCTGCCATTAGGGTCATCCGTCGCGTAGAGCCCCGCTTTCCCATTGGTCTGGTCAGCAATCATCTCCAAGTAGGCCGTAAGCACTTCAGCCAGTGTCATTCCAGGTGTATCCCAAACACTTCCCGGCGGAGCTGGGGTAGCTATTGCAAAACTCGTATTCCAGGTGTATTTCCAATGCGGCGTAACCGCCTCCCACAGCGCCATCCAGGGTTCCATGGGGCCAGCGGCGGTAACAAACGGAACCTTATGCCGCTCAGCTACTCCAGATACAGGAGTAGCCAACATAGATATCGAAGTGCCCTGTATTAAGAAGTCTACATTATCACGAAGAATCATGTCTTCGGCAAGAGTCGCTGCCTTAATCTCATCACTCTCATTATCGGTGGACACAATTCTTACCGGCAATTTAGCTCCAGCTTCCTCTATATATATGCCACCTAGCTTATTAATATCAGCGATAGCCGCCTCTACCCCAACAAATCCGCCCAGAGTAAAAGCGGAATATACGCCCGTATGCGTATCAGCGCCCCCTATAAGAATTTCTGTCGGAGCTTCTGGTGCCGGCTTACAACCGCCGAAAATCAAAGCCGTCACTAATACAATCACCACTGGAATTACAAGAAACTTTTTCACTAATGCTTTCTCCCTCCTTTAAGATTCTAAGCCATGTTATTCGTTGCATGATTCACCTTTATTACATAATGCCCCCCCCTTATTAGATTTTATTCCTCGCTCCTCCATTTCGAATTCCACTCCAAACCAATCGGCTACAAAGTATAGCCTCTGTCAATTTGCCTGTCAATCCTTGGAGTTCAATACTTTCTTTTAATTCACCTGTCAATGCTTGGAGTAACGATGGTTCGTTATGCATACGAAATGTAGTTAGAGCTCTGGAGAGTGAAGTAGTATTGCCAAAAGTGTAAAGCAACAAAAAGCCATTCTGTTGGGTTGCTATGCCAAAGGAGGCAATAGGTTCCAGATGGGATCATGTCCATTTCTGTCGTCATAAAACTACGCCCGGTTCTTGAAATGAAAACGCTTTTAATGTATACTAGTAAATAGTGGTTTTAGTTTAGGTTATTACATACTTAGCAAAATCCGTAGTTGAACTACTTTAGATTTAACCAAGTGTTGGATGACCAAGACTCATACCAAATGCTAGAAGAGAGGAGGTCATCCAATGAGTTTTCAAGACAAGTCACTCCAGTGTTCTGACTGCGGCACTACTTTTACGTTCAGTGCTGAGGAACAGGAATTCTTCGCGTCTAAAGGCTATACCAACGAGCCTAAGCGCTGCCCCTCATGTCGCCAGGCAAGGAAGTCAGAGCGATATGTAAACAGCAGCTACGGGTCGTCCAGACGCCAGATGTTCCCTGCGGTATGCGCTGAATGTGGTAAAGATACTGAAGTACCGTTTCAGCCCCGCGAAGGCAGACCGGTATATTGTAGTGATTGCTACAGTAGAATCAAGCTGACCAGATAATGCTAGCTGTCTCAGGGATACGCATGGGTCAAGACGTGGCCCATGCGTATCATTGTAATTCACAGGCAAATCACACGATCTGAGTTTTCCTCATAAGGTATCCATCAAATCTTAAGAGGATTTTAATATTTAGCTGTTGTCATTTTGAGTAGGACTCTCGATTGAAAGAAGGAGGCGGAATCATAGACAAAATACGCAATGAACATGTAAGAGTGGGTAAACTTGATATCCATTATCTTACAGGAGGACAGGGTGTACCACTAATCATAATCCATGGTGGAGGCGGGGGTGCCAGCGGATGGCAAAAGAATGTCAGAGAGCTCTCAAAGAACTATCGTGTATATGTCCCTGATCTTCCGGGCTTTGGGCATAGCCAACCTATGGGCGATGATGTTAGTATGTCCAAATTCGTACAGTTCGTGGAAGACTTCTCGCAAGCCATAGGATTGAAGCGCTTCTATTTGGCAGGACATTCCGTCGGTGGAGGCATTGCCCTACAGTACGCACTCCGATTTCCCGATAAGGTAGAAAAACTAGTCCTGGTAGACAGCATGTGTTTGGGCGAGGAGATTGCTCCGTGGGTTAGGTTTCTTTCCTTGCCTGCCTTTTGCCGGTCTATTGGCCGTGTTGCACTTGCCATCACTAAGTTTGTGGGATGGCTATTTGGTTTATTCTTTGCCCACATTGAATTTATCAATCCTCTTCCCCGGGGCAAGATAGACCTGGGAAAGACTGTTACTACCTTTAAGGGACAGACTACGGTATTGCTAAACAGACTGTCTGACCTATTAATGCCGACATTATTGGTATGGGGAGCTCGAGATAATATTGTACCGGTTAGCCAGGCTTACGCTGCCTCGCAAGTAATTCCTGATTGCCAGTTACATGTTTTCAGTAATTGTGGCCATAGTGCCTATAGAGAGAATATTGAGGAGTTCTCCCAACTGCTGACACGGTTCTTCGGCTAGAGTTGCCTCTACTGCACCGCATTGGAATCAGTGCTATAATCAAACGATGGAGTATAACATGAAAATACTACTTGTATACCCACAGTATCCTGACACCTTCTGGAGTTTTAAGCACGCCTTAAAATTCATATCCAAGAAAGCAGCTTTTCCGCCGCTGGGTTTGTTGACGGTGGCGGCGATGCTCCCAGACGAATGGGAAAAAAGATTAGTAGATATGAATGTAACCGGCCTAGCCGATGGAGATATCCAGTGGGCTGACTATGTGTTTATCAGTGCCATGGTGGTACAACGGAAATCGGTCAAGGAAGTTATTACCCGAGCCAAAAAACTGGACACCAAGATTGTTTGTGGCGGTCCTCTCTTTACCACAGGATATGAGGAATTTGATGGAGTAGACCATTTTGTCCTCGGGGAAGCGGAAATTACGCTTCCACTATTCCTAGAAGATTTAGAGAAAGGCTCTCCCCGGCATATCTACACTTCTAACGAGCGACCGGACATAAGTAAAACCCCTGTTCCGCTGTGGTCACTCATTAATATGCAGAGTTACTCATCAATGAATGTCCAGTATTCTCGAGGGTGTCCGTTTGATTGTGAATTCTGCGATATAATCACATTGAATGGGCATAATCCACGAACCAAAGATAAAGACCAGTTAATATCGGAATTAGAAGCATTATATCATCAAGGCTGGCGTGGTGGCGTATTCATTGTCGATGATAATTTCATCGGTAATAAAAGAAAATTGAAAGCAGAGATATTACCGGCAATCATTAACTGGAGAAAAGGTAGGAAACGTCCGTTTGGCTTTTTCACAGAGGCATCCATAAATCTTGCTGATGATGATGAATTAATGCGATTGATGGTAGATGCGGGTTTTGGGTCCGTATTTATTGGCATTGAAACCCCTAATGATGAAAGCCTGATTGAATGTGCCAAGTCTCAAAATCGAAATCGTAACCTATTCACGTCAGTCAAGAAGATTCAAAACCATGGTCTGGAGGTGCAAGGAGGGTTCATTGTCGGTTTTGATAGTGACCCGCTGTCTATCTTTAAAAATCAGATTGATTTTATTCAGAAGAGTGGTATTGTTACCGCAATGGTCGGTCTACTAAACGCTCCCGCTGGTACCAAACTGCACAAGCGTTTAAGAAAGGAAAACCGCCTTGTCAAGGCCTTTACCGGAAACAATACCGACTACTCAATTAATTTCATTCCGAAGATGAACCGTGAGACGCTGATTAATGGCTATGAGCACATTGTAAGCACGATTTATTCCCCAAAGAAGTACTATGAACGGATTGGGACATTCTTAAGAGAGTACAAACCCCGGAGGAACATAGCGAGTACAATGCAAATTTGCCACCTCAAGGCATTCTTCAGGTCTATATGGTTTCTTGGCATTCGAGAAAAGGGAAGATGGCACTACTGGAAGCTCTTCATTTCGACCTTGCTGAGCTGCCCACAGAAGTTTCCAATAGCCATAAGTCTTGCCGTCTATGGTTATCATTTCCGTAAAGTTGCGGAAAATCATATGAGCTAAAAGCTACTTCTTCGTGAACTTGCCATTATCATTCTGAGAAGGATAGTACCGGGAAATTGTAGATACTACCCGATTTAAAATGAATCTATTTTGACGTAGATGAGCCAGTGGACAAAGAGTTGGACCGGATGGTGGCTTTTTGGAAACAATCAGCAACCGATTAATAAACTTTTGCGAACAGTGGAGTGAGGGTATCAATAGGTAGAACTTTTGAGTTGGTGTTTAGCCTACATCTTCCAGTTGCTTAACTGCTAGCCTGATGAAAAGACCGGTAGTATATATAAAAGCTTCGACCTCGTTTGGATTAGGATTTGCCCTTGTCTTGCTTGGCTCAGTGCCATGTCTATAATCGTTGGCGTAGTCAATGTAATCGGTAAGCATCTTACCATACTGCCTATCCAATCTAAGCTTACTGACGAATAGCTCTCGATTAGCAGAAAGGTCTTTATCCCTACCCGTAACAAGCTTTGCCATCGCTTCTAGAGCTTCATATATGTCAGTTACAGTATCGGCTAGCTTCTCTGTATTTTTATTAGCTTCCAAATAGCGAGTTAGTCCTTTCTTAAACGGAACTAGAACATTCTTATATCTGGGATCAGCCAACCACCTCAGAGGTTCATTGACTAGCTCTTCGTCCATCAATTTCGCCCCACTGGGATAAAAAAGCCCGCTCCGCCACTGAATTACTAAATCAATTTCACTTTCTGAAATTGCCAATTTAATAATCTTATCTAATCTGTCCGCACTGTTAGCATAATTTTCTAGTTGGAATGCCTCAAAGAGTGCCTCGATAGTCCTTAGTACTTGTAGAAATTCATTGTCAGCGTAATACTCCAGGGTATTATTGCCATCATATCTTATTCCGAGTTTGAATGCGACGTATTTAAAAGCTGCCTTATATTCTGAAAGATTACACTGTTTCCTTGTGAAGCCAAGAAAATCCTCGTCGATTAGATTGAATAGTCTATTGATAAAGCGTTGTTTAGCAGCCTCCAATTCAACTTCTACGTTGAAACGGTGGTGAAAAGGTAATGGTTGGTTATTGCCCACGCCTTGATTAGCTTTATTTTTCATGAGTCGTCTATCGATAATTACAAGGCTGATACAGCGTACTTTCAATTGTCAGGGTATCGAAGTTCACGACAACGGGGAAGGGGAGAATTTTTGACCTAAGCAAAGCGAAACGATTTGCAAACTCTTGTGAAACAAAGTGGAAAAGTGGAGATAGGGGGATTCGAACCCCCGACCTCTGCGATGCGAACGCAGCGCTCTCCCTATTGAGCTATATCCCCAAACTACATAAAATTATAACACAGGTGAGATTGACAAATAAACGCCTTCCTTGTCAGTCACCAATAATTATTGCTATACTAAACAAGCTATGAACTATGAGACTATTATTGGGCTGGAGGTTCATGCCCAGCTATCGACCAAGAGCAAGATGTTCTGTCGTTGCAGCGCCGAGTATGCTGATGCCCCGCCTAATACTCATGTCTGTCCAGTGTGTCTTGGTATGCCTGGGGTGCTACCTACCATTAACCAACAGGCAGTGGAATATACCATAATGACTGCCCTGGCATTACACTGCACTATCCCCAATTACACCAAGTTTGACCGCAAGAATTACCCCTATCCTGACCTAATGAAAGGCTATCAGATTTCGCAGTCCGATGCTCCTATTGGACACCGCGGCTGGCTCACTACTGAAGTCAATGGCGAAAAGAAGAAGATAGGCATAACCAACGTTCACCTTGAGGAGGATGTAGCCAAGCTATTACATCACACCTCCCCGGATGAAGAGCCCTACAGCCTAGTTGATGTTAACCGTTCTGGCATGCCGCTAATGGAGATTGTGTGTGAGCCAGACCTGCGCTCCCCAGAGGAAGCCAGGCAGTATCTGATGAAGCTACGCAGTATACTCCGGTATCTGGGTGTATCCACAGCAAATATGGAGGAGGGCAGCTTTAGATGTGACGCTAATATCAGCATTCGTCCTGAGAACAGCCAAAAGTCTATAGCCAAGGTCGAGGTCAAAAATATGAATAGCTTCAAGGCAGTCTACCGAGCTTTGGAGTATGAAGCGGAACGACAGAGAAAAGCAGTAGCCGAGGGCAAGAGGCTCTTCCAGGAGACCAGAGGTTGGGTGGAAGGGAAGGGAAAAACTGTTTCACAACGCAGCAAAGAGTACGCCCACGACTACCGCTACTTCCCTGAACCAGACCTCCCGCCACTAGTCCTAAACCAAGAACGGGTGGAGGAAATAAGGTCAAAGCTTCCTGAGCTGCCTGATGATAAGCGAGACCGATTCGTTGCTGAATATGGTTTAGACCTCTATGATGCCAACCTGCTCACCGGCTCCAGGGCAATGGCTGACTACTTTGAAACTTGCATGAAGACAGGAATGCCTCGTGGCTTGTCGCTGCCCAAAAGAGCTAAAATGGTGAGTAACTGGCTTCTTGGAGAATTTAGCCGTCTGCTCAATGCCACCAACACCGAGATAAACGACTCCAGGGTTAGTCCTGAACATCTCTGCCAGTTGCTGGATTTGATACATACGGGTAATATTAGCGGCACCAGTGCCAAGCAGGTGTTTGAGGAAATGTTTAATACCGGGAAACAGGCCACTGATATTACTGCCCAGCGAGGACTTAGCCAAATCAGTGATGTTCAGCAAATCGAAGAAGCAGTCAGTCAAGTGATAACGGCTAATGCTGAACCTGTAGCTGATTATAAAGGAGGCAAGCCACAAGCTCTGAAGTTTCTTGTCGGTCAGGTAATGAAGATTACTAAAGGTCGTGCCAATCCAAAGCTGGTAAACGAACTATTAAAGAAAAAACTTGAGGAAGGATAAGGTGCAAACCTACTTAAATATAGCTCAGATTGTATTGTCTATAGCCTTGATACTAGCTATCCTACTTCAGGTCCGAGGTGGGGGGTTAGGGGGCATCTTTGGTCAAGCTGATACTGTCTACCGGACTAAACGAGGCGTGGAAAAAACATTGTTTCAAATTACCATTGCCTTGGTAGTCATATTCGTCATTGTTTCTGTAATGAGCCTCAGAGTTAGCTAGTAATCGCCGGCTATGAATAAAGGGAAAACGGGATGAAATAGAAGGGGGATGTAACTGTCACTTTTGTATGGGTGCCATAATAACTCTGACCACTGATTTCGGTTTAAGTGATGGCTATGTAGCGGCGATGAAGGGGGTGATACTCGGTATCAACCCTGAGGCAAAGCTAATTGATATTTGTCATACTATCAAGCCCCAGAATATTGCCCAGGCTGCTTTTATCCTGAGCACGGTATACCAATTCTTCCCCGCAAAAACTATTCATCTGGTAGTAGTTGACCCCGGGGTTGGCACTGAGCGAAGAGCCATTATTCTGAGAGCACCGTCGGCTGACTTCGTTGCCCCCGACAATGGCATCTTGAGCTATATCATACAGCAGCATTCAACTAAGCCTACGGAGGATAACAGCAACCAGCAAATAGAGCTTGAGCCAGGGCTGGAAGCAGTAGCCATCACCAAGTCTCAGTTCTGGCGGTCACCAGTTAGCCCTACCTTCCACGGACGTGATATCTTTGCTCCGGTAGCAGCCCGACTTTCCCTGGGCTTCCCACCAATAGACTTTGGCGAGGCAGTAAAGTCAGTCACAATGCTACCGCTCCCTCATCCATACTGGACGCCAGACGGCGTGCTAGTGGGACACATCCTCCACATTGACAGCTTCGGCAATCTGATTACTAATATCAAGAGCGAGGACTTACCACCGACAAAACAGGCAATAACGATTAATGTCGGCAATCATCTTATTCATGGATTAAGTCATACCTATGCTGAGGGCAGGGAACTACTAGCCCTCATTGGCAGCAGCGGATACCTTGAGGTGTCCCTGAGAGGGGGTAATGCCAGCGCTTTTCTTGATGCCGAGGTAGGCAGTGAAGTAAGAATAAGGCAGCATTGAAGGGGTAGCTAATGAATTGCCCTGTTTACCACAAAGAAGCCAGAGCCCATATTTACTACTGTGCTAGGTGTGCTGTTTATGTACATGAGAAATGCTGGCAGAAGCATTTAGCCATGGCTCATAAGAAAAAGAGCTAAGCGAAGCTGAAGCAGCTTGTCATAGCCCAGTAAAAATTATTCCAGCACAACACCGGTGCCGTAGGCCAGCACCTCAGCCGCATTCTGCATTATCATCGAGGTAGTAAATCTGGTACTAACAATGGCATTAGCCCCATTTTTCTCAGCGTCCTCTACCATCCTCTGGATAGCTTCCTCCCTGGCCTCAGCCATCATCTTGGTGTATTCGCTTATCTCTCCACCCACCATACCTCGCAGCCCGGCCATAATATCCTTGCCCATATGCCTAGCTCTAATAGTGCTGCCTCTCACCAAACCTATGGTTTTAATAATCGTTTTACCCTCTATCTGACCTGATGTGGTAATAATCATTTTTCTACCCCCTTGAATTTATCCGTTTTAGCCCTGGCTAACCGGTCTTTAATGGCTACCCCGATAAGAACCAACACCCCAATGCCAATGACACCAACGGCTATCCGGATAAGCAACGGAATATCAGACGCCGTAAAGAAACCCTGAACTGCCCAGCCGATTAAAGCCAGAACACCCAGACCAATCAGGATAAAGGCTACATTTTGCATATCTCTACCTCCTGGGAAGCCCTCACTCAGTGCTACCTTTTACGTCTCCAAATCGTTCTCTTCAAGAGCTATGCCTAGTTTAGCCAGAAGATTATCAAGAGCCTTAGCCTCTGGACTACGTTTCCATATTCTTTTTGTTCCCTCAGGGATATCTTCCAAGACTATGCCCAGTTCCGCTAATTTAGCCCGTATTTCATCAGCCCGTTGCCACTGCTTGGCTTCACGACACCTCGAGCGCTCATCAACAAGACGACTAACACGAAGTTCAGCCTCCGGAGTTGGTGATGGACCTATAACCACAGTAGGTGCCAGAGCAGCCCCTTCCACTTGGATTAGCGGAACAGGTATATAAACATCCTTACGCTTTATACCCAAAATATCACGCACAAGCATTAATAGAGTGCGTTGAGCCTTGTCAATACTAATACTAGCATCGGCCGCCTCATTTATAGCCCTGGCTAAATCAAACAGGACACCCAGCGCTTTGGCAGTATTGAAATCGTCGTCCATCGCTTCAATAAACTGCTTACGATAAGGCTCAGCATCAAGAGCTTTGCCCTTACCACCAGCAGGGTCATCTCTTGAATATGCCCGTGCCAACCTATCCAATCCCGCTGCCGCCGCCCCCAACGCTTCCTCAGAATAGGTTAGCGGACTGCGGTAATACGAACCGAGGACAAAGATGCGGATGGCATCGGCGCTATATTTCTCCACTGCCTCTTTTATAGTTACCAGATTACCCAGAGATTTACTCATCTTATCTTTACCCAGCTGCACCAGCCCGTTATGCAACCAGTATTTGGCAAACGGCTTGATACCGGTAAAGCTCTCCGATTGGGCTATCTCATTCTCATGATGAGGGA
>Ga0315543_1004912_pt1 | contig 10775 bp, 6 predicted proteins | sample SalMarSW160210MG_2_FD_203098 | JGI IMG/M metagenome (GOLD analysis project Ga0315543, IMG submission 203098) | Salt marsh sediment microbial communities from the Plum Island Ecosystem LTER, Massachusetts, United States - Salt Marsh Sediment SW1601-210 ...
CCTATGCCAACACCTCCACCAGACGAAACCGCTGATTGGGAAACTTATAGAAATGAAGAGTATGGCTATGAAATAAAGTATCCTGATTCCATAACTCTTATAGAACACCCGGGTCAAGTTTTTTTTGAATTTCCCGATAAACCAGGATTACATAAGTACTTTTATATAGGTATTCCAGAAGACATTGTTTGTTCTAAAATTAAAGCAAAAATGAATAAATACCCTGAAAAAATGGAGACGGTTAATGGAATAAATTTTCTTGTAGAAATTGACAAAACAGGCGGTACAGAACATCTTGCTTATACAAAAAGCTACGATACAATATTTGAAGAAAATAACTGTTTGAGTATTGTTTTTAACTTTACTGGCCCCAAATATAGTAAACCGTCTTTTTATGAAGTATTTGATTTAGAAAAAGACATAGAAGTTTTTGACGAGATGCTTTCTACTTTTCGCTTTTTGGAGTAAGAAATTAATCTAGGTTTTCAAAAACAGCTCGCTGTCCAGCGAGCTGTTTTTTTTTTGACCAAAAAGGAAAAATAAAGTAAAATTAAAACGGTGATATGAGAAAACTGTTTAAGAACAAAAGAGTAACCATAATGGGATTAGGATTGCTGGGTGGGGGAGTAGGCGTGGCTAAATTTTTCTATCAACAAGGAGCAAAAGTTTTGGTAACTGACCTTAAAACAAAAGAGCAATTAAGAGAATCTCTCCAAAAGCTCAAGGGTTTGTCTATAAAATTCGTATTAGGCAAACACCGAAAAGAAGATTTCATCAGCACCGATTTAGTCATTAAAAATCCAGCTGTTCCCCGCAGTTCCCCTTATCTTAAAATTGCCAAAAAGCATAATATTCCTGTAAAAACGGATATTGGTATATTTTTTGAGTTATGCCAAGCCCCCATTATCGGGGTTACCGGCACCAAAGGAAAATCAACTGTTACCACTCTTATTTATTTTTTCTTAAAAAGCAAGTTTCCGGATACAATTTTAGCCGGCAATATCAGTAGGTCGCCCTTAGAGATTCTTTCTAAAATCAACAAAGAGAGCAAGGTAGTTCTGGAACTTTCCAGTTTTCAACTGGAAGATTTAAAAAAGAGTCCGAAAGTAGCTGTAATTACGAATATTTTTCCAGACCATTTAGATAGGTATAAGAATTTTAAGGATTATATCGCGGCAAAAAAACCAATTTTTAAATATCAAAAGGAGACAGATATTTTGGTAGTAAACTATCATAATCCCTATACAAGGAAATTTGCCCTATCTGCTCTTTCCAAGGTTTATTTCTTCAAAGATTCTAACATTTCGGCCGCTTTGGCTGTTGCTAAAATTTTTAAAATTCCTAAAGGAAATATTAAAAAAGTTCTTTCTAATTTCAAAGGCGTTCCCAATAGGCAGGAACTGGTTGCTATAAAAAAAGGAGTAAAATATATTAACGATACCACTGCTACCGTTCCTCAAGCAGCAATATTAGCAATAAAGACATTTAGAGAAAGATTTTCCGATTCCAGAATTATTCTTATTGCCGGCGGCATGGACAAAAAACTCAATTACAGAGATTTAGCCAAAGAAATCCAAAAAAGAGTTGATTATCTTATCCTTTTGCCCGGAACAGCTTCTGATAAACTTAAAAAAGAATTAAAGAAATTAAAGGAAGTGAAAATGTCTTGGGTTGACTCAATGGAAAAGGCGATAAAAAAGGCGGCCGAGCGAGCCAAAAGGGAAGATGTTGTTTTACTTTCTCCCGGAGCGACATCTTTTAATTTATTTAAGAATGAATTTGACAGAGGCGAGCAATTTGTAAAAGCGATAAAGAAATTGTAATGGCAATTCAAAAATTACATCACTTTGATTACCCTTTAGCTATTGCAGTGGCACTTTTGCTAATTTTGGGGATTTTAGTTTTGGCTAGCGTTTCGGCAGTTTTTTCTCAGGAAAAATTTGGAAAAACAACTTATTATCTTTTGCATCAAATGATTTATGGGTTGCTTTTTGGAGGTATTTTAGGTTTTGCTGCGTTTAAGATTCATTTGTCCCGATTTAAAAATTTGGCTTGGTATTTACTTTTGTTAAATCTAGCCCTAATGGCGCTGGTTTTTATCCCCGGGCTTGGTATTGTTTCTGGCGGAGCGCCGCGTTGGTTAAACTTAGGGTTTGTTTCCTTTCAGCCGTCTGAATTTTTAAAACTTAGTTTTATTCTTTATCTTTCTGCTTGGTTGGCTCCCCGAACAGGGAAGAATTCTCTTCAAGAAAACAAAACTAAGCTCGCCCTCATTCCTTTCCTTATTGTCTTAGGGGTTATTACTTTTCTTTTGGGCTGTCAATCAGATGTTAGCACCTTAGGAATGATTGCTTGTGTTGCTTTATTAATGTATTTTTCAGCAAATACTTCTTTGGGGCACAGTATCTTAATAGTTTTAATGTTTGGAGGAGGGATGTTGGCTTTAATAGGAAATGCTTCTTATAGGATAAAGAGGGTTTTAGTTTTTTTAGGAATGAAGAGCGACCCGATGGGAATAGGTTACCAGATAAAGCAAGCCCTGATTACGGTGGGTTCGGGGGGAATTTTTGGATTGGGCCTTGGGGCCTCAAAACAGATTGGTTTTCTTCCCCAGACAATGTCAGATTCAATCTTTGCTATATATGCCGAGGAGACAGGGTTTATTGGTTCTTTAGTTTTAATTTTTCTTTTTTTATTTCTCTTTTGGAGAGCATTTAAAATTGCCAAAAAAAGTTCTGATAGATTTTCTCAGATTCTGGCAATTGGAATAGGTTCCTGGATTTGTATTCAGGCTTTTATTAATATCGGCTCTATGATTGGCGTCTTGCCCTTAACCGGCATCCCTTTGCCTTTTATTAGTTACGGAGGTTCGCACTTAGTAGCCGAGTTGATAGGCATAGGAATATTGTTGAATATTTCTAAATCGAACAAAAGATGATAGAATGATAAAACAGTATGAAAATTCTTTTCACTGGTGGTGGAACCGCCGGACACATTTTTCCGATAATTGCTATTATAAGAGAGATTAGAAGAAATCACCCTCAGGGAGAATTTCGATTTTTTTACATTGGCCCAAAGGATAAATTTTTTGGGGACCTTCTTTCTAAAGAGGGAATTGAAGTGAAGACAATTTTAGCAGGAAAGATTAGAAGATATTTTTCTTTGCTCAATATTGTTGATATTTTATTTAAATTGCCAATAGGGATTCTTCAGGCATTTTTTCATATTTTTGTAATTTCTCCTGACCTTATTTTTAGTAAAGGAGGGTATGGTTCAATACCCACGATTATTGCTGGCTGGATACTTCTTACGCCAATTTTTTTATTTTTACATGAATCAGATACTGCTCCTGGATTGGCTAATAAAATAGCAGGCAAGCTTGTTTTAGAAATTTTTACCTCTTTTCCTATAGAGGAAACTGAATATTTCCCGGCTAAGAAAGTGATTTCAATTGGCAATCCTATAAGAAAAGAACTTCTTAAAGGGTCTAGCAAAGAAGCTAAGAAGATATTTAAATTGACAGGAGAAAAACCGCTAATTCTTATTTTAGGCGGTTCCCAGGGCGCTCAAAAAATCAATGACCAAGTATTAACAGTTTTATCAAAACTTTTGGAGAATTTTGAAATAATTCATCAGACCGGCAGAAAGAATTTTGAAGAAGTAAAAGCAGGGGCAAATGTAGTTATAAAGGAGAATCTAAAAAAATATTACCATCCTTTGCCCTTTTTAGACGAGAAAGAATTATCCCATGCTTATCAGGCGGCTGACTTAATTATTAGCAGAGCCGGAGCAGGAAGTATTTTTGAAATTGCGGCTTTAGGGAAACCAAGTATTTTGGTGCCCCTGCCTGGCGCTGCCCAGAATCATCAAGTAAAAAACGCTTATGCTTTTGCGAAAAATGGCAGCACCATAGTAATAGAGGAAAAAAACTTCTTGCCGCACTTCTTTTTAGAAAAATTGAAATATTTATTTTCTCAGTCCAAAAAATTAGAAGAAATGGCCGAGAAAGCCAAAGAATTTTCCAAACCAGATGCAGCCAGGATAATCGGAGAATATATTACGAGTTATTTAACCTAATAACCGAGCAACCAATGAGCAATGACCGATTCAGATTGTTTCCAAGATTGTTGTTCTTGACCCTTCACCCAAAGCCTTAGGTGAAGGGTTGACAAAAGTTTTTAGGGGGGGTAAACTAAAACAAAGGTTAAAAATTATTAGAAATAATTAATAAATTAAACTCACCTTGTTAAATAAGACCATAATAGGCTTATTTAAGAAGGTAAAAACTATGAAAAATTCAAAAAAGTTATTTTCAATTGCTCTTTTTTTGGTAATTTCAGTTTTCTTTTTAGGAGCCAATGCTCCAGTTGCCAAAGCGGCAACAGTTGAGGGACTTCAAGCCCAAATTGAAGCTTTAATCGCTCAAGTCGCTGAACTCCAACAGCGATTAACTGAAATTCAACCAGCGTCTACGGTTTGGTCCCACGATTTTAATAGAAATTTAAAATATGGAATGGGGGGAACAGAAGTTAAAGCTCTTCAAACTGCTTTAGAAAAAGAAGGATTTTATCAAAGAACAATCACTGGTAATTTTGATGAATATACTGCCTCGGCAGTAGTTGGTTTTCAGGAAAAGTACGCTTCAGAGGTTTTAGCTCCTTATCCGGGACTTGTTCACGGAACCGGTTTTGTCGGTCCTACCACCAGAGCCAAGTTAAACCAGCTTTATGGCTGTAAAGCTGTATGTAAAGAATTGTGGTGGTATGATAATGACCACCGCTTCTGCCAAAAAAAGAAATTTTGCGGGCTATATATGTATTTAGGTTTGCGTACTTTTCCCACTAAAGCAGAATGCGAAGCAAGTCTTCAAGAAAAATCCATTACTGTTATTTCTCCCGATGGAGGAGAGAAGTGGGTGATTGGGACTACTCATAATATTACCTGGAGTTCTGAGGGTTTTGAAAAAGTAGAAATTGAGCTTGTAAATTATGCTACTCCCGTTGAAGTAATAAAAATAGCAAATAGTTTATCTGCTTCTCTTGAGAAGTATTCATGGACATTACCAGATGATTTGAAATCAGGAGATAAGTATAAAATTCAGGTTAGAGTAATACCACGCCCTCCGCATATAACAGTCGACGAAAGCGACAATTATTTCAGTATTGTTAAAGAAGGAGAAAATCTTCCTCCGGTTGTTGACGGCCTTACTGCTCCAACTCAGCTAAAGATTAACCAAACAGGCACTTGGATAATTAAAGCCCATGACCCGGAAAATGGTGTCTTAAGTTATAGAGTAGATTGGGGAGATGAGGTTTCCATACCATATTCTTCATCTGCTGAGAGGGGAGTTCAGACCACCAGTTTCACTCATAGCTATAATAAGGTTGGAACCTATACCATTAAATTTACTGTTACTGACGACCATCGGCAAACAGCCAGGACATCCACTACGGTTAAGGTTGTTTCAAAAACCTGCCATACTACTCCCCTATGGGATTGGGATTATTGTTCCCCGGGTTGTAAATGCTATGCTGGTGAAGGCGACTGTGATGACGATACTGAGTGTCACACTGGTTATTGCCATCATAATGTAGGATTAAAATATGGCCAGGTTTATAGAATGGATGTTTGTGAGGAGAAGGAAGGAAAATCCATCACTGTCATTTCTCCCAATGGAGGAGAAGAGTGGGTAATTGGCAAGACATACAATATTACTTGGAAAGTAACTGGAATACCAGAAAATTATAAAATAGGCATAATTGGTTTTCTCAAAAAAGATGCTATCAAATATAGCAAAATTATTGATGTAAACATTAATGCTAGTGTTGGTAATTATGGCTTAACAGTACCTTCAGATTTAATCCCAGGAGAGTATAAAATAGGCATACATCTATCAACCTTAAACGGAAAAATTGTTGCCGAAGATCTTAGCGATAATTATTTTAGTATTCTAAAATATCCCACCTCTTGCACTGACCTTGAGAACGGTCTTCAAGAAAGTTGGAATACGACCTGCGGAGACGCAAAGTATAATCCAGTTTACGACCTTAACAAAGACAAGTCCATAAACTATTTGGATTACACTTTGCTTGGTACCAGAATGAACGACGAAGCCTGGTGTAAGACTATGAAAGAATCTACCGAGGACCCTTGTAAAGAGAATCATTCCCCTAAACTTGGAGAAATTGCTGTCTTTTCCAGTGTTAAGCCAAGAGAAACAGTTTCTTTTACCTTTACTGCTACTGATTCTGATGAAGACAATTTAAGCTGGTCAATTGACTGGGGTGACAGTTCAGTAATCAAAGGAGTGTGTCCCTCTACTCAGCCTAATACCACTTTCAAAACTAGCCATTCCTGGTCCAAGGTTGGAACTTATATAGTTAAGGTAACAGTGAGCGATTGTCGGGGAGGAAGTGATAGAGCTTCGTTTAATATGAACGTAAAGGAAGAAGAGATTTATCAGGCAGAGATTGATGTTCTCTCTTATGATAAGGAAGTTCCTTTTGGTGAAGACATTGATATAAAGGTTAATGTAACCAATACTGGTACTGCTACCTGGACATCCACTGGTCTTCCTGAATTTCACTGCCGGCCTCACGCTTATTTGCCTGATGGCACCTATGTCCATGATATAACCAGGGGTTCGGGATTTGGCCTGCCCTATGATGTCGCGCCGGGTCAAAGCGCTACCCTTGACAATATGAAGATATGTACTGGAGAGGGTATGGATATTAACCAAATAGGTGAACTACAATTAGGTATAGATATGGTTTATGAAACCAAAACCTGGTTTGGCAATGAGGTTAAGATACCAATTACTATTATTGAAGCATCAGGAGTATGTACAGATCCTACCTTAGTTAAATATTGTGATTACAATAGAGATAGAAAAGTAGATGGTTCTGATGTATCGTTTTTAGAGGATGTTGTGATAGAGGCAAGAAATTGTCCTGGCGACAAGATTTGTGATGTTAATTGCGATACAAAAACAGATCTTTTTGATGTTTTAGAACTTCAAGAGCTTATTAATGCTTGTCCCGGTCCAATGTGTTGGAACGTGGCTCCGGTGTTTGATTGGGGCGCCGGGCGATCAAGCCATAGGGTCTATTTAAACTTTAATAACGGAAAAGGAGAAATTGTTAGCGTTGAAGCCCTGCCCGGTTGCGACAATTGTTATGGCATATCTACTCTATGTAACAATGATTGGCCGAACGACTGTCAATCAATCTGTCAGGAAAATAAGGTTTACAACAAAGGTGAAAGTTGCCGATATTACTTACAATTAAACAAATGGGATGGTTCGGCGAGATGTGTTATGAAAGTCGGCTTTAAGGACGGGAATGAAACAAATTACAAGTTTTTTGAAAGTTCTGGTGAAATGCATAACGAAACAATAGAACCGATTCCAGACCCAAGAGGATTAGGATTAAAGAACACAAACATAGAGAGTCAATTAGCATCTATTTCTGATGCAGTTGCTGAAATGCTTAAAAAAATAAAAGAGTTAATAGGAAGATAGAAACCGGAAACTATTCCGAACTCCTAAAAACAGCTCGCTATATAGCGAGCTGTTTTTGTTTTGACTGGAAATGTAAAATAAGTTAAACTAATACAATGGCGACAATAGATGAAATTCGAAAAAATCGGCTCAAAAAACTTAAGGCAATTGAAAGTGCTGGTCTTTTGGCCTACCCAAGCCAGACAAAAAGAACCCATACTTGCGGGGAGGCATTAGAGAATTTTAATAAATTTTCTCGGCTAAAAAAAGAGTTCGTTTTAAGTGGCAGGATGATGTCTTTAAGAGAGCACGGCGGCCTGGTTTTTTCTCATATTAAAGACGGTTCGGCTAGGATTCAAGTTTTATTCAGAAAGGATAAATTAGGGGAAAAGGGTTATCAATTTTTCTTGAATAATTTTGATATAGGGGACTTTGTTGAAATCAGGGGAGTTTTGTTCAAAACCAAGAAAGGAGAGAAGACAATTGAAGCAGGTGATTATAAAATGTTGGCTAAGTCCCTTTTGCCTTTGCCCGAAAAATGGCATGGTCTCAAAGATATTGAAGAAAGATATCGGAAAAGATATTTGGATTTGATTTTTAATCCCAAAGTTAAAGAAAAATTTGAACTTCGTTCAAAAATTATTAAACAAATAAGAGCATTTTTAGAAAATAAAGGGTTTTTAGAAGTGGAAACTCCCATTTTACAACCCCTTTACGGCGGAGCAAAAGCCAAGCCGTTTAAAACCCACTTAAACGCTTTAGATATTGATTTATATCTTCGGATTTCCCCCGAGCTTTATTTGAAACGGCTTTTAATCGGCGGTTTTGAAAAAATATATGAAATTGGAAAATGTTTTAGAAACGAAGGAGTGGATAGAGCCCATAATCCGGATTTTACAATGTTAGAATTTTATTGGGCTTATGCTGATTACAAAGATTTAATGAAACTAACAGAGGAATTTCTTTCAGCATTAGTTAAAAATCTTTTTAGAAGTTTTAGGATAAGATACGAGGGCAAGGAAATAAATTTTAAACCTCCTTGGCCGAGGATTGAATTTACTCAGCTTTTGAAAAAATATACAAAAATTGATTTAGGCGAAATTAATTTAAAGGCTCTTACAAAAGAGGCGAAGAAATTAGGGATTGAGGCAAAGGGAGAAAAAGCCGAGGTTGCGGACGAAATTTACAAGAAATTCTGCCGTCCTAAAATCTGGCAGCCCACTTTTATAATCCATCATCCTTTAGGGGCTTTCCCCTTGGCCAAACAGCTTGAAAAGAATCCGGCAAAAACAGCAAATTTTCAGTTAGTAACGGCTGGCTTTGAACTAATTAATGCTTTTTCTGAACTCAATAATCCTATTGAACAAAAAAGAAGGTTTCAGGAGCAAGAAAAAATCTTTAAAGAGGGATTTGAAGAAGCCCAAAGAATGGATAAAGATTTTATTGAAGCCCTGGAATATGGTATGCCTCCGGCGGCTGGCTTTGGAATGGGAATTGACCGATTAGTGACTCTTTTAACAGATTCTCATAGCTTGAGGGAAGTGATTCTATTTCCCTTGATGCGTCCGAGATAATTATTCTATCTTCAGGCAGAATATTCAGTAAAAAATTAAATTATGCTTGATATAAAATTCATCAGAGAAAATCCTAAAAAAGTAAAAGATGGATGCCAAAAAAAGCAGGTTAAAGTTGATATTAACCGGCTTTTGAAAATAGATAAAGAAAAAAGGGAAACTCAAACAGCATTAGAGAGCATATTGGCTGAAAAAAATAGAGCAAGCAGGAAAATTGCAGCAGCTAAAGAGAAAAAGGAAAAACAAAAAATTATTTCTGAGATGCAAAAACTTGATAAAAAAAGCGATAAACTAAAAGAATTTCTAAAAGGGTTGAATGAAGAATTTGAAAAATTAATATGTCAAATTCCTAATCTGCCCTTAGATAATGTTCCGGTTGGGAAAGACGAAAAAGACAATATAGTTTTGAGAGAAATAGGAAAGAGGCCGAAATTTGACTTTGAACCCAAAGATTATTTAGAAATTGCTGAGGACCTTGATTTGATTGACCTAAAAAGGGCAGCTAAAATCTCAGGGACTCGTTTTGGATTTTTAAAAAGGGAAGCTGCTTTATTAGAATTTGCTTTAATAAATTTAACTTTTGATAATTTAATAAAAAAAGGATTTATTCCAATTATTCCTCCAGTGATGATAAAACCAACAATGATGGAGGGAATGGGATACCTGATAAAAGCTCCAGAAGAAGGATATTTTATTGAAAAGAATAATTTATATTTAGTAGGAACAGCTGAACAGTCAATAGGACCAATGCATGCTAATGAAATTTTTAACGAAAAAGAATTACCCCGGAGATATCTTGGTTTTTCAACCTGTTTCCGTCGGGAGGCCGGAGCTTATGGAAAAGATACCAGAGGAATATTGAGAGTTCACCAATTTGATAAAGTGGAGATGTTTAGTTTTTCTAAACCAGATGATTCTAAAAAAGAGCATCAATTTTTTCTAAAAATAGAAGAAGAACTGATGAAAAAATTAGCACTTCCTTATCAAGTAGTTCAGATTTGCACGGCAGATATGGCGTTTCCTACGGCCGCTCAGTACGATATTGAAACCTGGGTACCTTCTCAGAATTGTTATCGGGAGACCCATTCTACCTCAAATTGCACTGATTTTCAGGCAAGGAGGTTAAATATCCGCTACCGAGACTACGACCCACCCACCACCTTTTCCTCGCCAGCCTACCCTAAAAAGGAGGGCAAATTGAAATTTGTTCACACTATTAATGGAACTGCTTTTGCAATTGGCAGAACTTTAATTGCTATTATTGAAAATTTTCAGCAGAAAGACGGAAGTATAAGAATACCAGAGGCGCTTCAAAAATATTTACCTTTTAAAGAAATCAAAAATAGAGATGTTTAAGACCCAACCTTGAACATCCAATCTTGGCAGGTCGCACCTGCCAAAACTCATCATAAAAACATGGAGAAAGAGGTTTATATTAATAAATTGAAAACAAATTATAAGGTTGCTGGAAACGGGCAACCTGTTCTTGTTTTGCATGGCTGGGGAGGGTCTTCAGATTCTTGGCTGCAAATCCAGAGAATTTTAGCTGCTCAAGGGTACAAAATGATTTGTCCTGATTTTCCCGGTTTTGGAAAAAGCGCAAATCCTCCCAAGGCTTGGGAAGTGGCTGATTATGCCAAATGGCTGCTTGGTTTTATTAGATTTTTGAAATTAAATAAGTTTTCCATAATAGCCCAGTCTTT
>Ga0315543_1004913_pt1 | contig 10774 bp, 6 predicted proteins | sample SalMarSW160210MG_2_FD_203098 | JGI IMG/M metagenome (GOLD analysis project Ga0315543, IMG submission 203098) | Salt marsh sediment microbial communities from the Plum Island Ecosystem LTER, Massachusetts, United States - Salt Marsh Sediment SW1601-210 ...
CCAGCGAAATGAACTTCCGGATCGCGCAGAAGACCCTGGGACGTTTCGATTAACGTTGTGACTTCACCATCTTTTGAAAAATCTATAATTTTCAAAGCCCCGCCGCCCTGAAAGCTGTTTGTGTTGATCTCTCCGGTCTTGAAGATTGTTGCTGTGTTATGATGGTCGCTCTTGTACTGCTGGCGCACGACAAAGAGAATCGGCCGGCCGCTAACCAGCGGGTTGGCAATGAGCGCTTCGCGCCGTAGCGATTCGAACTGAGCCTGATTGCCACGCCGTTCGATATCGCGCAGCTTCGTTAGATATTCTCCGCCGTTAGGATATTTGTCGCCGAAGGTCCTCGTCAGGTCTTCTATCACCGCAGTCAAAGCCGTGGCTTCTTCGGCAGCGACTTGAGCTTTGCCGGCAGCCGGCCGGCCCAGCAAAAAAACCGCTAAAACAATCGCAAATACGCCTCGAATACCAACCGGCATCTTTCACCTCAACAGCAGTTCATCAATATCGTAAGACTTATCTTCCACACAGGATACCAAATCAACGTGCATATTTTAAGTCTTTTTAGCCGACAAATTCGCAGGGTGGGACCTGCCCTGAACAAAATTGAAGGGACAGGTTTACTATTGACTACTGATTCCCGAATTAGTAAAATAGAAAGATTGTTCTTAAGGAGAAATAGTGATGAAGATAAATCTCAGAACTGTGCTATTGCTGGTCGGCGTATCTTTGATTGTATCCGGTTCCTATGCTTTGGCCCATACCGATGTTACAGCAGAACAAGCACGAGAGCTCATTGATTCTACGGATGATCTGATTGTTATCGACGTCCGGGAACCATCCGAATACTCTGGTACCGGAGGACACATTCCGGGAGCACTGAACTACCCGTGGAATTCAGGAGTGCTACAGACCCGATATGAAGAGCTGCCCACGGATGGTCTGGTCTTAATGGTGTGCGCCAGCGGATCTCGAAGCAATCGGGCCGCCAACTTCCTGGATTCAATGGGCTTCTCTATGGTCTATGACATGCTGGGAGGCATGAGGGGCTGGATATGGGAAACCGTTACTGGTAATGATGCCGACAGTAAATACGGCGGCGGTACGGGAGAGCCTAATGACCCCTACCAGATCGCTACGGCAGAAGACCTGATGCTGCTCGGCGAGAATCCCGAAGATTACGACAAGCACTTCATCCTGACCGCTGACATTGACCTGGATCCTAACCTGCCCGACCGAAAGATCTTCGACAAAGCCGTCATCGCATCCGAACATACATTTGATGATCCAGAGTCTTTTGGAGGCACGTCTTTCTCTGGACACTTTGACGGCAATCGTTATGTGATCAGCAATCTCCAGATACAAGGCAGCAGATACCTCGGTCTGTTCGGACGATTAGAAATTGGAGCGGTGATTTCCAATCTTGGCCTGGAAGCAGTAGATGTTAATGGAACCGATTGTTATATTGGCGGACTCGTGGGTTACAACTTGGGTAGCGAAATCGATGAATGTTACAGTTCCGGCTCGATCAATGGAGGCTCAGAAACTGGTGGACTTGCAGGATACAATTCTTCTAACGGCAGTATCCGGTCAAGCTACAGCAACAGCATGATTAGGGCAGAATGGTCTGATGTCGGAGGATTGGTGGGATTGAATTTCGGCGGCATCTGGTCGAGCCACAGCACCAGTACGGTCAGTGGGGCTTCCTCCTTTTATGTAGGCGGCCTCGTGGGCTCGAATTACGGCAATATCACCGATAGCTACAGCACCGGAACGGTTACTGGATATGGTAGAGTTGGCGGTCTCGTCGGGGGTAATCTCGTAGGTCCTCCTCTTGGAAGGAATGTAGGTAGTAAATACGATAGCTCCATTACTGCAAGCTACAGCACCAGTACAGTCATTGGAGATAACTGGTATGTTGGCGGCCTTGTGGGTGAAAACGAAGGCTTAGTCACTGCAAGCTACAGTACCGGTACGGTCAGTGGAGATCTGTTTGTCGGCGGATTGGTGGGAAGAGGATTTCCAAGTCGAGTTACCAACTGCTTTTGGGACATGGAAACGTCAGATCAAGTTACGAGTGACGGTGGAACAGGTAAGAGTACCGCCGAAATGCAAACCGCCGGCACCTTTCTCGAAGCCGGCTGGGATTTTGTGGGCGAGACGGAGAACGGCACTGATGATATCTGGAGTATCTGTGAGGGGACGAATTATCCGCGTTTGGTCTGGCAAATCCCGGTGGGCGATTTTGTCTGTCCGGACGGCATCACGATAGACGACTTTTCGTTTTTCATGGAGCACTGGCTGGATGACAACTGCGATTTAAGCAATGGTTATTGTCAGGGAACAGACCTTGATCAGTCCGGCACAGTCGATGTAAACGACCTGGAAATCTTTTTTGAAAACTGGCCGGATGAGCGATGAGTCCATCAGCGGTTTCATAATATAATACTGATGAATTTTGTTAAATCTAAGGCTTCACGGCCGGTTCGCTATTTTCCGCACACAAAAACAAACGTGTCACTCGATTTCCAGGACGACCACGGATTTTGCCGGCAGCTTCACGGTCAGCATACCGTCGCTGAGCGAGAAACCATCAAAGACAGCAGGCTTTACGACTTCCGGCTTATCAAAGGTGTTATGCGCGGTCATATCATTGGCGGTGAGTACACGGCCGGAAACCTTTGCCGGTTCGACTCCCGGAAGCTTGCAGGCGACATCAGCCGGGTTCACGGGATCCAGATTGCAAAGGGTTATGTGGATTTTCCCGGATTTGTCTTTTGACGCTGATACATCGATCGCCGGAACTTTTTCATTCCCAAACTGATAATCGGCACACTCCAAATCCATCGGCAGCATCGTCGCATCATGATGGACCTTGTACATCTCGAACACGTGATAGGTCGGCGTAAGAATCATCTTTTCGCCCTTTGTGAGAATCATCGCCTGCAAAACATTGTTGGTCTGAGCAATGTTTGCCATCTTGACACGCCTGGAGTGTTTATTGAAAGCGTTGAGGAAAATCCCGCACGAAACCGCATCGCGAAGCGTGTTCTGCTGGTACAGGAAGCCCGGATTGGTGCCGGGCTCGGCGTCCCACCACGTGCCCCACTCATCTACGTACAAGTCAATACGTCCGCGTGGATCGATCTTATCCATGATCTCGATATTATTTTCCAGCAGCGGATAAATCGTCAGCGTGTTCTTCATCAGTGCAAACCATTCCTTATCGTCGAATTTAGTCGCGCTGCCCTTTCGCGTCCAGTTGCCAGACCCTCGGACATAGTGATGCAGACTGATTGCGCCCATGTTCCGTCGAGCCCGCTCCAACACGACGGTGATCCAGTGATAGTTTATGCTGCCGGGACCGCATGCCACCTTGACAATCCGGTTGCCGGAGTAACTGCGAACATAGGTCTGGAAGCGATTATAAAGATCGGCGTAATATTCGGCGGTCATGTTGCCGCCACAGCCCCAGTTTTCGTTACCCACACCGAAGTATTTCACACGCCAGGGCTTGTCACGGCCGTTGGCCCGGCGAAGATTAGCCATTTCGCTGTCGCCGCCGAACGTCATGTACTCGACCCAGTCCTGCATCTCTTCGACTGTCCCGGACCCGACGTTACCCGCAATGTACGCCTCGCATCCGAGTTGTTCGCACAAATCCAGAAATTCATGGGTGCCGAAAGCATTGGTCTCTTTGACCATGCCCCAGTGCGTATTGACCATCGCAGGCCGGCTTTCCCTCGGGCCGATTCCTTCTTTCCAGTGATACTCGTCGGCGAAGCAACCACCCGGCCAGCGCAGCACCGGAATCTGAATTTTTTTGAGCGCCTCGACCACATCGTTGCGAATTCCCCGCGTGTTCGGAATCGATGAATCCTCGCCGACCCAAAAGCCCTCGTAGATACATCTGCCGAGATGCTCGGAAAAATGACCGTAAATGTCCCTGCTGATTGTTTCGGTGCCCTTGTCGGCATGAATTACCAGCCTGTTAGTGCGGGCTTCTTCTCCCTTGGCACTCTCCGCGGTTGAAGCCAAAACATAGCCGGCTATCAAAGCGACGGCAAAAAAGACAAGAATTCTCTTGGCAGGCACAACTCCGAACTTCAATTTCTTCAGCTCACTGTACTTCATTTTCATAACCTTTCTACAAGCTTATCGGTTTGTGATATATATTGTAGTTTTTTCATAAAAATCAGTAGCGTAAAATATATATATTTTAATCCATATTTTCAGAGAAAAAACCGGACTAATTTCCCGGCTTATTTATATTAATCGGTATGCTCTTATCGATGGAGCGGATATGAAGATCATGCTGTGGAAATGCGATTTCGATACCGGCCTTCCGGAACTCTGTGTCGATCGCACAGTTGATCTGATGCCAAACGGGAATCCATTTTTCCATTCCGGAGATATACAATCGCAGATCGAAGCTCAGGCTGTTGTCCCCGAATCCTCTGAAAATAACCATGGGTTTTGGGTCCACCAGGACCATTGGATTAGCTGCGGCCACTTCATAGAGAATTTTCTCGGCTTTGACGATATCCGAGCCATAAGCGATACCCACGGAGAATTCCTGGCGCAGGACGTTGTCCGACAAGGTCCAGTTAATAAGGTGTCCCGTGATGAACTCCTTGTTGGGCACGATAAGCTCGCGTTGGTCCCACCTGCGAATGGTAGTCGCCCGGATTCTGATCTTCGAAACTTTTCCCGTCACTTCACCGATTGTAACCACATCATCGACGCGGATTGGCTGTTCGAAAAGGATGATCAGACCGCTGACGAAGTTGGCAAAGATTTCCTGCAGTCCGAAGCCAAGCCCGACGGTCATAGCGGCGATTAGCCACTGGACTTTCGACCAGCCGATTCCGATCTTACTGAAGGCCAGTACCGTGCCGACGATGGCCAGCGTATAGCGGAATAGCGTAATGATGGCGAAGCGGATGCCGCGGTCAAGCGGAAGCCACCTTAAGATGACGATTTCCAGCAAACCGGGGACATTTCGGGTAACAATTACGGTTAACACAACTATGACAAGAGCCATCGCCAGAGATCCAAGAGTTACCGTATAATCGGCGCCCATTTTCCACAGTTCAATTTTAGCCAGAGCGCCCAGTGCCGGCAGGACATCATTCCAAACGTACCACATTCCACCCAACGGAACCAGAAGCGTCAACGCATCGATGAGCCGCCGCGTTTGCCTCGATATCTGAAAGATCGTCGTTTCGTCGTCTTTGGGCTTGTTCTGCGGCGACTCTTCCAAAAAAGCAGATTCTCCCTGCTCTTGAGTCTCCTGCTCGGCTGCATCACGTTTCTGACGCTCAAGCAGAGCAAGTCTGCGTTGAGCAACCATCAGCCAGCGAACGAACATAGCTCTGACCAGGATTGTCAGCAAAATCAGTATGATTGTGATTATCAGCTTCTCATAAAGATGCCGAGTCGCATAGAAATAGCCCATGCCGGCCAGCACTGCAAATATCACCGGCAGGATGAAGCTCAGCGGATACCAGATGTAACGCAGGCGTTCCAGCCAGCCGCCCCGCCCCTGCTTGAGGTAGGGGCCAATCAATGGCCCGGTTGGACGCAGCAGCAGCATTTGCAGCAACGCCAGCAAAATCAAGTGCGCCATAAAGAACAGACGGCCTGCTGAGTTATACCACAGTTCATCCTTCTGCTGCGTTTGCATGATATGGACGATCAATGTGATCGGAATTATTAGTACGAGGTACCAACCGAGCAGCCGTCGGAGGAAAGATAGCGGCTCCTGACGCATCCGCAAATGGTCATGAGCCAGACCTCGGGGTATAACACAGTACCGAAGGAAATTTAGCGTGAAAACAACCGGCACAAGCGCCAGTAAACCTGAAGCGAGCGCCAGCGAGAAGTCATTGACCGGTGCGGCCGCGCTAAGACGCCACCACAACAGGAACAAGACGACCGGCCACGTCCCCGCCAGAAAAACCGTCAGTATCAGTGTCTTGAACGTATGCAGGAAACTGTCGGTCTGTACCTGACGGACTTTTTCGCTGAGAGCCTCGATAGCTCCGTGCGCTTTCGGATGAAGCACTATCAAAGAAACGACAACCAGCAGAGATGCCAAATATACTGAGACGCTACTATTGAAATCCGCCCACAGAACAGCCGCTACCTGGCGCCAGTTGCCGGCGGAAAACAACCAACCCAAAGCGGAGACGCTCTCGCGAAGGTCGGATAAACGCAACGGCAGGCTGCTCTTGACCCAAAGAATGTTCGCATCGATGAAGTCCGCATACTCCCGGACCGTGGTCACGTACTCGCGCTCCCTGGCGTCGAGATTCGCCAGCTTCGCAGAATAGTCCCCATACAGATCGGCAATCGCCCTGAGCGTCTTACGCTGGCTCTCGAAGTAAATGGTTGCCTGTTTCCGGATGGCCTCGCGCTTCTCATCGCCGACAGTAGAATCGAGCTGGGCAAGAATTGCTTCCATCTCATCTGTGAGATCGCTTAGTTCCAACCATTTCTTATCCTGCTCCATTTCATGGAACTGAGACAGCGAGATCTCCGCAGGCCGGCCTCGTATCTTCCGCAGGTTATGGCTTATGCTGGGCAGCTTCTCGCGCTGTCCCAGCAGAACCATTCCCATAGTATCCGTGACTCTCCCGGCCGTCTCGACTTTGGCACGCAAATCAGTAAAGCTCTTTTTCTCCGCGGCAAGCTTTGCGTCAATCTCTTCGGAATATTTCGTAACAGCCTGCACATCGGTCACCAGCTTGGTCTGGATTCCCGCGAGCTTAGCGTTTTCTTCGGCAATCTTTTTAATTGCGGGATCATCGAATTTTGTTTCTTCTTGGGCGCGAATAGCTTCTTTCTTGGCAGCTTCGGCCTCTTTTAGCCGCAAGGCGCCGGCCTTTTGCTGCCAGAATTCGACCACCTTTTCCGCCGCCGCCAATTGCCGAGCAGCCAAATCTCTTCGTGCCGCAAGCAGGTCACTGGCAGCGTCATAAAACAGCAGCTCCTCGGTGTTGGCGGCTATCTGACTGTCCAGGGTGCGCTGCTGAGTAAACAGCAGTATTCGATTGGCCTGCGTTTGTTCGGTTATTTGGCCTTCCGCCTCGGGAGTCGCAAGTTTGGCCGTGACCTCCTCAAGTTTTTGCTTGGCGGTGTTCGATTCCTCAGGGATTTTGGTACGCCGCTCGGCGCGTCTCTTCGGCTCGCTTTCCCAGGTGTCAACGTTTTTCCTGGCTTCTTCAAGGGCTAATCTTGCCGCTGTAAGAGCTTGTTCAGCTTGTGTTAGAGTGGTCTCAGGCGGCGCCTCGGGATGAGTAATGGCCGTCTGCCCGGCGAGTAGCTCTTTGGTCTTGGCCAGAGTCTCCGGCGCATCTTGCCTCGCCTGACTATATTGCTGTTTCCTGGCTTCATAATCTGTTGCTGTTTTCAGTTGAGTGATTGCCTTATCGTACACCTCAGCAATTTTAGCTTTTACCTCGTCGCTCAATTCCTGCGATTCGGAGATTTGCTTTTTCTTATCCTTGAGTTCCTCATCGGTTAGCTGAGCAGCCGTATCGGTAATCGGGGCACTCTGAGGCATCGGAGTGGTCGCGATAACCGCGTTGGCATCCTGTGCCTGTCCGGCAACCGCTGCGAGATTCTGCTGCGCCTGAGCACAGAGGCAAACGGATTCAACGAGAATCAGGATAACTGCAAACGTCACCGCAGAGACCCCGACTCTCTTTTTATTTGGCATAAATTTTGCTAATCGCCCGTAGGACATCGCCTGTCTCCAAATATCCTGAATAACGATTTTAGTTTTGTATCAGTTCCAATTCGCATAAGTATAATCTAAATATATCCGCAACAAAAGAAAAAACAACCTTCACCAATAAGGTCGCTATTTAAATTTCCTGAAAGTTTACTCGGCGCTCTCGAAAGTAACAGCATTATAGCAATTTTCATGCTGTAGAAGCTACTGTGTCCAATTAACAGACTTTCAAATTCACGATTTTACTGCGGTTGTCTTAAGGATTTCTTTAAAATGAGTAAATCCCCCACAGACGAAGCAAGGCGTCGGGAGAAATCTGTTGCTACGTGCGAGATGTGTTATCCTATGGTCTCAAATAACAAGAAAGAGCAAGACAAATCGGAAGGCAGTTCCACCTTCTTCAACCAATTTGGAATCACGCCCTCACACAGCCTTTTATAGAAAGTGGATTCGTGTCCTGATTTTGAGTAAAGAACCACCAGTTAAAACTGGTGGCTTTGAAATCGGAAGAATAAATTTACATGACGTCATTGACTGTCAATCCACCGGCGGTAAATCTGATCGATTTTGCTCTTGTCGATCCGGCCGTCCCACACAGCCACAGCATAGCGTAATACCAACGGTTTGTCCGAAGTCACCTCCAGCGGCTCCTTGTGCAGGTTGAGCGTTGCCGCCAGGTAGGCGAAAGGTGTGGTCATTGTGAACCAATGCGTCGGATGGCGCAGATTTTCCGGATGACCGAACATCGCTATTGTTACAGTCTTGCCGTCCGCCTCGGCAGTATAGGCGCACCAATCCGCCCGGGTAAGCTGTTCGGTGCCCCGGACAATCTCACCTGCCTGATCGGCGGCGTTGAGAAACTGCCCCCCTGTGTCCATCGACTCCAAAAAACGTATACCTAAACCGAAATAATGCGAGCCTGTGAGCGTCATCGATTTCTTGCCCGATGGCACTGCGAGGCTGGATTGCCAGCTCAATAGCGTGGCCTTGACGTCGTCCATTTGACAGACTTTGATTGAGCGGCGTTCTTTCAGCAGCAGCTCCCGGCTGCTGGGATTGATCCAGTCGATCTGCTCGGTGAATCCTGCGCCGGGCACATCACCGTTCTTGTCAATTCTCATATCGCCAAAACGCTTGTGCAGTTGCCGGCCCGGATCTGTCTGCTCTTCCCAGAAATTCACGCCGTCCACTGCAACCGCGTACATCAGAGCATGGTGGTGAAGGTGGTCGTGTGGTGCATCGCGCAAAACGTTAATCCCGCTCGGCGAATACAACTGCTGCACGTACGGCTTGAAAGGCACATCCTCGTAACGATAGCGGAGTACGCTACGCTGTCCCCGGAGAACCGATACGGAATTCGCCTCCATAGCAATACGCATCGGCTCTTCAGCCATCGCTGTATCGGACAGCGTCAAAAAGCCAAAAGCCAAAAGCAAGAGAATAGTGACATTCCTGAATTTTTCCATAACAGCATCTCCTTTAGTATTTCCAAACGCCCTCACAAGGGAGCATCATTTCCATCCCATTGGTAATTCCACTTAGCCATGTATTCCGGGCCGGGAAGGAACTTATCGTTCGTCTCTTTGAGTTTTCGAAATAGTATCGTTTCCAGCTCTTGCTGAATTTTCGCATACTTCGGATCGTTACACAGATTTTTCAATTGATACGGATCCGCCTTATTATCGTATAGTAGCCACGGCCCCTTGAGGTCACGCACATAGGTGTAACGTCTCGTGCGTACGCCCCGATACTCCCGACCGCCCCGCTGGTAATTCCATTGATGAAACGGCACAGGGCACATAATCAAAACCGCATCGTTATTGGGCGGCTCTGTCCCCTTGATTACCCCTGAAAAATCCCTGCCCTCAACCGAATCGGGAACGGCAATGCCGCTCAGGCCAAGCAGCGTCGGCATAATATCAGGAGTATTTATCGGCATATCGATTGTCCTGCCGGACTTGCTATGCATCGCAGGATAGCGGAGCAGCAGCGGAATTCTGACCGACTCGTCCCACGGCTTTTGTTTCTTTGTATGGCCGTGAGAACGCAACATATCACCGTGATCGGAGGTAAAGACGAAAATGGTATTCTCTTCAATCCGGCATTCTTTCAAGGTATCGAGAACATCTCCGATACAGTCATCCAGTGCGGCAATATGCGCGTAATAACCGGCCAACTCCTTCCGGGCTTTCTCCCTCAATGACTCAGGGACGTTGGGGTGAACGCTGACTTTTGCCGGATCAAACATGCCGTGGTACTTCTCCGGCGCTGTCTGGTACGGGGCGTGCGGCGGGCCCCACGACATGAACAGAACGAAGGGTGACTTGTTCGCATGCCGGCGAATGTACTGCTGAGCTTCGCGAGTCTGAGCGACAGCGTCGTAACCGTCCCAGTAACGCTGGACAGACGTTTCGGCATAGTAAAGCGAACGATTATAATTATGGGTGCATTCGCATACCCGCCAGAAGTCAAAGCCCTGCCTTCTCTCTTCGGGAATAAAAGCGCTTCTGCCAACCTGGAGAGATGTATCCCTATCGTGGCCATTCAGGTGCCATTTACCGATATATCCCGTTTTATAACCGGCCCGCTTGTAGGTCTTGCCGATTGTTGTCGCATCGGGATTCAAGGGTTTGTCGTTGTGGAAGACGCCATGGGTGAGCCAGTATTGTCCCGTCATCAAGCTGGCGCGGTAGGGGCTGCAGACCGGACAGCCGGATACGGCGTTGCTGAAATTGATACTTTCTTTCGCCAGCTTGTCAAGGTTTGGCGTCTTGACTTGTTCGTTCCCCGCATAGCCTGTCGCCTGGGCTCGCCACTGGTCAGCGAAGATATAGACAAGGTTCGGCTTACCGGCAGGATTGTTTATAGCCGAACTTTCCGCCCAGGACAACTTTCGCGTTACAGCAGCCGAAGCGGCCCCAACCACTGCTGTGCGCAAGAACCGCCTTCTGGAACTGCGATCTTCCATAAAACCACCCATATCATGCTCTGCAGCAAACTGCCCGTCAGACGAATTTCTTTAGATGTTCGATACTTCGCTCG
>Ga0315543_1004922_pt1 | contig 10762 bp, 10 predicted proteins | sample SalMarSW160210MG_2_FD_203098 | JGI IMG/M metagenome (GOLD analysis project Ga0315543, IMG submission 203098) | Salt marsh sediment microbial communities from the Plum Island Ecosystem LTER, Massachusetts, United States - Salt Marsh Sediment SW1601-210 ...
CTTCGACGTCAACGTCTCGGTCCGGCCGATGGGGCAGGGCGAATACGGCACCCGCACCGAGGTGAAGAACGTGAACTCGCTGCGGTCACTTCAGCGAGCGATCGTCTTCGAGATCGACCGCCAGATAGCGGTCCTCGAAGAGGGAGGCGTCGTTTTCCAGGAAACCCGGCACTGGGACGAGGATGTCGAGAGCACTTCGGTGATGCGCTCGAAGGAGGAATCAGAGGACTACCGCTACTTCCAGGAACCGGATCTGGTGCCGCTGCATGTCGACGACGAGTGGCGCCGGCGGGTGCACGAGTCCCTCCCCGAGCTGCCGTCGCAGCGACGCGCCCGCTATGTCGAGCTCGGCATCGATGCCAAGACGGCTGAGTTGTTCGGAGAGGCGCAAGACCTTGGTGAGCTGTTCGAGGCGGCGGTCGCAGCAGGCGCCGACGCGCGGATGGCCGGCAACTGGCTCAGCGGCGACGTGGTGGCCCATCTTCGACGCCGCGGGGTCGAGCTCGGCGATACGGTGCTGGGGCCTGCGCATCTCGCCGAGCTGAGTGCCATGGTGGCCGGGGGGGATCTCTCGGCGACGGCGGCGAAGGAAGTGCTCGACCACGTGATGGCGGGGGAGGGAAGCCCATCCGACGTCGCCCAGGCGCACGACCTGATCCAGATGGGTGACGCCGCCGAGATCGAGAAAGCCGTGGATGCGGTCCTGGTGGAGAACGGCGAAGCGCTCGATCGAATGCGGGAAGGTGACATGAAGCCACTGGGCTTCCTCGTCGGCCAGGTGATGCGCGCCACCGGCGGCAAGGCCGATCCCAGAATGGTCTCCGACATCCTGCGCCGGAGAGCAGAGGGGTGACGATGGCGCGGGTCGTTGCCCGCGACGGCCGCCTGCTCGAGGGCGTCGATCCTTCGGCGGTGTGGGCACTGGTGGCCAATCCTGCCCGGGTCGGGGAGTGGGCAGGCGTGCGCACCGTGGGCTACATGGGGACCGAGCTGCCCGATGTCGGCCAGGCGGTATTCGTTGCCAATCGTCTTCTTCCCACCAGAAGGGCACGCCGCGTCGAAATCCTCGAATGGGAAGCCGGCCATCGCTACCGCTGCGGCATGCCGGACGGGCGGGCGGCTTCCGAGCGGCGGTTCGGGGTCGTGGTGACGGCCGAGGTGGAACCGGAGGGGGCGTCCGCCAGATTGGCGATCGAGTATGTGGCCGAGGTCGGTTCCTGGCTGGCGAATGTGTGGCGGGGAGGGGCGGTGCGCCGCCTTCGCCGCATGCTGGATCGAGTCGAGCGGGTCCTGCGCTCGTGACCGCGGTGCTCTTCGATTTCGACGGCGTCATCGCCGACACCGAGGCGTTTTCGTGGTCGGCATGGCGCCGGGTGCTGGCGACCCATGACTATGCCGTGGTGGATGAGGACGTGGAGCGATGCACCGGTACCAACAGCCGCGATACCTACGCCCACTTCGCCCCCAAGGCGACGCTGCCGGCTTACGAGCAGGTGCTGGAGGCCGTTGACGAGCTGCGCTGGCAGAGCTACCTCACGGATCTGGTCGCCTACCCCGATGCGATTGCCACGATCCAAGACCTGACGATGGTGGGAGTGCGGCTGGCGGTGGCGACGTCGAGTAGCCGGCGCAATCTCGACCGGAAGCTCGAGGTGCTCGAGCTCGGTGGGTACTTCGCGGCCACGGTCGCCGGGGACGAGGTTCGTCGGGGGAAGCCGGCGCCGGATCTGTACCAGGCCGCGGCTCGAGCCGTCGGATCACGGCCGCAGTCGTGTCTCGCCATCGAGGACACTGCCATCGGCGCCGATGCCGCCACCGCGGCCGGGGTGCCCGTGATGGTGGTCGATCGCGGCCTCGTCGACGTGACCCGCTACCCGACGGTGTCGAGGCTCGAAGCCGACCTCGTGTTGCGCCGGCTCGGAATGACCTGAGCCGTCCGGCCTCAGGCCACGTCTTCGCAAGTCGCCGGTGTCAATGCCACGGAGGCTCGGCGGGAACCGTCACACCGCATGCGTCGTCGATGGGCTCGAGTCCCAGTTCCTCGATGGCTTGCTCCGGCGGGAGTTCGAGGGCGATGGCGACGTGACTCCTGATCACGGCGAGGTCGGGGGTGTTGTAGCCGTCGGGAGTGCGGGGACCGGTGTACAGCGGCGGCACCAGGGGAATGGAGACGATCTGGTGCGGGTCGATCTTCGTCAGGAGATCGACCAGGTCGGGAAGGCTCTCGAGGGGGATGTCGGTGGAGACGTTCTCTTTGATGGCCTCGGCGATGGTGGGGAACGAGCGGATGATGTCGACCGGAGATGCCTGCTCGGCGACGGCTTGAAGCACGCAACGCTGGCGGCCCATGCGGTCATAGTCATCCGAGCCGTGCCGGGATCGTGCGTAGGCGAGCGCCAGGTGGCCGTCCATGTGGTACTCGCCGGGAGCGATGTCGATGACCTCGGTGGTGCCGTCCTCGTGGGGATAGCTGGCGTCGTACACGCGCTCGGGGACGGTGACGTCGACGCCCCCGAGGGCGTCGACGACTCCGACGAAGCCGTCGAGATTGACCAAGGCGTAGTAGTGCACCTCGAGATCGAGCATCTCTCCGATCGCCAGCTTCAGCGCTTCGGCTCCGGGAGGGCCCGTGCCGGGGAAGAGATCCGGGTGTTCCTCTCCGTATTTCCACAGCTCGTTGATGATCTGTGGGAAGCAGTCGCACGACCAGATGTCGAGGCTCTCGGGGAGCGGCACGCGTGCCAGGTTGCGCGGGATGGAGAACATGGCCATGTTGCCCGTCTCCGGATCGATCGACGCCAGGATGACGGTGTCGGTGCGGACGCCTCTCCGACCCACTCCGGCGTCGCCTCCGAGCAGGAGGACGTTGAGACGGTCCTTGCCGTCCCACAGCCGGGGTGGCGGGAGAGTGGTTGTCGTGGTCGTCGTCGTGGTCGTTGTCTCTTCTCCAGCCGCCGCGGTGGTGGACGGATCGGCCGTCGTGGTGGTGGTCGGCGGGGGTGGGACAGTGGTCGAGGGGGCGAACACGGTCGTGATGAGGTCGTACTGCACGACGTCGTAGTAGGCGGCCACGGTGTGGGGCACGACCAGCGCCGCGACCGACACCAGGGCCAGCAAGACGGCAAGCGTGACGCCGATTCCCCCCCGCGGCCGCCGCTCGACGGGGGCCGCCGCGTAGTAGGCATCGACCGATGCATAGACGCGGAACAGGAGGAGGGCGGCGTTGCCGGCCAGCAGCCATTGCAGTGCCCGTGGCTGGACCGACCAGCGGAGCAGGGTGGGCCACTCGGCGAGGAGCATCCAGCCGGCTCCGGCCGCGAGGACACAGGTGAGCGCGAACAGCGTCCAGCCCCGCCGCCGCTCGCCGGCGATGAGCTGACCGGTCCCGGGAACGACGGCCGAGGCGAGAGCCGCGACGATGCCTCTGCCAGGCCGATTGGGGGCTGCGGTGCCTGCGGAGGGCGTCATCCGCCAGAGCATAGGAGCAGCCCTGATCTGGGCCGGTTCTCGTCGATGGCGGGATGCCTTTGCGGCGAGCCGGGGTAGTCTCCTGGCCATGCACACGTTCATCCCACTCCTGGCTCAGGTGAACGTCGACGAGCTGCCATCCGAGGTCGTCGACGAGCTGCCTCGTTGATCAGCTGCGGGACGGGGTCATTGACAAGATTCCCGACAACGTGGTCGATCAGCTGCCCCAGAGCGTCCAGGACAAGATCCCGAACAGCCTCCTCGACTTGGCGTCGTCGAACCCGAAGCTCGCCGCCGTGCTGGCCGTCATCGGCGTGTTGGCTGTCGTCGGGTTCGTGTTCTCGATCTTCAAGAGCGCCATCAAGATGGCGATCTTCTGGGGCCTGGTGGCTGCCGGTGCCTGGTTCTTCTTCTTCCAGCAGTAGCCTCTCCCGCCCGATTGTGGCCTGCCGGGGCACCGGTCGCCGCCGATTTAGGAGTTGGCTTTTGTGGTGAGAAGATGGCGCCCAATTTCAATTCGGAGGTTCGCGTGTCACAGCCAAGAGTGGTCGTAGCCGAGCAGATCGCCGACGCAGCCGTGGCGGCGTTGCGGGAAACGTGTGAGGTGGATGACGCCTCGGGCGTTTCCCGCGAGGAGCTCATTGATCGTGTCGCAGAAGCGGACGCCATCATCGTGCGCTCGGCCACCAAGGTCGACGCCGAGATGATCGCTGCCGCGCCGAAGCTGAGGGTCATCGGGCGCGCCGGGATAGGCGTTGACAACATCGACCTCGCCGCCGCCACCGAGCACGGGGTCATGGTGGTCAACGCCCCCGACGCCAACACCGTCTCCGCGGCCGAGCACACCGTCGCTCTGCTGCTGGCACAGGCACGGCGTATTCCCGAAGCCGACGCGTCGCTGCGCGCCGGGCGCTGGGACCGCAAGCTGTTCAAGGGTGTCGAGCTCTACGGCAAGGTGCTCGGAATCATCGGCCTGGGTCGCATCGGGACACTCGTTGCTCAGCGGGCCTCGGCGTTCGGGATGCGGATTGTGGTGAACGACCCGTACGTTGGGGAGGAGCGGGTGGCGAGGCTCGGGGCCGAGCTGATGGATCTCCCGGATCTGCTCTCCCAGGCCGACTTCATCACGATCCACCTTCCCCGCAACCGAGACACCGAAGGTCTCATCGGGCGGGAGGCGTTCTCGCAGATGAAGCCGGGCGTGCGCCTCGTCAACGTGGCGAGGGGAGGCATCGTCGACGAGGAGGCGCTGGCCGAGGCCGTGGAGTCGGGGAAGGTGGCCGGCGCCGCCCTCGACGTCTACGCGGTCGAGCCCACGACCGAGAGCCCGCTGTTCTCGATGCCGCAGGTGGTGGTGACGCCACACCTCGGGGCTTCCACCCGCGAGGCGCAGGACAAGGCCGGCTCCTCGGTGGCAGCGTCAGTGCTCGCGGCTCTTCAGGGCGAGATGGTGCGTTCCGCCGTCAACGTCGATCTCGGCCCGGACGTCCCCGTCGAGGTGCAGGAATTCATGCCGGTCGCCGAGCACCTGGGCCGGATCTTCGCCATGTTCTCCGGAGGCCTGCCATCGGAGCTGACGGTGACGGTCGAAGGCGAACTCGCCCGGCATCCATTGCGTCCCCTGGCGCTGGGTGCGCTGAAGGGCGCCCTTGGGGCCGTCGTGCACGGGCCGGTGTCCTATGTCAATGCCCCGTTCCTCGCCGAGAGCCACGGGGTCTCGATTCGGGAGGCATCCCGGGCGCAGAGCCGCGACTACCGGGTGCTGATCACGCTGTCGGGCGTGATCGACGGGAAGGCGCGCTCTTTGTCGGCGACGGTGCTGGAGCGCAAGGGCGAGGTCTTGACTGACGTCGACGGCTACGAGATCGAGCTGCCGCTCAGCCCGCACATGCTGCTGATCCGCAACAGCGACGTGCCCGGTGTCATCGGCCGTGTCGGCACCTGCGTCGGCGATGCCGGCCTCAACATCTCCGACATGGCGGTCGGCCGCCATCCCGAGGGCGGGGCGATGATCGGGATCGCGCTCGTGGTCCCGGTCGAGGATGCCTTGGTGGCCAGGCTGCGTGACGTGGACGGAGTGCTGGCGGTGCGGGCGATCCAGCTCGACCTCTAGGGCTCGCTGTTCTAGAGCAGCCTCGTTCCTGTCGTCCCCCCTTGCGAAAAGGGGGGACCGGCGAGGCGCCAGCGAAGCTGGCAAGCGAGCCGAGGGGGGTGTGCCCGCCACGAACACCGCGACCCTCCCCGGACGAGCCGCAGCCTGCGGCTGCGCCTCGCCGACCCTCCCTGATCCCAGGGAGGGTGACAGAAGATCAGAGGGAACGAACGGCCAGCGCTACAGCAGCGCGGTCAGCAGCCATCCGATCGCCAGGCCGTAGCCGCCCGCCAGGACGTCGTCGGCGGTGACGCCGAGCGCCCCGGGCAGGTGCTCGGCGGCGGCAACGCCGGGGAGGACCTTGAAGATGTCGGCGAGGCGGGCCACCAGCAGCGCTGCCAGCCAGGGGAGCGCGGTGAGGCCGATCAGGGCGCAGAGCGTGCCGGCGATCTCGTCGATGACGATCCAGCCGGGATCCTCGGCGCCGGCGGCGAATGGTGCCGCCGCCCACAACGACGCTACGACCGCGATGCAGGCGGCAACGATGCCCATGAAGGCGGGGGCGTGCCACAACGCCAGGCCGATGAGGGCTGCCAGCGCCGCACCGAAGGTGCCGGCCCCGTCGTCGCTGCCCCACAGGCGGCGGGGGATCCAGCCGACTCCGAACCCGGCGGCAATGAAGCGTCGCATCACCGGGAGGCTACAGCCTGATGCGATTGGGGGCGTTCCCGTTGGCATGTGAGCGGTGGACGCCGGCCGGTCACACGTCGTGAGCGGCGCGCCTCGTGGCGACGTGGCAAACTAGAGCCATGGAACCCACCAAATACATCTGGTTCGACGGTGAGATGGTCCCGTGGGCGGAGGCCACGGTCCACGTTCTCTCGCACGGCCTCCACTACGGCACGGGCGTATTCGAGGGCATTCGTGCCTACGAGACGCCGGAGGGAACTGCCGTGTTCCGTCTCACCGAGCACATGGTGCGGCTCCATCGATCCGCCAAGGCCTACACCATGGATCTCCCCTGGTCGGTCGAGGAGCTGGTCGAGGCCTCCAAGGAGGTGCTGCGGGTCAACGGGCTCGAAGCCGGCTACGTGCGCCCGATCGTGTTCCTGGAGCTCGGGGCCCTCGGCCTCAACCCGACCAACGCTCGGGTGCGCAGCGCCATCATCACCTGGCGCTGGGGCGCCTACCTCGGCGAGGAGGGCGTGCGTGAGGGCATCCGGGTACGGGTGTCGTCGTGGCGGCGATTTTCACCCGACGCGTTTCCGAATGCCAAGGCGACCGGCACCTACATCAACAGCATCCTCGCCAAGATGGAGTCGGTGCGCACCGGCTACGACGAGGCGATCATGCTCGATTCCAACGGCTTCGTCGCGGAGGGGAGCGGGGAGAACGTCTTCCTGATTCGCGACGGAGTGGTGTACACACCGCCGATCGCGGTGGGATGCCTCGACGGGATCACCCGCAACTCGGTGGTGACGCTGCTCGAGGAGGACGGCTGCCGCGTCGTCGAACGCATGCTGCATCGCTCCGATCTGTACTACGGCGACGAGTTGTTCCTCACCGGCACTGCCGCCGAGGTGACGCCGGTGCGGGAGGTCGACGATCGTCCGGTGGGGGCCGGGATTCCGGGCCCGATCACGCTTCGTGCCCAGGAGTTGTACTCAGACGCCGTGAGCGGAAAGCTCGATTCGCATCGGGAGTGGCTGGAGTTCATCTGAGCGGTACGATGGCCGCCGATTCGCCGCTCCGTCCAGAGGCAGGAACGCGTGGGCCAACAGCCGAATATCGAACTCGAGATCTCTGATCTTCCCCGCCCGCGGCCCAAGCCGGCCCCGTCGCGCCGGTGGCGGCCGTCCCGCCCGGGTGACTTGAGTGCCCCGGACGACATGCCGTGGGGGGACGGTTTTGGCATGACCGGGCCCGATGCGGGCTACGCCCTCCATCTCGTGAAGGCGAGGGAGATCACCCTGAGTGCGGGGGAGCATCGCGGGAACGTCGACGCCGCGGTCGGGGCCATCGCCGGGGCCCGGGCATCGGCACTCGGCCGTGCCCCGATTGCCCAGGATGTCGATGTCGCTCTGCTGCTGCTCGGCCTGCTGCCTCGAGGGCTCCCCGAAGAAGTCGTCGCGGACCTCACCCGCCGGCGGGTCGCCGGGCTCGGCGGCCTGGGGCGCGATCCCTCTCGGGCTCGGGCTCTGGTCGCGGCCATCCCGGCGGAGCGGCTGCGGTCGACGCCGGACGAGCTGCGAGCCGCCGCGGCAGCGGGGGAGCGGCTGTTCGACCGCTGAGGTCACCATCGTCGAGAGGAACGCATGAAGATCGTCCGGGTCGACACCGACGTCGATGACATCACCTACGGGTCTGTCGAGCCGGAGGGTATCCGGCTGCACCGGGGAACGCCGTTCGTGGCGTGGGAGCCCACCGAGACCGTCGTCGATTGGCAGCAGGCTCGACTGCTGGCGCCGGTGATCCCCACCAAGATCGTGGGCGTCGGGAGGAACTACGTCGACCATGCCACCGAGATGGGCGGGGAGATTCCCGATGCGCCCCTCCTGTTCCTCAAGCCTCCGACGACGGTCATCGGCCCGCTCCAGCCGGTGCGGATCCCCGTCGAGTCGCAGGAGGTGCACCACGAGGCCGAGCTGGCGGTGGTGATCGGCGCCGTGACCCGCGGCGTCGCCATTGAGAACGTCGGCTCGCATATCCTCGGCTACACCGCAGCCAACGACGTCACCGCCCGCGATCTCCAGCGCCAGGACGGGCAATGGACCAGGAGCAAGGGGTTCGATACCTTCTGCCCCCTCGGTCCTGCCATCGACACCGAGCTGGATCCACTCGAAGGGCTCTCGGTCGTGTGCCGGGTGAACGGCGAGGTACGCCAGGCGGGCTCCTCCAGCGATCTGGTCTTCGGAGTCGGCGAGCTGGTGGCCTACATCAGCCGGATCATGACGCTGCTCCCCGGCGACGTGATCCTCACCGGTACTCCCTCGGGCGTGGGCCCGGTCGTGGCCGGCGACACCATGGAGGTCGAGGTGGAGGGCGTGGGTGTGCTCGTGAATCCGGTGATGAGCCGATGACGGTCCGGGTTCGGTTCGCGCCGTCTCCCACCGGCTACCTGCACGTCGGCGGCGGGCGGACCGCCCTCTACAACTACCTGTTCGCCCGGGCCGAGGGCGGGACCTTCATCCTGCGCAGCGACGACACGGACCGGGAACGAAGCACGGCCGAGTACCAGGACGACATCCTCGACAGCCTGCGGTGGTTGGGGCTGGAGTGGGATGAGGGCATCGGCGTCGGCGGTCCCCACGGCAGCTACTGCCAGAGCGACCGCATCGATCGTTACCGGCAGGTGGCGCTTCGCCTTGTTGATGAGGGCAAGGCCTACTACAGCTTCGTCACCGCCGAGCAGCTCGACGAGTTCCGCAAGGCGGCGCGGGCAGCCGGCACCTCGCCGGCATACGACGGCCGCCACCGGGTCGACGCCGCCGAGGCGCAACGGCGGGTGGACTCCGGGGAGCCTGCCACCGTGCGCTTCGCCATCCCCCGCCCCGGCGAGACCGTTTTCGAGGACGTCGTGCGGGGACCGGTCCGTTTCGATCACGTCCAGGTGGACGACTTCGTGATCCTGAGATCCGACGGGACCCCCACCTACCACCTCGCCAGCACCGTCGACGACGTCGACTACGAGATCACCCACGTGGTCCGCGGCGAGGACCTGCTGTCGTCGACGCCGAAGCACATCCTGCTCACCGAGGCGATGGGCGCCGAGCCGGCGGTGTACGCCCACCTGTCGTTGTTGATGGGCCCCGATGGCAAGAAGCTCTCGAAGCGGCACGGCCACACGGCGCTGTGCGCCTACCGCGACGGCGGCTACCTCGCTGAGGCCGTTGTCAACTACCTGGCACTGTTGGGCTGGTCGCCCGGCGAGGACGAGACGGTGGTACCGCTGGAGGAGATGATCCGGCGCTTCGACCTCGGCGCGGTGTCGAAGAACCCGGCGATCTTCGACACCGAGAAGCTGGAGTGGCTCAACGGGGTGTACATACGCGATCTCCCCGCCGGCGAGTTCACGTCGCGGGCGATCCCGGCGGTGGAGACGGCGCTGGGGCGTGCCCTGTCCCCACAGGAGCGGGCCGCCTTCGAGCAGCTCGCCCCGCTGGTGCAGGAGCGCACCAAGCTGCTGATCGAAGTACACGAGCAGGTGGCGTTTCTTCTCGGTGACGTCGTCTATGACGAGGCATCCTGGGAGAAGGTGCTCACCAAGGAGGGTGCGGCGGAGGCGGTGGGCGCCGCCGCCGAGCGCCTCGATGCTCTGGACGCCTGGACCGTGGAACGGATCGAGGGGACGTTGCGAGAGATGCTCGGGGCGCTGGGGCTGTCGGCCCGTAGGGGTCTCCAGCCGGTTCGGGTGGCGGTCACGGGCTCTTCGGTGAGCCCGCCGCTGTTCGAATCGCTCGCTGCCCTAGGCCGGGAGCGCACCCTGGGACGGCTCCGGGAGGTCGCTCGGCGACTCCACTGAGCCTCGGCCGGCCGGGTTGTCTTAGGCGCGAGCCTTCCGTATCCTGCCCCGGCACCCATTCGGGGGTGGTGTAAATGGCAACACAGCAGGTTCTGGTCCTGTAATTGGGGGTTCGAGTCCTCCCCCCCGAGCTGCCGGCTCTGCAATCGTGCCGGTTTCGAGGCCCCGTCGTCTAGAGGCCTAGGACGCCGCCCTCTCAAGGCGGAAACACCGGTTCAAATCCGGTCGGGGCTACGCGGAGCCGCCTCCGGCGGATCCGTTGGCAGAAACCCCTGCGTGTCGGGGGTTTCTGCGCGTTCAACGGTCGATGCTGCGGTGTGTCTGGCCCCTTTCGGGGCGCGCTCGGGCGCGGCGTCGGTAATCCAACGTTGTGCCCAGGTAATGGAGAGCTAGCGCCGATTGCCGGATACCTCTCGCCGGTAGGTGCGCGATATCGTGCGGGGTGGTGAGTGATCTGGGCGGGTGTGGTCGCCTGATCTCGACGGAGACGAGAGGTCTCAGCCTACCTGTACAGTCTGATCATGTTCCGCAAGAGGAGAGCGACGGTATCCACCGCTGTAGAAGCGGCCAGCTGGAAGGTCTATCAGGGGGAGCATGATGGCAAGGAGCTATTCGCGAGGTTCAACGCTGCCCTTGCGAATGCGAGCGACCGTGCCAGCTATCCAATCCAGATCGGAGTC
>Ga0315543_1004923_pt1 | contig 10762 bp, 6 predicted proteins | sample SalMarSW160210MG_2_FD_203098 | JGI IMG/M metagenome (GOLD analysis project Ga0315543, IMG submission 203098) | Salt marsh sediment microbial communities from the Plum Island Ecosystem LTER, Massachusetts, United States - Salt Marsh Sediment SW1601-210 ...
GTAGTCATTACCGCCTGCATGCGTAAGTTGCTGATTATTCTTAATACTATGGTTAGGAATCAAACTTTATGGACTCCCGAAAAATCTGTAAAAAATACTTGAAATCTAACACAGCCGCTCTGTGGCTGAAATATGAACTCTTTTATGCAAAACAAACCCAATTTCCCTAAAAATCGGGCAGACGTATGCTCTTGTAAAACAAAGGGTTATGAAAATGAATATCGATTTTTGGCCTAAAAATCCCAAAGCCAATTTACCAGCCCCTCAAAATGGGCGTAAGTTCTTGTTTCACAATGAACTATGAAAAAATAACTATGAACTATGAACCAAAAAACAAAGCCAAAACAAACCCAAACAAAGCCAAAACAAACCCAACCAAAGCCAATTTCTTTGGGTTTGTAGTCTTAAGTCTGTGGTCTGTAGTCTGTTCTCTTGGGTCTATTAGAAGATTGGACATTCGAAAAACTTTCAGATATAATCACCTCACAATAAATTTTTATGTTTTTAACTATAGGTTTTTGTTTTTATTTATGGAGTAGATATGCTGGCAAATGCAACATTAGCTGACCTCATACGGCCTTGCAACAAAAGCCGTGCTGCAATGTATGATATTGCTTTGGTAATCGGCGGCTCTTTCGTCATTGCGCTCTGCGCCCAGCTCGCAATCGGCTGGCCCGTTCCTATCACCGGCCAGACCTTTGCTATCTTGATGTTGGGGGCACTGCTCGGCTCTCGTCGGGGCAGCTTATGTGTATTAACATACATACTCGAAGGTGCTGTGGGCCTGCCTGTATTCGCACATGGCAAAGCCGGTTTTGCGGTACTAATCAGCCCGACCGGCGGGTATCTGATTGGTTTTATTGCCGCTGCCTGCATTGTTGGTCTGCTGGCTGAAAAAGGCTGGGACCGCCGGGTCGGAACAACCATCTTGGCAATGCTTGTGGGCAATATAGTCATTTACGCTTTTGGCCTGCTTTGGCTGTCTTTGCTGATAGGTATAAACAGAACCGTGCTAACTGTTGGTTTATATCCTTTCATCATCGGGGATATCTTAAAGACGGTTCTTGCCGCTATTCTTTTACCCACCGGCTGGAAGCTGATTAAACATTTTGGCTTTGTTAGTTAGCTAACGCAATACGCGATACGATATACGCAGCACGATTTTTTTGGGGAATAGTGTAACGGTAGCACGACTGACTCTGGATCAGTTAGTCAAGGTTCGAATCCTTGTTCCCCAGTGCTTCAACCAACTTCGTTTAGTTGGTTGAACCATCCCGAGCAAGTGAGCCCGAAGGGCGAATGCGTCGAAGGAATCTGTGTCTAATTTCTTCGTGCCGAAGCCTGTCCCGCCGTAGCTCCCAAGAGACGGAGGCGGATGCCTTTTCGCGGCTGATTTTTCCGTGTAAATCCCTCGCTCCTTTGACCGAGCTCGGTGCAGGCCCTGCTCAGTATAGATACGTTCAAAATGACAAAAAGGGGCAGAATGACAATTAATATTGAAGAATCGCGGATAATACACTAATATTTTATCATATGCGAAATTTTGAGAATGCAAAGCGGATAGTTGTCAAAATCGGGACGAATATCCTTACGAAAGATAGCGGCGTGGATACCGCGTACGTGGCTAAAATCGCCCGGCAGGTTGCAGCACTTTTCAAGACCGGCAGGCAGGTGGTTATCGTAACGTCCGGCGCCATCGGAATGGGGAGAGGTCAGTTAGAGAGGGTTCACCCCGTTAGAAAATCCGCTGCCGATAGGGCAAATTCCAGACTTCCGATTTCTAACGGGGTAAAGGATATAAAGATGCGGCAGGCCTGTGCGGCAATCGGTCAGCCACTCTTGATGGCTGAATACAAAAAGGCATTCGGCCGTTATGATATCACCGTTGCGCAGGTACTGCTCACCGCGGAGGTTCTTAACAACAGAAAAACATATCTTAACCTTCGTAACTCAATCGAAACGTTACTGAAGCTCGGCGTTGTGCCAGTTTTAAATGAAAATGACAGCATCAGCACAGAGGAAATCGGCACTGCGTTCGGAGATAACGATAAACTAAGCGCCCTTGTCGCCAGCAAAATCGATGCGGATTTGCTTATCCTGCTAAGCGATATCAACTCCCTTTACGACAAGAACCCGCGAAAATACAGCGATGCTAAACCGATACCTGCGGTTTTTGAGATAACCGAAGATATCATCAAAGCCGCTGGCGGCAAAGGCAGCGAATACAGCACCGGCGGGATGAAGGCCAAAATCGAAGCTGCGAAAATCGCCTCCAACGCCGGCTGTCGAATGGTCCTGGCGAACGGCAGATTGAGAAATGTTATCGGCAGAATCATCGCCGGTGAAGAAATCGGTACGGCCTTTATGCCTAAGCGAAAACTGAGTAACCGGGCGAGATGGATTCTAAATAACGCTCCAGCAGGAACGATACGCATAGATGAAGGTGCGATGCGGGCTGTTAAAGAACGAAAGAGCTTACTGCCCAGCGGTGTAACTTCCATCGAGGGGACATTCGAGGCCGGTGCGGTCGTTATGCTAAATGATAACGCCAAGGCGGTAACAAACCTGAGCAGCACTCAACTAAAAACGCTTGCCGGCAAACACAGCTCCGAGATTCGCAAAATCCTCGGCCCAAAACACCGCGACGTCGTCGCGATACCGGAAGATATCGTCTTTATCGATTATTAACATATTCATTACCCGAGCGACGAGCGAGGGGAGACAAAACTTTGGGTGCCTCGCTAATTTGCATATTGCATTCCGGTTTAAGCGATGATATAATTACAAACAGTGACGAGATTTAGGTTTGATGGGCTCACTATGAGGACGAAGGCAAAATACGGAGAAAGTTGAGATGTACCTCCAGAATATCGTAGATTTCTTTAGAGATATAACATTCGTGCAAGGATTTATTGCCAGTCTTCTTGCAACTATCGTTGTTGGTATCGCGGTATTCCTATGGCGACGCCGGAAAAGAAGGTCCGAACCTCCTGCGGGCCTGAATTCGACTGTTATCCACACTGGTCCGAAATCTATCTCGCCCACGGCGATTGGTAAAGACATACAGCAGGAAGTTAAGATCGACAAATCCCATCCACAGAGAGGAGGCGTACATATTGAACGGGTTGAAGCAGGGGCAACGGTAAACATATTTCCTCCCATCGATTATCAGGACGGGGTGAGCCAGGCAGAAAAGAGCGAAGTAAGAGAATTATTTAAGAAGGCGCGAGCACATTACGCCAAGAAGGAATTTGGGGAGGCGATTAAAGTCTTTTCAAAATGTCTTGGCCTTGGAGAAGACAGTGAGAAACGCGGCGCACTGAACCTACAAATTGGCAACTGTTATTACAAGCAGCAGATGTACCTCAAGGCGGCAGAATTCTATGCAGCCGGTTTAAGAGAGTCACGCAAGGCAAAGGATTCGCAAGGTGAAGCATACGGCCTTTCGTCTATCGCTAATACGTATATGCTCAGACCAGCGTCCAGTGGAGAGATGAGGGGCAATAACGTGCGGCAGGCCGTTGAGCACTATGGCAGCGCGCTGAAGGTATTTAATAGGGACGAGTATCCTGTTGACTATGCAGCCACCCGGAACAACCTGGGAAATGCCTATAGGGATTTGCCTTCGGCGACGGCTGAGGAGCGAGCTAAAAATGTCAGAGCGGCCATAGATTGCTACCGGGCGGCGCTGGAGATTTGCAAGAAAGACGAGTATCGGGTCGACTATGCTATGACCCAGAACAACCTGGGAGGTGCCTATACAGACCTGCCGTCAGCGACGGCCGAAGAGCGGGCTGAAAATGTACGCAATGCCATAGATTGTTATAAGGCGGCTCTGGAGATATACAAGAAGGACGAGTATCCGGTTGAGTACGCCACGACCCAGAACAACCTGGGAAATGCCTATATGGATTTGCCTTCGGCGACGGCTAAGGAGCGAGCTAAAAATGTCAGAGCGGCCATAGATTGCTACCGGGCGGCGCTGGAGGTTTACAAGAAAGGCGAGTATCCGATCGACTATGCTATGGCCCAGAACAACCTAGGAGGTGCCTATATGAATTTGCCTTCGGCGACGGCTGGGGAGCGAGTTGAAAATATCAGAGCGGCCATAGATTGCTACCGAGCGGCGCTGGAGATACGCAAGAAGGACGAGTATCCTGTTCAATATGCAACCACCCAGAACAACATGGGAAACGCCTATATGAATTTGCCTTCGGCGACGTCTGAGGAGCGAGCCGGAAATATCAAGCAAGCTATAGAATGCTACCGAGCGGCGCTGGAGATACGCAAGAAGGACAAGTATCCGATTGACTATGCCGCCACTCAGAACAACCTGGGAAATGCTTATGCGCACCTACCGTCAGCGACGGCCGAGGAGCGGGCTGAAAATGTTCGCAAGGCCATAGAATGCTATAATGACGCTCTAGAGATATACAAGAAGGATGAGTATCCTGTTGAATATGCAAACACCCAGAACAACCTGGGACTTGCATATACATACCTACCGTCAGTGGCGGCCAAGGAGCGAGCTGAAAATGTTCGCAAAGCCATAGAATGTTATAAGGCCACTCTGGAGATATGCAAGAAGGACGAGTATCCACAGTATTATTGTAATACGGCTGCAAATCTCGGATTGGCGATGGCGTCAATTGACAATCCTGATGCCTGCTATTGGCTGAAAGAGGCATACGCTTTGAGAGAGTATCTGGAGGACCAGGGCAAGAGGCTTGAAGAAGTCATCCGGCAGATTTGTAAAAAAGAGGCGAAATGACCCTCCGATGCCCTTTGGGCGAGCAGGGCAGGCGTTTCAGAAACAGTATTTTCAGGGAGCCACGGGTGGCTAACCGATTCAGTTAAATAAAAGGCAGCACGGTGCTTATGCACCGTGCTGCCGTCACTTCTATAAAGATTTATTCGTACAGGTTCGTACTTTCAGTTTCCTCAACAGGACGCTCAAACTCGCCGGTTTTCATAGAAACCTTGAAGCGAACATCACCAGGCTCGAGAGCTCTAACAACAATCCTCCAGGTTGCCTTGGCTTTGGGGGCGAGACTTCGCAATGGGGCAAAAGTTACTGTGTTGCCTATTACTGAACCGGCAGTTGCACCGCTTGAAGAGGCGTATTGCTGTGTGTCTTCCCAGGTACCTGTAATAACAATATCTGTTCCCGGCATGGAGCCCTGGTTAGTTGCGGTAACGACGTATGTGGTTGTATTGCCTATCTCAACCGGGTCCTCGATGTCGATAACCTCAAGCAGTACCGCCGGAATACCAACCACTGAGGTGGTTATCGAAGCAGATTTAGCATCGGCACAGTAAGCGTTACTGTTGGCGGTATTTGTATATTCACCAATTTTCATAGGAGTATAAGTCACACTAACCCTCTTTGCAGAGTTGGGTGCAAGGTCGCCCAAGTTCCAAGTAACGGTAGAACCTATTATTTTGCCACCTGCAGAAATACTAACCCTGGTTACTCCGTCCGGAATAATGTCTTCAACGATAGTATTCCTGGCCACACCGTCACCTACATTGGCGACCGTAATGTCATAAGTCAGTGCTCGTTCGAGGTACTGCCGTCTGCGACCAGTCTTTGAAATTCTTAGTATCGGTTTACGGGCAATCGTAATTGCAGTTGCCTCGGCTTTAACGCCTAAAAATGAAGTAGCCATTGCCCTATTAACGTATTTGCCGGCTTCCGAGGCGTGCAGTTGCGTAGAGAATTGTCGAGATTGCCCCGGCTTGAGATTGCCGGCGTCAAATACGACTTTGTATTCACCGTCAGCTGTTCTTAAACCTCGTGGAAGCTGGTCGATGATTTTGACGTCTTGTGCGGTTCCGGTTCCGGAGTTGGTCACAACGAATTCTACAGGAATGGTCTCGCATACAAGCACTTCGGCAGGTGCGGTCTTTGTCAGGTCCAGCTTGGCCTCGACGACGTTCGTAAATGTGCAAACTGGAATAACATAAGTAACAGTTGCACAGTTCTGAAGGCAACCGGCTTTTTCGGCTGTGCCAACAACCTTAATATCTATGCTGTCTTTCGGGTTAAGACTATCGAAATGCCATACAAGCCTGTTTCCAATATTTTCCGCCATCGGATTGGCCGTTTCGAAATTGAAGTGTTCAGAGAGAATGTCTGTTACAACAACATCGGTGACCGTTACATCTGTAATATTTGTGACTTTGATGTTGTAAAAAAACGGGATATTAATATGAACTTCCTTGGGCACATTCTTCTCGAGACGGACGACATGCTTTACCGGGTAATCCCTCGCGGTAGTATATGGTCCGCACTCGCTTGGTTTGGCTTTTTTCTTCGCAGGTTTAGGAGCCGGCCTATGTACCGCCGTCCACTCTCCGCACTCTTTGGACCAGACAAAATCGTCCATCAGCTCCGACGGTACCGGCCCTGTACCTTTCCACTTGTGGTAGGTTTTGCAGCTGTAACAACCTGATAAGAGAAAACCTGTAACAAATAATAACAGGAACAATAGAAGTGATGAGATCCTTCTCATAGCGGGCCTCCTTTCCTTAATTTGGCTCTTTTACACCTTACCTCATGCAGAAAGAAATGCATCGAAAGATTCTGGTGCCTTCCTTCTTATTACTGGAAAGCATTATAGGTAGTGGTTGTAAAAGGTCAAGTTAAAAAAGGCCTTTTTTCGAAAAAAGTCGAGATTTTATTGAGCTCATATCTATATAAATAAAAGCAACTTATGTTTAGATAACGCGTATTCAACCGGTCATCATCGATATGAAGAAGGAGGTTGGGTTATCAAGTAATCGGGTGACAGTCACAGGGACTCCTTATGGAGGACATCAGGGAATTAATTGATTGGTGAATTAGCGAATTAGTGAGTGAATACTAGATACTGATTTTGGCGTTGACAAGCTGAAGTTGATTGTCAATAATCACGAATCGGTTATTGGCCGAAGTGGCGGAATTGGCAGACGCGCAGGATTCAAAATCCTGTCCTGGCAACAGGGTGAGGGTTCGACTCCCTCCTTCGGCAGTTAATTTGTTCCTTCGGCTGTGCTCCATTCGGCAAGCTCAGGACAGGCAGGACAAACGTGCGTATTGCATAAAGATATAAATGCTGAACCATACAATAACGAGGCAGGAAAGTGGGGATTTTCGCAACGGCTGGAAGTCGGCGATACTAATCGCATTTCTGATAATGGGCGTATATCTGTTTATGGATACGCGCACGACCCTGTGGGACCGCGATGAGCCGAGGTTTACCCGGGCCACGGCGGAGATGATAGAGTCGGGCAATTACCTTGTTCCCACTTTTAACGGACAAATGTGGGCCGACAAGCCCATCTTGTTTTACTGGTTTATGTCTGTTGCGATTCGGCTGCTCGGGCCGACTGAGTTTGCCTGCCGTTTTTGGGGAGCTGTTGGAACCGCAGTTACGTGCCTGCTTACATTCTTCATCGGGCAACGTCTTTTCGGGGCAAAAGCAGGTTTGTGGGCCATGGTTATTCTGGCCTCAACATTGATGATGATTGGTGTCGGCACAATGGCGACCATAGATGCGGTGTTGCTGCCCTTCATAGTAGCTGTGATGGCGATTTTTGTTCGAACGGCTATTTCAGGAACTCGTATATCGCACATAATTCTCGCGGGCGTTGCTCTCGGTGCCGGTATGCTTGCCAAAGGACCGATGGGCCTACAGCCCATTGTAGTAATAGCAGTAGCTTTGCTGCTTGGCCGTAAAACCGGGCTGGGTGTCCGGCGATTCGTCTGGCAGTTCGGGCCAGCCTTAATCATAGGAGGTTTGTTATTTCTTGCATGGGCGATACCAGCCAATAATGCCACAGATGGAGAGTTTTTTCGAGTCTTTATTGGTCGGCACGTGCTCACCCGTGCAATTAAACCGATGGAACAACACGGAGGAAACTTTCTGCTGTATTTACCATACTATCTGGTTGTTACCATAGTGGGCTTTTTCCCGTGGATACTGCACCTTCCCGGCGCTATTTCATCTATGCTCGGAGGGCGTGTTGGCGGTCGATATTGCCGAGCATTGTTGATTAGCTGGGTCATGCCGATTTTTATTATAATGACTCTGGCGGCAACGAAATTGCCGCATTATATAATATTTATATGGCCGGCAATGGCGCTTATGGTTGGAGGGACAATTGTTGCGGCGCAGCAAAATGTTTTAACTGAGCGAGACAAAATCTGGTTACGGCGAGGCGTGTGGTTTTTCGGCCCGTTTGCAATGGTGACAGTATTGCTCTTGATGGCAGGACCCTGGTTTGTTAAAATCCCCGGCTTGCGCTGGTCAGGCATGGCGTCGGGTACAGTGCTGGCAGTTATGGCAATTATTGCAATCCGCTATCAACGAGCCGACAGACCTCAGGTCAGTGCCGTTATTTTGCTTATCGGTATGTTTGTTTTTGAGATTCCAATCTTGTTTGGTTTACTGCCGGCAATAGAGCAGATAAAAATAACCCCTGCCATTGCCCAGGCCGTCAAGGCCAAAACCGGCAAAGAAATACCAGTAGCAACGTATAAATTTGGAGAACCAACTCTGAATTTTTATATTGGCCGCCAAATTGAGCCGCTTGGCGACGAAAAGGCGGTTGTTTCGTGGTCCCGGCAGGCAGGAGAGGCAGTGTTGATAATACCAAAAAATAAACTCGATAGTATTCAGGAAAGTTATGGAAATTTGCCTTTGGAGGAAATCGCATCGAAAAAAGGATTTAACTACTCAAAAGGCAAAATAGTTGAACTAACGGCTTTAATTCGCAATGCGAGGAAGTAATGAAGGAAAAAGAAATACCCCAATCACGTCTGCGCCGGATAAATTTGACGATATTGATTTCTATTGCTGCCCTGAGTGTGATTGGTTTACTCAGTTTTTTCTTAATTGATGGGCGAGTTTTTTCCTGGCTTTGTAACCATCCCCATCCGTGGATAGGTGGTAACTGGTTGAAAGTAATCAAGGGATTCGGCAGGGCATGGCTGCCAGTTTGGCTGTTTTTTAACTGGATATGTGCCACCAGCCGACAGCGGCCGGCCCTGGTTGGGCTGTTGGCCCTTATACTGGTTTCCCCGATGGTAACCTCACTGAAAGTTCTGGTACATAGACCACGACCAAAGGAAGTCCTGATGGCTTCTACACAAGCAGCAGAAGCGAAGAACGATAACAAGGAATGGTGGGCGCACAGCCTGTCATTTCCTTCCGGTGACGTGGCAGTCGTATTCGCGGCAGCAACATCTTTAGCACTATTTGTCAGCCGGCCCTGGATGCTGCTATTCTTTGCCCTTGCATGCTTTGTCAGCGTTCTGAGGGTGGCAGTGTTGGCACATTATCCATCGGATGTTTGCGGCGGAGCAGTAATTGGTATTTCTTCAGCGTGGCTCGCCTTACAAATAATCCTGCGATGGCTGCCGGGATTTAAGTTTAGGCGAGGCCATGCCGCCGCGGGCGCGATTATCGTGCCAATCGCATTCGGTGTGGTTGAAGGAACCGATAAATTGCTGTTTTGGCTGAAGGCATACGGCGTGCTGGTTGCAATCATTTACCTTGCTAATGCCGGTACGTTGTTGAAGCGGCTGCGAAGACGCAATGCCTGCAATCATTAAGATAACGGTCTGCAATTTCGGAGGTATTTGAAAAGATAACACTCACGATTCTATGGTTGTAAACCAAAGTGTGGGTTTGACTGCCTCCTTCGGTAGTTAGTTTATCGTGCGTATTGCGTGGTACGTATTGTGAAGAAACAATATGTGCGAGAATCAAATTTTGTCGGACGATTCGATTTTGCCGGCGATTTTCTCAACTGCACGGACAAGGCGGCCAACTAATAATATGATGTAGATATATATACCAACATAAATTATCATCATCAGTGGGGAGAGAATTGTTAAAATTCTTGCCATTATCATAATTAACACCTTTCCTTAAGGAAATCTTTGCTGTTGATTATGTAAATATGACCTGCTACACACAATTGTAAAGACTTTTAATTATTTTGCTACAAATGGAGATAGTTCGCGGAGGCGGTTTATGATGCCGGGTAGTTTTTCGATAGTAAAATCAACTTCCTCTTCAGTGTTGTATCTTGATAAGCTGAAACGAATCGAGCCGTGAGCGGCGGTGAAGGGAACGCCCATTGCGCGTAAGACATGGCTTGGCTCCAATGAGCCGGAGGTGCAGGCGGAACCGCTGGAGGCACAAATGCCGAATTTATCCAGCATCAATAAAATCGCCTCACCCTCAATAAACTCGAAACTGATATTAGTTGTATTGGGCAGACGATTGTCTTTGTCGCCATTGAGACGAGAATCAGGGCAGCTTTGTAATAGGGCGTTTTCGAGTTTGTCACGCAGGAACTTTACTTTTTTATTTTCCTCTTCGATATTTTGTCCGGCTAATTCGCAGGCTTTGCCGAGTCCAACGATTCCGGGTACATTTTCGGTTCCGGCCCTTCGGCCTGCCTCCTGATGACCGCCCTGCATGAACGGAGTCAGACGAGTTCCCTTTCTGACGTACAATACGCCCACTCCCTTTGGTCCATGCAGCTTATGGCCGGAAAGACTGAGTAAATCAATATTGCTCTTCGACAAATTCAATGGGATTTTGCCTACCACCTGCACCGCATCGGTGTGAAAAACGATACCTTTATCAGCTACCATTTCGGCGATTTTGTCGATGGGGAAGATGACACCCGTCTCATTGTTTGCGTACATAATCGAAACAATGGCGGTGTCGTCATCGAGTTTTTCCTCAAGCTCTGCCAGGTCAAG
>Ga0315543_1004925_pt1 | contig 10756 bp, 9 predicted proteins | sample SalMarSW160210MG_2_FD_203098 | JGI IMG/M metagenome (GOLD analysis project Ga0315543, IMG submission 203098) | Salt marsh sediment microbial communities from the Plum Island Ecosystem LTER, Massachusetts, United States - Salt Marsh Sediment SW1601-210 ...
TAACTGCTATCGCCTTAGCTGACGGTCACTTTCTTATCAGCGAGGCGCCTTTGGATATTAACATCGGCAAGCAGGTCAATATCTTGGCTTCAGATATGGGCTTTCCGCTTGAGAGGATAGTAGCGTTTCAGGATACGGGGGCGTTGGGTTACGGAATGGAGTATTCATATTCGATTCAAGAACGCCAACGGCTGGCTGCCCTTACTGGTGATAAAATTATGGCCATGCCGATTATCTGTGATGTAGGTTATGAATCGTGGCGAGCTAAAGAGGCCAAACTGGCAGACGCTCCCGGCTGGGGTGACGTGAAAGACCGCGGGCCGATGTGGGAGACTACCACTGCTATATGTTTGCTGCAGGCCGGTGCAGATATAATTCGGATGCGCCATCCAAAGGCGGTGACCACTGTTAAAAACTTTATCAATGAGATTTGGAAGTAATGAAACCCAAAATACGAAATTCGAAGCACGAAAGATGTAAAGTGCCTAAAGTGAGCTAAAGTTATAGTTTCAATTTTAGGCACTTTAGGCACTCCAAACTTTAGCTCACTTATTTTGTTTCGGATTTCGATATTCGGATTTATACGGAGTACGATTTGCGATATACGAAAAGGAGATATTGATATGATATTGATTGCGGAACGAATTAACGGAATGTTCAAGGACGTCAAGCAGGCCATTGCAGATAAAAATAAGAAGGTCATTCAGGACCTTGCCAAAAAGCAAACCGAGGCAGGTGCCACCTATCTGGACATAAATGTAGGCACCGCCGCAGCCGACCAGGAAGGGACAATGCAATGGCTGGTTGAGACCATCCAGGAAAAATGCACAACAGCTTTATGCCTTGATTCTCAGAAGCTGGATGTCATCGCAGCAGGACTAAAAGTTGTTAATACCGAAAACGGACTTATTCTTAATTCCACCCCCCTTAATAAGAAAGATGATGATGAAATACTCGACAAGTTCATAGAAATGGCCGAGAAGGCCGGGCCAAAAGCCGGCATTATCGCTCTTGCTATGGACAAAAACGGCGTGCCTCAGGATATAGACACCCGCGTTGCTTTAGCTGCGGAGATTGTATCGAAGGCAATGGAGAAAGGTTTTGACGCACAGCGGTTGTTCATAGACCCAATCGTTCTGCCTGTAAAAGTGCCGAACGCTCAGGTTCAGCCAGGCAATATTTTATCTGCGATGGACCAAATAAAATTCCTGTCTGATCCGGCTCCGCATATGACGGTAGGGCTGTCTAATATCTCTCAGGGAGCTACGGAAAGAAGCATGATAAATCGCATATTTCTTGCTATGGCCATGTCACATGGCTTGGATTCAGCCATTGCCGATGTGTTTGATGCGGACTTAATGAAAGTGGTTGCTACCAGTGACATGCTGATGAACAAGCAGATATACTCGGACTCGTTCTTGAAGGTCTATTCAAGCTCAGCCCGTTAGGCCAAGTTACAAAGTTATTTGGGTCGTAGAAAATATATGCACTTCTTCAATTTATTGCTTGCCATTTACATATATCGTATTATGTATTGCGTTGAGATATATTACGTTCGTGTTGTTTTTTAATTAAATATACTTCGCATAGTGTGCGGCGATAGGCAAAGATGATTTTTACGCTACATAGATATATATTTCGGGAGCTTTTCAGGGTATTTGTGCTGGCTGCGTTGGCATTGACAATGATCCTGAGCTTAGGCAGTATATTGCTGCCCGTACAGGATTACGGTTTAGGACCTCGTCATGCGCTTCATCTTATGGGTTATTTTCTGCCGATAATACTAACGTTTGTCTTGCCGATCGCGGCTTTATTTGCAGGGGCTTTAGTTTACGGCCGCTTTGCAAGCGATAATGAGCTTGATGCCTGCAAGGCAAGCGGGATAAGTTTGTTGACCCTGATCTATCCGGGCCTTGCCTTGGCAATTATGGTCGCTATTGCAAATCTGATTTTGAGTTTTCACGTAACACCTGTTTTTGTGCATTTGGCGGAAAAATCTATAAAGGCTGATGCTAAACAGATACTTTTTCGTAACATCAGACGAAAAGGGTATTATAAGCTGCCGCAAGACCAGACGTATTTGATTTACGCTGACTATGCCGACTCGCAGAACGAAGCCCTTTTGGGTGTTGTCGTTGCTGAATTGAGGGATAGCCGCATAGACAAGATTAGTACAGTTGATAAAGCCACGGTGAAGTTCAGCCCTTATAAGGGATTTAACGAAGTACGAATAATTGCGCATAATCCATACCATATTAGTACCGAAGACGAAATGTGGTTCTCATCAGATTGGATTTCATTTGCTATGGAGTTCGGCTCGTTATTAGGCGACGATATAAAGTTCAAGAAGATCCGCGAGATGAAGATGATTCAGGCCGATCCTATTCGGTTTGACCCTATCGCAAAACTGGCTAACAGAACTTATGCACAATTTAGCGCGGATTTATTAGCACAAGACATCGCGGCAAAGATCGCAGACGCTAATGGCTTTTATTCGCTGCACAGCGGAGATAAATTCATTGAATTTACAGCTAAGAATTGCAGTGTGAAAGACGAGAAAGAAATTGAGTTATCTGAAGAAGTTGTCGTTAAGGAATCTAATATTGTTATCGAAGCTGGAAAGATTAAAAAGCAGCCTTTTCGTAGCCTGAAATGTAGCAAGGCATTGCTGTATATTGAAGGTGAGGGCTCGCCGCCTGTATTAACGATTACTATGGAGCTTTACAGTCCTATGTGGCAGCAAGAGGATGGGCAGAAAGGTGTAGTGATTGGAAGGCTTAGAATTACCGGCTTGATTCCGCCGACAAGTGTGGACATAAGAGAAAAGTTTGGAACCGAATATGTTTTAGGTGCTATCCAAAAGGCTTCAGAGTCGTCGATATTAAAGAACGGGCCGAGCCCGGAGTTGCAGAATCTGCAACATGAGCTTCAGAGAAGTGTGCAACAGACATTAGCTAAAATTACGGCGGAGCTGCATTCCCGGCTTGTGTTTGGAATGGGCTGTGTGCCCATGATATTGATTGGCATTGGGTTGGGTATTATCAAAAGGGGAGGGCATCTGCTCAGCGCTTTTGCTGCGAGCTGTGTGCCCGCTGCGGCGTTGATAGTGTGCATAATGTGTGGTAAAAACATTACTGAGAATCTTGGTTCAAAAGGTGTTTCAGGCATAGTATTAGTGTGGTCAGGCCTGGGTGTTTTGTTGCTTCTGGCGGGGATTATATATTATAGGTTGGCGAAGAATTAGAGCATTTGAAGCAGTAAAGCTGTAAATGTACTGTGATGGATATCAGCACGGAACAATGTATTGTGTATGAAAATATTAGATAAATATGTTGCAAAGAATTTTTTGGTTGGCTACGCGATTGCCTTTTTCGTTTTGATAGGTTTGCGAATAATTATTGATTTGTTCGTGAACCTCGATGAATTCACCGAGCACGCTGACCTTGGTATTTTTGCTGTTACCAAGAACATTCTTGTATTTTATGGCCTGAACGCCACACTTTACTTTCGGGATTTTGCAGGAATGATTACCGTTGTAGCGGCGGCTTTTTCATTAGGCAAGATGGTTCGTCTTAATGAGCTTGTTGCCATAATGGCTTCTGGAGTCAGTCTGAAGAGGGTAATCGGGCCGATTGTGCTTATAGCGCTATTGCTAACCGGTTTGTTGGTAATTGACCAGGAGTTTATAATACCATCGCTAAGTGATAAACTTGCCCGCGATCATGATAATATTCCCGGCCAAGAGCGCTACGGTGTGTGGTTTGTACCCGATGGTGAGGGCTCATTAATTTGCTCTCAGAAATTTGACGTAGAAACATCCACATTACATCAGCCCACTATTATTATCCGTCGTAAGAGCAGAAGCGGTATTTGGGAAGTGATAGGACAAATATCAGCTGAAAAAGCAGTGGACATTCATAAAAATGGTCAGTGGATTCTGACTAACGGACGATTTATCGCAAAAGATTCTACGAAAGGTCCTCAACCGAGGAGTGTTTATAACAGCGATATTACTGCAAGAGATATTCCCGTCAGGCGTAAGTCCGAACACAAAACTTTACTAAGTTGGCGGCAGTTAGCTGACCTTGCGTCACAGGCACAATATGGTGCAAAGATTACAGATTTGCGTCAGCTTTACAGCCAGAAGCATTTTCGTATAACTGAGCCGATTATCAATTTGGTGATGCTTATGGTATGTCTGCCGATCTTGGTTTGCCGTGATCCAAAGTCGATGAAATCTGCTGTGATGACGAGCTTTTTTATGGTAGGGGCGTGTTTTATTACAACCTTTATGTGCAAGATGTTTGCCCCTGAGGCCGATAGCTTCTACCAGATAGGGTTTTGGGCGTGGCTGCCTGTCTTTATTTTCCTGCCGACAGCTTTTGTTGAGCTGGATTTAATGAAAACATAAGTTTGTTGCCAATGGTTCGTGGCTCAGTTTATGATTTGTGAAATGAGATACGAATGTTGATGTGCTAAAAAAGGAATTTCAGGCTGGTTCCAATCAAATTGATGTCTTTCCACTCGCTACTGGACCTGCTTGATTGCCAGAGATAAAAAATGTTGGCATCTATATTTTTTGATAAGTTGAAAGAAACTCCGGAATAAAACCTGTTCCAGTCAACCTTATCATCAACGGATTTAATACCGATGGGGCCTACTATCATATTCAAGGACTCGATGTTAACGGCACACCAAATCCTGCTCGAAGTAAGCACCCGCTGAGCTCCATTATTGAAAGCCTTCATCATAGAAAGCGTAACAGGGTCTGTAAGATAATCCCCCAAATATTATGATGGATAGAAGATAAGCCCTAATCCTGCATAAGTTGGTCACCGGCCTTCCTTTTATCTGTGGTCACGATTTGTAGTCTTCCACTTTATGTCTTACGATTTTACCTTCGACCATATAAATAACGTCTTCTGCTATATTTGTGGCGTGGTCCGCTATCCGTTCAAGATGTCGTGCTGCTGAAAGTAAATGTATTAAAGGCTCAATCTGTTCCGGATGTACACGAATCGCTTCTTGCACGTCAATATACATCCGGCGATTCATAGCATCAATCTCATCGTCGTAAGCGCAGACCTCATGAGCAAAATCAACACTGAGATTAACCAAAGCGTCCAGGCTTTTTTTCAACATTATCTGGGTTTTATGAGCCATGCCTGCAAAATCAAGTGCAACATCGACTTTCGGTTGGGTGGCCAGAAAGGCTGCGCGCTCGGCAATGTTAACTGCAAGATCGCCTATACGTTCCAGGTCATTATTAATTTTTAATACAGCAACTATAAATCTTAAATCGATGGCTACCGGCTGATGTAAAGCAAGTATCTTCAAGCAGTCCTCTTCTACCTCAACCTCTGACTGGTCTATTTCAATATCATTTTCTATTATCTTTTGAGCCAGGCTGGCATCCCTTGTCTCAAGAGAAAGCGTTGCCTCAGGTACGGCAGTTTCCACCTTTGCTCCCAGGCTTAGTATTTTCTTTTTAAGATTTTCAATTTCTCTTTGCAGATGAACCGGCATATTCTTCTACCTTTTATAAACATCACTCAATTTTCAAACTTATTACAAAATTAAATTATAGCTTAGTATCGTCGTTCGGAGCGGCTCACCAGAGGACAGGTGTGTTGCTCATCTCGAAATAGAACTTGTCCCTCTTTATCGGCGATTATATCACCTCTGACATAATTAAATGATTGCGGCAGCTCATTGATAATCTCGATCCTGCTCCATGGAACGACACGCACCGTTATATTACCTATTTGGATGTCTTTAGGTCCGTTGACGACCCTACCAAAATGGTATGTCCTACAATGCAGACGGACATATGAATCTGTGATTTCCAAAACTTTGCCTACCATTATATGGTTGTGGGCCTCATGGTAATTTTTAATGGTTCGAATCTTCCAGATTTTACCTACATTTTCATCGACCATATTTCTAACCAAACCTACCTGTGACATAATCTTCTGTTTGTTTTTTGCTCGGATTCTCGAATATCTTGGTAGTTAAATCGTATTCTATCAATTCACCGAGACAGATAAACGCTGTTCTCTCACTAATGCGTGCGGCTTGCTGCATATTATGGGTTACGATTACAATTGTATAAGTGCTTTTGAGTTGCTCAATCAGGTCTTCTATTTTGCCTGTGGCGATTGGGTCGAGAGCCGAGCAGGGCTCATCCATAAGAAGAACCCGCGGCTTGGTTGCCAGGGCACGGGCTATGCACAGGCGCTGCTGTTGGCCGCCGGAAAGTGACAGAGCCGACTTTTTAAGATCGTCTTTCACCTCATCCCACAGCACCGCTGCTATCAGGCTTTGCTCAACAATCTGTTGCAGCTCGGAACGTGTCTTTATTCCCTGTCGGCACGGGCCGTAAGCGACATTATCAAATATGCTCTTTGGAAACGGATTGGGCACCTGAAAAACCATCCCTACTTGCTGACGCAGATTGACTAAATTGATATGCTTGTCATATACATTATAGCCGTCAACAAGGAGTCTGCCCTCAGCATGAGCGTTGGGTATCAGGTCATTCATTCGGTTGATACTTCGCAAAAATGTGCTCTTTCCGCAGCCACTCGGTCCAATTATCGCTGTCACAAAGCACGGGTAAATATCCATAGTAATGTTCTTAACACCTATCGTTGAGCCATAATAGAAACTAAAATCTTCGGCTTTTATAATCGCACATTCGCATGTCGATAGCCTTGTTTTGAGTTCAGTTTTTTTTCTGGTATCCTCGACCGAGCGCATCTTATACTTTATACCATCATTATGTTTAGTGCTCAACCCAGATACTGATTGCTTGGTGCTTTCTCTATTCACTTCAGCTCCTTTCGACACTTCCGCTGCAAACATCAATGGCCTTTCAGTTTGTTAAAAACCCGTGCGCGTAAAACTATAGCTAATCCGTTAAGACAGAGCACAAGCATCACCAATGTTACCACCATTCCGTATTGATTGTGCGGAACCAACGCTGACAGCTTGTCACCAACAGCCATATCCCAGCTTCCATACGACAGTGTACGGGTTGTGCTGAAGATCGATTTTGGAATCGGACCGACAGCAACACCTGCCGTGAATAAGATAGGTGCCGTCTCGCCGGCGATACGGCTCAAGCTCAATATGATACCTGTTAAAATACCCGGCAGCGCCGCAGGCAATGTCACGGCAACAAAGGTATGAAACCTGCTCGCCCCAAGGGACAAAGAAGCCTCTTTGTATTTGTTCGGGACCGAGCGAATCGCTTCTTCACTGGCTCGAATCATAACAGGCAATGTCAACACTGCAAGTGTCATAGAACCTGCGAGGATGCAAGGCTTTGAAGGTGCGCCAAACAAAGGCAAAAAATATAATATAAAAAACGCCATGCCGAAGAGTCCAAAAACAATGCTTGGCACGCCCGCAAGTGTATTAATACACATTCGGATAATCCTAACAGCCGAATTGTCGGATGCACATTCCACTAAATACGCGGCAGAAATGACTCCAAGCGGAATTACAAAAAGCATGCTCAACAGCGTCAGGACCAACGTTCCCAAAATCTCAGGGCCTATCCCGCCGAAGTAATGGCCTGGTATGCTATCGTCTAAAAAGTACCGCCAGTAGAACGTCCATCTCGGCTTGAGCATCTTATGGAGATTCTCTTCGATGTATCCGAAAAGTGGCTCTATCTCTGTGCTTACAAACTGTTGCATCCGTGAGGTTTGAATCTTTACACGAGGTTTACCTTGTTCCTGCTGCACCCACTGCTGGTGCCACAGCAGCCTGTCCAGCAGCGACTGTGCCACATCCCATCGTGTGGCACCATAACGATTCATAGCCAGTGCAGGGAAAGGTTCGCCCGGGCGAGGCCCAAAAAGACCCGGTCGTTCCCGGGAACCGAAAAGTATCTGCTCCACCTCATTTAGCTCTTTGGCATATTCCTGACGCCTGTCTAAATCAACTTTCGCCACTGTCTGCTGAAAGTCGGCTGCCAGCCGAAAGAAACCCTCCACAATCGTACCCTTGAACCGCTCATCATCTTTGTAACGCAAAACATATTCGATGTTCTCATTTATCTCGGCTCTATCCCGGCTGGCAAATGCAGCCTCCAGCCTGTCACGAATATCCCGTGTGACTGACCTCAAGATTGTATATTCATCAGGCGGTGTGTTTTTGTAGCGAAGCTCTTTGCCAAAATCCCTGTGAATTTTGCGTACTTTATCCCGCAGCGCCTCCGTATCGATACCCTGTTTGAATTTGCTTATAGTCCTGTAAACGTACTGCCGCGCAGCCTCTGCTTCATCGACTTCAGCTTTGATTTCAGACTGATTGCCGTGCTCAAATTCGGCCAATTGCATCTTGCGGAACTCAATGGTTCCTCTAAAAAATACGGCTTTGGCTCCTCGCCACGACATCGGTCCAAGAACCGCCGCTAATACAAAGCACAAGAGCGCGACAGATATAGTGGTCAACGCTGTAAAAGCCTTATCAAATATGCCACGTGTATTTACATTCATTTTCCCGAAGACCTTTCCCTCGACTTGGCTCGGAACGGGTTTGCGGACGCGAGGAAATAGCCACTAACAGTATTAAGGAAGAAATTCAGAACCAGCAACAACAGGCCCACAGCAAAAAGCGCCTGATAATGATCGGAGCCTTTCACCGTTTCGCCCATATCACCTGCAATTGTCGCAGTCATGGTACGAACGGATTGGGATAGATCCCACCAGGGATGCGGTATTTGACTTGCATTGCCGGAAGCCATCCAGACCACCATTGTTTCGCCGACGGCTCGCATTATTCCGAGAACTACTGCTGCTATTATACCGCTACGAGCCGCCGGTATAATGACTGTAAGGATCGTCTCCATTCGGGTAGCTCCCAGAGCATACGATGCCTCTCGCAGATTTCGACCTACCGCTGAGATGGAATCTTCGGCCATACTTACTATCGTCGGAAGAGCCATAACCGACAGAATAAGCGAGGCGTTCAGTGCGTTTGTGCCGGTTGAAAAGCCGAGACTTTTCTGCATCCACGGCGCAAGAACCAGCACGGCGAAAAAACCGTAGGCTACGGATGGTATAGCCGCGAGAATCTCGATTATGGGTTTGATAAAGGTTCTGATCCTGAAAGAAACAATATCACTTATAAAGACAGCAGCTAAAATGCCGACGGGGACAGAAATAATCATTGCCGTGACTGTTACATAAGCGGAACCTGCTATCAAGGCAAGCATTCCGAATTCCGGAGTCTCATGCTGAGGGTACCAGCCTGTGCTGGTGAAAAATTCGATTAAACCGGACTTTCGAAAAAACGGCAACGCCTCACGGGCAACAAAGAGAAATATCAGTAATACAGAGAGAACCGAAGTGCACGTGATTATAAAAAGGGCAGCTCGCCCCAAGTAGGATGATATAAAAGCCTTGAGGTCTTCTTTATGTGTAAGCAGCAGCGGCCGATACAAATCAACCGCTGGCTGCAATACGTGATTTAACTCATTTTCGTTCATTTTGGCTGCATAGTGACTTGCAATTGGTTAAATGGTTACTGGTTACTGAGTTACCATTTAACCAATCACCAGTTACCAATTACCTAATAGTTCGTTACCGGAACAAATCCTTTTTCTTCGACAACCTCTTGGCCTTTCTCGGTCAAGTAGAAACTTACTAATTTATGAACCATTGAGACGAGGGGCGGATAACCATTTGTAAACATAAACAACGGTCTGGATACAGGATATTTCCCGGATAAAATGGTTTCTTTAGTTGGCATAACGCCATCCAATTTTAATGCTTTTACCCCGGTCTGGACAAAACCAAAACCTACATAGCCGATGGCCCCCATCGTTGTTGACACTCTGGAAAAAGCCTGTGGATTCGTGCTAACATACTCAATATTAGAAGCCATTTTCTGCTTTTTCATAACGAAGCTTTCGAAGGTTTCGTATGTGCCGGACGATGTATCCCGGCTGACCGGAATAATATCCACGTTAGGGCCGCCAAGCTCACTCCAGTTTTTTATTTTGCCTAAGTATATGTTGCGTACCTGTTCGATAGTAAGCTCTGTAATGGGATTGGACGGATGCACCACAACGCAGACACCATCCATCGCGATGACATGTGCCACCGGCAAGACGCCCTTTTCGATGGCATCTTTAAATTCCTTCTCTTTCATAAAACGGCTCATCGTGGCGATATGGCAGCGACTATCTATTAGAGCTGCCGCTCCGGTGCCGCTGCCGCTTTTGTTGACAGTAATCATGACGTCGGGATACATTCTTTTGAAGACCTCGGCGAAGCCGTCTGCAATAGGTCCAACGGTGGTCGAGCCCTCTATGTGCAAATTCTCCGCCAACAGCCCGCTTTGCATCACAAGCATCAACACAACTAAGCCATAAATAAGCTTTCTCATTTTTCTATCTCCTTACAAACCTTATTAAATTGTGAACTAAAATTGTTAAAATTATGTTAGATTTTTATTAGGATTTTGTTAATCAGTCAGTCTTTAGAATTTCAGCTTCAAGTCAAGCTGCAGTCTTCGGTAATCCAGAGAGCGACCGCTGGTTCCGTCTTTCTCATTGTGGAAGTATGTAGCACTTGCCTGCAGATTCTTTGCTAACTGATATGTAAAGCCGAACTGATGTCCTTTGCCGTCGGTTCCACCGCCGATGAAGTCTGAATCCGTAAATGCGCCGAGGACGGAATCGGCTTCCAGCTCACGGTAATTATAACCTACTTCCCAAGAGCCGGGATTTTTAGCCTTATTG
>Ga0315543_1004926_pt1 | contig 10755 bp, 7 predicted proteins | sample SalMarSW160210MG_2_FD_203098 | JGI IMG/M metagenome (GOLD analysis project Ga0315543, IMG submission 203098) | Salt marsh sediment microbial communities from the Plum Island Ecosystem LTER, Massachusetts, United States - Salt Marsh Sediment SW1601-210 ...
ATGCCTCCCCGATCTTAAACTCTAGCCAACGATTCACCTCCTCGATCGTGGTGACCGTTGCCTGGGCGCTCTCCCTCTGCGCGGTAAGATCGAGGATCATCGTCCCTTGCCATAGGTAGACCAGGCACAGTCCAGCAACGATAATCGCGGCCAGAAGCGTGACCAGCGTCGCCCTCGGCCAGGTAGACACCCGCGTGCGGGCGATGCGGCGTGACCGCCCAAGCGGATACCTTAATGTTCCTACTCTCTGGCGCCCGATCATCTCTTTATCACGATAAGGGAGAAAGGGAGCAAGATTCAGGACATTTGTCAAGGAAAAAGGCGAACTAGATTACCTTACAAGGAACGAGCCACCAAGAATGGATTGGAGAGGGGCAAGCTGACGCTTTTTTTGTAAATATACTGAATCGTGCTAGGATAGAAGTTCCGGACCAACGTTCAGGGATGAACGAGTTAGCTGAGATCTCGGATTGTAAGCTCTGACAATTGCAAAGGGAGGAATTATGAAGGCACTTCGACTTATCGGCTCGCTGGCTTTCGTACTCGGGCTCTTTACTGCGGTCTTTGCTGGAATACCTTGGTACCTCTACCAAGACCCCATTTTGCCCTTGTGGCTCAAGATTGCGGTCTATGGCATTATGGGCGGTATTCTGGTCATCTTGCTAACGGTGGCCGCCGAACGGCAGAAAGGCGGGGCCCTTGGGGGAGAGCTCCCACCCGAGGAGCCCCAGCCTCAGATGTTGGTTCAAAATTCTGCGGAAGTCCCAGGTCGTGAGGTCACTGAGACTTTGGGCTTGGTCAGGGGGCATACCATCTTTGCCATCTGGCTCGGAAGGGACATTTCTGCTCTAATGAGACTGGTTCTTGGTGGTGAGCTGATTGAGTACACGCAGATGATGGGGCGAGCCCGTAAAGTGGCTACTGACCGGATGATAGCCCAGGCTGAGGAGCTGGGGGCTGACGCGATCATTAACGTCCGCTTCGTGACTACCAGTGTCGTCGGCACTGCCGCTGAGCTTTTGGCCTACGGCACCGCTGTCAAGCTCAGTAACTCGGCCACCTGACAGAGTGCGATCCAAGCAAAAAACACCGCAGTAGCTGTGGGGTACCCAGAGGAGGTTTCTGTGGAGTTAACACCAGATTGGCGACCTATTTCACTTGGCAAAACCGCTTCGCGACTTCGGCACTACCATCTGCATGCACGCAACCCCGCCTCCTTTTGTGAACGCGGGTATTCGTGTTATGATGACAGTTAACTCAGAGCGAAGGGCGTTTCGATGATGGCATGTATCCGGATCTGCCAAGGTAAATCGGGTACAGATCTGCGCTATATCCAGGAGTTACTTGGGCATAAGAGCTCCAAGACCATTGAGATTTACACCCACGTAAGTGAGCAGGATATCGGACGGATTCAGAGTCCTTTGGATAATCTAATGGATTATCCAAGGAGGCAATCGGACAAAAAGTCCAGGCAGCCATAGGGGGAAATTTGCGAAACGGTTCGTTTAACATGCCAAATGGGACATATTTGCGAACCATGGAGTTCGTGAATGCCCGCGTTAGCCGAAACGGCGGCATGAAATGAGTTGAGGACTATGGACATGGTGGTATTACTCTTCGCTGTGCTGCTTGCAGTATCGGCGGCGATTGTTGTCATGACTGTAATTAGCATGCGCAAGAGGCGACGCCGAGCAGAGGAAGAAGAACAGCATCGTAAGGCAGAACAGGATGCAAAGCAGAGAGCAGCGGAAAAGGAGCGGCAGCAACTCGAAGAAAAACGACGTAAAGCCGAGGAGCGTAAGCATCTCGAAGAGGAGGCACAACAGAGGATAGAGGAGGAAACGCGTCGTAAAGTGGAGGAAGAGCAAAGACGTTTAGCGGACGAATTGCAAAAAGCTGAGGAGGAACGCAAGCGAATAGAGGAAGAGAAGCGACGTAGGGCACAAGAAGAAGAACAACGCCGGAAAACAGAAAAAGAAGCACAGGAGAGAGCTGAAAAAGAAGGATTAAAGCGGATTGAAGCAGGAGGGCAACGGTATAAAGAGGAGCCGCGGAAAGTAGAGGAAGAGCATAAGCGCGTTGAGGAAGAAGCAGAGCAGAAAATAGAAGAAACGCGTGGTGGTGGACGAGGATCACCTCTTGAGAGGGGAGGAAGACCACGTGGTTCAACAAAACGGCACAAGATAGAGCAAACGCCAGGAACAAAACCTCGCTCTCTGAAGCCTGAAATCGTTTGTTGGAATGAGGGATGGAGATGGATCGTTGCAGTAGAAGTGCCAGAGGGGTTGGAAACCCTAAGCGTAGCTCAAAATGAAAAACTGTTAGAATGTGATAGCACTGATGAATTACGTTACCGCTTAAAACACGCCGAAGGCGCAATAAAAGCTACTTGGGCTGAAGGAGAGAAAGATATCCCGCTTGTGGGAGCGGGAAGAAACTATTTGATTTTTAAAATGCGAAAAGAGTGGAAAGGATTGGGACGATTAGTTAAGTGTCCTTCTACTGGCCATTACCTTGCTATAGTCCCGCAAGAATGGAAACGCGACGAAGAGGTGTCAGGCCCCGCTCCCGATGCGCCAGAAAGTGTCCAACTGGAGGGATACAAGGCCCATTTCTTTTATCAGGAACAGAACACGCTCATTGGCTTTATCACCGGGAATGGCGAACGAATTCGAGTGGAGTCTGGAGGTCCTCGCTTCCAGCTTGTTGGAAGGGAAATAGGTGATGCCTCTGAGGATATGGGCCCGCTCTTCGGGGAACAACCTCCGAGCATTGGAATGATTGCTGAACAAGGATGGAGCGATGTTGGAGTGGTCGTTGTAGGCGAAGAAGGGGGCGGTCAAAACAGGTGGCGGATGCAATTCGTCCCACACGTTGGTGCTAAAGAACAGAAACTGCCTGAAGAAATAGCAGAGCGGCGCGGTGGCTGGTACTTCGTGCGGATTTATGACAACAACGATGATCTATTGGAGAGCATGGACTTCAGGTTTATGACGGCCTTGAAAGACATCCGCATGGAGAGCTCTGACTGTTTGCCAGGACCAAACGGGCATGATAATGTCATTGTTCAATTTCTTCACCAACCTGATTGCAAAGCTGAACTGGTAAATGAGGATACACAGCATGCTCTGGAGATTCGCCGAGAGCGCGGCCAGACAATTGTGACTGTACCCCCTAAGCCAGATTGCGATAAGACTTACTGGATCTTGCATGATGGTGAGGGTAAAGTTGAAGTCACGGTCTTAGTGGAAAGGATATGGTGGGCTTTCAGCGCGATGGGAGAAGTTCCTACCGATTGGGTGGACAAGCCAATCATCTTGTCTCGCAAAGACTTCATTGCCACTATCGACAAAGCACTTTGGGTGAGATTTCCTCGTACGCGCTGGGTAAGGAACATTCCGGTGGATTTTAATCGTGCCAAGCCCAGGTCTTTCCCGGTAGAGGTGGGGGAAAAGGAGATTGCCATTCCTTTGAGGGATTTCTGCACTACCAAAGAGATCGAAAACCGGCAAGAAGAAGCCAGGATGATGATATGGGTTCAGCTCGAAAGAGCAAAACCTAATGAAACCGTCGTTGTTAAAGTTCCCGCTGACCAACCTCCACCTGTAAAACAGGAACAACAGCAAGTACAAAAAATCGTTCTGGAAGAAGAAAAAGTTCGTTTACTTCGAGCAAATATCAAATGTCAACGTGGTAAACGAAAAGGTAAGGGTTTTAGCAGAAAAGAGCTCACTAAGGCAGAAATAGCTATAGGGGACGTGAAACACTTGCATATTCCCTACGACAAACGAAGAAGAACATCACATTTATGGAATATTGAGGATTTAAAATATATAACTGAGAGGTAGTGAGTATGCCGATGTTGGAAGATGATCAGATGGATCCAATGAACCTGGCGAAACAAGTTGAACAGAGATACAAACGCTATCTTGAGACCACTTTTTACTTTAAAGATCCCGATTTGCGGAAATCGTTTCAGGAATCACTGGGCTCAGGCCACCTGAGCAAGGGACCTTATCTCGCAGCCACTCCGGTATTCAAACGAGGGAGAAGGACGCAGGAGCTCTTTCGAGAGCTTCTCACTAATACGCCGGATGAAGGATTCCTGAAGGCAGTGACCGTGCCAGGCAACAGCCCCCTCTATGTGCATCAGGAAGAAGCCATTCGGAAAGTGTTCGGTGAGGCACACAATATCATCGTTGCTACAGGCACGGCCAGCGGGAAGACGGAAACCTTTCTTTATCCCATTCTCCTTCACCTATATCGAGAATTCCAAGCAGAACAATTAGGGCCTGGGGTCCGTGCTCTCATCCTCTACCCGATGAATGCTCTGGCTAATGATCAGCGGGACAAACTTGGGGAAATCAGTAAGCGGCTTCAGGAGGCAGGCTCACCATTTAAATTCACATTTGGTCAATATATCGGCGAAACACCAGAGGATAAGAATGACTCACGGCGTCATGCACTAGATCATATTGCCCAGCAGCTTCCCGGCGAACTTGTCTTGCGCAAGGAGATGCGCGAAGAGCCGCCTCATATCTTATTAACCAATTATTCCATGCTGGAGTACCTGCTCATTCGACCGCATGACAGTCCCCTTTTCGACAATGGGCGCGCTCGGTGGTGGACTTTCCTTGTGCTGGATGAAGCCCACCAGTATCGAGGCTCTAAAGGCATTGAGATGGGTATGCTCCTTCGGCGATTGAAAAGGAGGCTTAGAGAAGGTGGGCGGACTGGACCTTTCCAATGTATTGCTACAAGCGCAACCATTGCTGGAGGAGAGAGTGACAAAGGTGCTGTGGCAAATTTTGCTTCCGAACTGTTTGGCGAGGGCTTTCTGGAAGAGGATGTGATTCTAGGTGAAACTGAACCAATCCCCGATTCCGGCACAACAAGCCTCTCCCTTAAGAATTATCGAGCACTCCGACAAGCACTTGATTCGTCTTCTACACCCGGCTTAAACGCGATTGCTCCTCGCCTTGAGTCAGCGATTCCTGAAAGTCCGGATGTGGCTAAAAGGGTTGGGTATATTCTTCAGCATGATCGTCGTTCAACCAAACTTCGCAAAGAAATTACGGCGCCCCGAGAGGCTGGGGAACTAGCTGACAAGGTATTTCCAAATTTGCCGGAAAAAGAGCGAGTGGGCGCTCTTTCCGAACTCGTTGAATTGCTGATACGGGCAAAGAACCCGTCATCAGATGCACCGCTCATTTCTGCTCGCTATCACCTATTTCTAAGGTCACTGGAAGGTGCCTTCTTGTCTTACTATCCTGAGAAACGAATTTTCCTGGAACGACGCAGCCAAGCAGAAGGAGGAGCCGTCTTTGAGGTTGCACTCTGTCGAGAATGTGGGCAACACTACCTCGTTGGAAGGTTTAAAGACGGGAAACTACAGGAAGCCATACGGGATCCGGGACATCCAGACTTTGGAGCGACTTTCTTCCGACCTGTTGAGGAGAATGTTGCCGAGATCGATGCGGAAGAGGATAACGGGGCCAAAAAGAAAATATTTCGACTGTGCATTGAGTGTGGTGCAATGGTGCAAGTTAATCGAGGACAAAACGAACTGCCATGCGGGCACGTGAAGTCAATCCTCGTTGAAGAACAGGAAGGTGCAAAAGAGAGAGAAGATCAAGTTCCAAGATGTAGTGCTTGTGGATACCGGGCCCCTGACCCTGTGCGAGAGGTGGTTCATGGCACCGATGGGCCTCATGCTGTTATTGCTACTACGCTCTTCCAGAGACTCCCACAAAAAAGAAGAAAAGTGCTTGCTTTTGCCGATGGACGTCAAGAAGCCGCCTTTTTTGCATGGTATCTTGAAAAGTCGTATAAGGATATTCTGAAACGCAACTTGGTTCTCAAAATAGCGCGAAGTTTCTCAAAATACCCTGTTGGTGGAATTGGCCTTGACACACTTGCTGATAAGGCGTTCCATGATTACCGGGATAGCTTCAAAGAAAAGGAATCCGATGATGAACCTAAGATTCGCAAGAATATCTGGCATGCTCTCTACCGTGAATTTCTGACAGACGAACCAAGAATTTCTCTTGAGGGTGTTGGGCTCCTGCGATGGTATATCAAATGGCCGGAGAAATTTAAGGTTCCAGAGATTTTGTTTTCTCCACCATGGTCTTTGAACGAACGGGAAGTGCGAGACTTGATTTTTATTCTCTTAGACTTTATGAGAGCAGACAGAGCTGTAAAGTTAGGGACAGCAGGCGATGTTTCGTTAACTTGGAGTGACCTTGGCATTCAAGCCACTCAGATGAGCGTTCGAATAGGGCCTCCCCGTCGTCCAAGGGGTAGGAGTAACTGGCCCGTGCGGAGTTGGGATGGTAAAACAGGGAAACGGGCCCAGTTTCTCACCAAGCTTTTAATAAAAAAAGGGTTAACGAAACAAGATGCCATCGAGAAAGCATTAGAAACTCTTCGAGCCATCTGGGAAGCCTTCAGGCAGAGTGATGAATTAGTACCGTCGCAAGGCCGGCTTTTGCTTTCTATTTACGATGCCCGCAGGTTAAATCCCGATTGGTGGAGAGTTTTCCCGGTCTTGGATGATGATGTTCTTTACCAATGTGATACATGTGCTCGAGTCCAATCTGTTTATGTTGGTGGCGTTTGCACGCGCTATAGATGTCCTGGAAGTGTTCAGGAGATTCGAGCGAAGGAATTAGACGCGAACCATTATCGGTTACTTTACGAAGATGACCTTCCGGGTGTGTTAAGGGTTGAAGAGCATACTGCGCAGATTGACAAGGAGAAAGCGAGGGAGTTTCAGAGAGATTTTAAAACAGGCAAGATAAACCTTCTCAGTTCGTCCACGACCTTTGAGTTGGGGGTTGATCTTGGTGATTTAGATATCATCTTTTTGCGTAATGTTCCACCTGAGGCATTCAACTATGCTCAACGTGTAGGACGAGCAGGACGCCGTAGTGGGTTTCCGGGATTTGCAATTACTTTTTGTCGACGTAATCCACACGACCTGTATCATTATGCTAAACCCGATGAACGGATTCTCAAAGGAACCATTCGGCCACCGGTTATCAGCTTAAGAAATGAAAAAATCATTACCCGTCATATTGCCGCCACTGCATCGTCCTACTTTTTCAGAGATTTCAGCGATCGATTTCAGAATGTGGAAAGATTGTTCGGAGACCTGGAACATCCTACTGGAATCAGTGATTTCTTTAACTTTCTGCAACGACGCAAGAGCGAATTGGAAGAGTCCTTAACGAATATCGTTCCACCAGCAATGGTGAGTAAGGTAGGACTAAATGATGGAGGGTGGATTCAACGCATAGTAGGAAATGATAGTCGTTTTGCTCTCGCTGAAGCTGAAGTTTCAAGCGATTTTCGGGCTGTGAAAGAACTCGAACGGTCTTCTGCTGCAAAGGGTACAAAAGAAGGCCACTACACTGCTGTATGGGCAATAGGAAGGGCGGAAGCTATTGCCAGTGAAGATGTTTTGTCCTTCCTCTCGCGGAAAACGATAATACCCAAATATGGTTTCCCGGTGGATGTAGTGGAGTTGGATACCCACAGAACCAAGCAAACTTCCGAATCTTTTGAGGTCCTTCTTCAAAGAGACCTTTCCATTGCTATAGCAGAATTCGCTCCCACAAGCAAACTCGTCGCCAACAAGAAAGAGTGGACATCTTACGGCCTAAAAAAGGTGCCGGAGAAGGAGTGGGAAAAGTGGCACTACTGCCTCGAACACCACAAATTTATAAAAGAAGAGAACTTGAAGAACAATCCCTCACAAGCCTGTTGCGATGGATTGAGAAACCACAAGTTTATAATCCCCAGATTTGGTTTCTTGACCAATCGTGATAAGCCAAAGGAGCCTAAAGGCCGATCACCTCGGGTTTTCTCTACTCGTCCATACTTTGTCGGTCTGACGCGGTCAAACCCTGGCGAGATTGACTTCAATGGACTTGTTAAATTTACTAAATCTTCTCCTGGACAGATGGTTGTGCTCTGCGAAGGCCGAAAAGGTAAAGGTTTCTATATCTGTGGCCAGTGTGGAGCTGGCTTTCGTGAGCGTAAAAATCAACACAAAACCCCCTATGGGGAAAACTGTTCTGGAACTCTTGAGAAGGTTTCTTTAGGTCACGAGTTCGAGACCGACGTGATCCAACTCAAGTTCCTTTTTAAACCTGAGGGAGACGTGGAACCTGTTTGGTTTGCATACTCTCTTGCTTACGCCGTACTCCAAGGGGCTGCGGCGATTCTGGGGGTTCCCCCGAACGACTTGAATACCACGGTAGCCTACGGTGGTAATACCCCTATTCCTCCTATTATACTCTACGACAATGTGCCAGGGGGTGCTGGACTTGTTGCTAGCCTTAAAGAGAAAAAGAACCTCCGCGACTGTTTAGAAACTGCGCTTGAGAGAGTTAGCGGTAGTTGCGGTTGTGGTGAGAATGATAGTTGTTACGGTTGCCTTCGAAGTTATCGAAATCAGTTTGCACATCAGTATTTAAGACGTGGACCGGTCATGCACTATCTCAAAACACTGCTGAAGGAGTGGAAGTGATGGAACATGTGCTCTGGATATTAGCTGCTACATCGTCTAACACGGAGTTGCCGACTTCGCTACGCGTCGTTAAAATCGCCTATGGCGACTTCGGCAACTCCGAAAAAGTTAGTCGAAATTGGCGGAAAGAAACATGTGCACAAAGGCTGCAACTAAAAAGGAGATGATAATATGTCAATAGAGGAAAACAAGGCCTTAGTACGCCGTTTTTTTGAGGAGATCTGGGGCAAAGGGAACATGGCCGTAGCAGATGAGCTTCTCGGCACCAACTTCGTCTTTAACTATGGCCCTCCTGGAGTGGCGCCCGACCGGGAGGGCTACAAACAATGGGTTAACATGACCTGCGCCGGCTTGGCCGATAGGCAATCCACCGTTGAAGACCAGATCGCCGAAGGGGACAAGGTGATGACGCGCTGGACCTATCGCGGCACACACAAAGGTGATCTCATGGGCATTGCCCCTACCGACAAGCAGGTGACGGTGACAGGGATCTGCATTGACCGCATTGTAGGCGGCAAGATCGTGGAAGAATGGGGCGAGATGGATAACCTGGGCATGATGCAACAGCTCGGCGTTGTCCCTCCAATGGGCTAGAGCGGGGGTAATCGGTGCAACCCGACTTTCCGTTAAGGTAGGTTAGGGATAGGTCAAAGCTGGTTGCTGCCACATCGCCTAACCAGCGTGTATCTGGTTCGGGCTAACGCCCTCACCCAAATCGCCTTCGGGCAACTTCAGATATACGCCACCCGTTACACGCCATTGATTTGTGGGCGGTGACAAAAGATGAAGGACTGGCAAGGTGGCATAATCGCGGAAGGGTTAAGCGACCCGACAGTCATCAACAAACTCACTGTTTACTCGGCAACGATCTCCAAGGACGATATGCCAATCGACTACGAAGGGAATGTCGGAAGGTGGCATGGCTATGGAGTAAGATGTTCAAGAGAGGAGATCGATGCCCTGCAGCAAAAGCTACAGGAAGAAGCGGAGGTAATATAGCCATCCAGCAGATAATAGCGTGTTTGCGCTAAGGCAAGCCCTGAGGGCGCATTAAGCTAAAGAGGGCTAGATCACCTTCAGTGCAGCGCGCAGCTTGGCACTGCGGGCGCGGGGATTCTTCGTTATCTCCTCTGATGAAGGGCGAATCGGCTTGCGGGTGAGGATCTCCGCCTCGACCTGCTTATCACAAACGCAGACTGGGAAATCGGGTGGGCAGATACAGGAAAGCGCCTTGTAGCGAAAGAACTGCTTAATGATCCGATCTTCCAGAGAGTGAAAGCTGATCGCTGCCAGTACTCCGCCGATCTCAAGGGCTTGGAAACCGGCATCGAGGCCCTCCTTCAGGTTCAAAAGCTCCTGGTTCACCGCGATCCGCAACGCCTGAAATGTGCGCGTCGCCGGGTCGATCCGTTTTGGGTGGAAGCGCTTTGGGATTGCACCGCGCACGATCTGCGCCAGCACTTGTGTCGTTTCGATCGGGCTTTTTGCGCGGGCAGCGAGGATCGCGCGGGTGATCCGCTGTGCGAACCGCTCCTCACCGTAGTCCCTTAAGATATGAGTCAGTTCCTTTTCTGAGGCTTTGTTCACCAAGGCGGTGGCTGTGGACCCCTGTGAGGTGTCCATCCGCATGTCTAGTGGACCGTCCCTGCGGAAGCTGAACCCACGATCGGCACTGTCAAGCTGCAAAGAGGAAAGTCCAAGGTCGAGGAGGAATCCAGCGATCTTCTCGATCCCCAAGGAGGCCAGATGCCCTCTGATGTCGCTGTAGTTACCGTGGATCAGGTAGACCCGTTCGCCGAATGAGGACAGGCGTTCCGCGGCGATCCTGAGTGCCTCTTCGTCGCGGTCGATCCCAACCACAGTGATAGTCGGGTCCATCTCTAACAGTGCTTGTGCATGCCCTCCCAGGCCGACCGTGCCATCGACATACACCTTAGCTGGCTGCGGGCCAAATATGCGGACCACCTCCGCGCATAAAACCGGTTGGTGTCGTGCTTCACCCATCTCTTCCTCCCAGGACCGTCTCTAACTTACTTAAGAAGGAGGAAAACGCCTCATCCGTCCGCTCGTGTAACCGGCGGTATGCTGCCTGTAGGGAATCTCGTTGGGGTGGGTAGTTCAACAGGAGAAGGACCTCCTCTAGTGATGGGAACGTGGTACACGGGATTTGTGGCCCATCGACTGATCTAACTTCTTTGACAAGCTGTTTGACTTTCGGG
>Ga0315543_1004927_pt1 | contig 10751 bp, 6 predicted proteins | sample SalMarSW160210MG_2_FD_203098 | JGI IMG/M metagenome (GOLD analysis project Ga0315543, IMG submission 203098) | Salt marsh sediment microbial communities from the Plum Island Ecosystem LTER, Massachusetts, United States - Salt Marsh Sediment SW1601-210 ...
CGCCAGGGGAACTGAACGAAGGGCAAAAGTGGCAGGTGCTCCCACAGCCACAGCGAGGCGCGGGTGCTCATAAAAATGAACAATGCGGCGGAGGCAGCGAAGAAGAGCAGGCTGGCCCTCCGCTCCCGCCATCTCCTCGCCACTTGCAAACTTGCCGCTTGCAAACTTGCCTCTTGTCCCCTTGATCTGACCAATCCTACCACCAGTCCTATGCCAGCCAGTACCACCTGTGCCAGCCCCAGGTGTATCTTCATTGGCACGTTCATCAGTGACGTGTCTACCGGCGATGGTGGGGCGAAAACCTCCGCCAGGCTCAGGAAGTTATAGTGGAAATCGTTATTGCGAGTGGCACGGGTCAGGTAAAGTTGCACGTATCCCCTCTCCGCCAGCGCCGGCAGCCAGAAGAAGGCCGTCAGCCCCAGGGCCAGCACCAGAGCAAGCATGACCTGCCGCCATTGCCCTTGCCGCCGGTAGACCCAACCCAGCAGGCCCAGGTAGGCCAGCAGGAGGGGGGTGAATAACAGGCTGGATATGTTGTGGTTCAGGTAGAAGGCCGCCAGAAGGCCAACGGCGAGCAGGAACCAGCGTCGCCCACCCTCCAGCGCCAGGCGGCGAAAGGCCCACAGCACAAAGGGCAAAAGCGCCAACGCCACCGACTCAGGGCTATTGGCCCGCAGGAGGGCATCCAGGAACTGATACGGAGCGTAGGCGTAGGCCACCGCTGCCACTACCCCGGCCTCAGGTCCGAAGATGTCCCGCGCCAGCAGGTAGGCCCCCAGCGCGGAGCCCAGGATGCTCAGGACGTAGACCAGGTTGAGGGCCAGCGGGAGTGGCAGCCCGGTCAGATGCAGGCCCAGGGCCAGGTAGTAGGAGAGAGGCGCACGGTAGTTGAAGAATGGGAAGCCGTAGCCGAAAGCCAGGTCCGGCAGCCAGCGGGTAAAAAGGAGACTCTGCCCCAGAGCATGGCGCATCGCCGCCACCCGGAAGTAATGGAGGGCCCCGTCGTGGGAGCACGGGATCTCGCCACGGAGCAACGGAGCGATGGCCACCGCGCACAGCAGGCCAATCACCCAACCCCAAAGCCCAAATTTGGTCATTTTCGATTGGTCATTGGTCATTGGTCATTGGTCCATTGGTCCATTGGTCATTGAGCCCCCCCCGCGATGGTAATCTCCACCGGCAGGATGGCCTGATCGCTGGGAAGGGATTGGCCGGCGGCGTCGGTGGCGGGGAGACGGTCGCCATGGGATGCGTCGTAGAAGCCAGCGGCGATGTGGTAGGTGCCGGGAGGTGCGTCGGCGGCCACGGGAAGGACGACCTCGTCCACTATCACCTGCCCGGCGGCCCAACTGCTCGTCGGAGCCAGCCCCCCGCCGGGGCTCCGGTCCACCTGCCCGTGGGGCAGCCCGTCGGGACCCAGGAGGTGCACGAACAGGGTGTAATCCCGGTCGGTGGGCCCCTCTGCCTGCCAGTACAGGGTCAGCAAGAGCGACCCGCCGGGTGCGGCCTGGGCCTGGGTCAGACCGTAGCCGCACAGGTGGACGATCTCCCCAAAGGCCAGGTTCAGCCGGTGGGGGATATCCTCCGGCAGTTCAAAGGATCGCTCTCGGGGCAGCACTTCCACCTCTGCCACAGCCCGGTCCATCTCCCAGAGCGGGCTGCCATCGGCGTCCAGCACGTTGAGGGCCAGCCGATAGTGGTCGGGCGGGATGTCCGGCAGGACGTGCAGGTCATGACGGCTCTCCAGTCGCTCCCCGGGCCGCCAGCGGGAGGTGGGGTAAGGGCTGAGGAGGACCACGGTCTCCAGCGCGATCTCCCCGGCGGAGCCGACCAGCCGCAGGCGAGCGCGGTGGTCGGTGGCTGGAGTGGCGTCGGCCTGCCAGAAGAGGGCGAAGGATAGACGGTCGCCAGAGAAGACCTGGGCCGGGGGTGGGTGCAGCCCCAACAGCGTCAGAGGCCCAGCGGGGAGGTCCAGCCGCTGGGACACCTCCAGATCGGCGAGGTCCGGTGAGTCCTCAGATGCGACGACCGATACCTCTCCCACCGGCACCTGTGTGCCTCGGAAGGCACCGTCCGGCCCGGCCGCCCCCAGCCCCGCGCCGGTGGCCCCGTCGTATAGGCTGACCTCGACGGCATAGCGGTCCGGCGGGATGCCCGGCGGCAGCGGTAACGCATAGGTCGCGTCGGCCCACTCGTCCGCCGCCCAGGCGGAAGTGGGAAAGGTGACACCGTTGAGCACCGGCGATTCGGCGATGCTCCAGGCGTTGCCCTCCCCATCCCACAGCGTCACCACCGCCCGATGGCCGGCGGATGGGGTCGCGCATGCCCGCCAACGCAGGGTCACCTGCATGGGATCGGGCCAGGCGGCGGCTTCCGGGACCGCCCCGTCCACCAACGCCAGTTGGCCTCCGAAGATGGCACGATAGGATAGGGGGGTAGAGGCAAATCGCGAATCGCGAATTGCGAATCGCGTAATGGTGGCGGAGGCGACGGTGGAGGTGTTCACCGGAGTGGCGACCGCGTCCACCCTCCGGCGCAGGTGCACGGCGGTGATGGGCGACGCCCCTGGCACGGCCACCACCCAGGCGAACTCACGCCCAGGCACCTGCTCGGCAAGCCAGGCGGCGACGGCGACCTCGTCGGGCAGGGAAGCCACTGAAAGAAGCGTCGCCGGTCCCTCGTACCGCCGCAGGAGTGGTGCGTCGGCGTCGAGCAGGATCAGGTCCTCTGGCCCGACGTGGGCAGCCAGGTAGTCGGCTTGCTCGAAGGGCGCGGTGTTGGTGTAGACGGCGGCGTGGTCGAGGAAGCCGAGATGGGCGGTGTGGGCGAGTTGGTCAGTTGGTTGGTTAGTTGGTTGGTTGGAACTTAGGACGGTGTAGTCGGCCAGGGAAGCGCGGTCGAGCGGGACGGTGTGGCCGGCGAAGAGGGGGGCGAAGGATGGAACGGATGATGCCGCGACGGTGAGTCCGTCGGCGTCGGGCAGTTGGTTCAGCCAGCGGGCAGCCGCGCCCATCCCCTCCCCCCAGTCCACGGGAAGCACACGAGCGGCAGCCCACGGGCCGCCAACCAGGGGATTGAAGCAGGTCAGCGGGTAAGCGATGAAAGGGAGGACCAGGGTGAGTTGGGCGAGAGGGATGAGTAAATGAGTAAATGAGAAATGAGTAGATGAGGTGCCCCGGTGCTCATTTACTCGTCTACTCATTACTCGCCTACTCAGGTATTCCCACCCCAGAGCAGCAGCCAGGGTGAGTGGGGGGAAGGCCGGGAGGAGGTAGCGGTCGTGCTTCTTGGCCCCCAGGCTCATCATTGCGCCGAGAAGGATGGCAAAGGCCAGCAGGGCCAGGAAGGCGAACCGGCGGTCGGTGGGCATGCGGCGCAACTGGATCAGGCCAATCGCCAGCCCGAGCAGGACAACGGGTGAGGCGCGGAAGAGAAACACGGCTGGGTAGAAAGCGAGACCGGGATCGTGGGTCATGTGGCCGGCGAAGAAGATGGGCCGCTGTACTGTCTCGACGTGCCGGCCGGCGAAGGCGGAGAGGGTGCGCAGTGTGCCTGCCGGGTCGGCCCACAGGGCAGGGTAGAGGGCGACGCAGGTGACGACGGTGAGGAGGATGAACAATGCACAATGAACAATGAACAATGACCAATGACTAATGACTAATGACCGATGACCAATGGCTAATGGCGGATGGCGGATGGCGGATTGCAGATTGCAAATGGCGATGAGGAGCAGAATGAGCGGGAGCAGTACGAGGGCCGGGGTCTTGGTCAGCAGGGCCAGGCCGGTGAAGAGGCCAGCAAGGGCCCACCAGGCGGCGCGGTGTGGTTCCCGCACTCCATTGAGGGCGGTCACCAGCGCCAGAAGGCTGAAGGTCGCCAACAGCGCATCGGTGTGGAGAAGCCCGGAGTGGCCGGTGAGAAACGGGTCGAGGGCCAGCAGGCCGACCGCGAGGAGCGCCGTGTGCCGGTCGAAGAGGCGCGCCAGCAGCGGATAGAGGATGACCAGGCCCAGCGTGGTGAGCAGCGCGGTGGCGACGCGGCCCCAGGGGAGGAAGAACGCCAGGTGGCGGAAAGCCTCCCCGTTCTCCGGGGCCAACCAGGCCAGGCGGCGAATCCAGTCCAGGTGGGCGACGCTTGCGGCAGGGTTGAGGAGGCGGCGGACAGCCACGCCCAGCGCGCCCAGCCACATCGTCGTCACCCCAGGGTGGCCCGTGGAGGGGACCGCCGCCCAGTCGCGGGCCGCCAGCGCGTCGGCGAAGCGGATGGAGCGGTAGACCCAGGCTGGTTCGTCGGGGGTCACGTAACGGCCAAGGGGGGCCAGGCGCAGCAAGAAGCCTGGAATGACCAATGACCAATGACCAATGACAAATGCTAGACGGTGTTTGGCGTTTGCTTCTCGATATTTGTCATTTGTGTCATTGGCGTCATTTGTCATTCTTACCCCAGATAGCCGAGGGCGCGGAGGCGTTCTTCCACCTCGGCCGTCTCTTCCACCGAGAGTCCGGCCTCGGCCTCATCGCCGGGCGGGCCTGTCCTGAGCGCAGCCGAAGGGCCTGCGGGGCGGTACTCGACGGGACGGGAGGTGGTCAGCGCATCGGTCAGCACGCGCCCGTCCATGTCGTCTGGCACCGGGAGATTCATCAGGTACAGGATGGTCGGGGCCAGGTCCAGAATGCGGGCGTCTTCAATCGTTCTACCCCCCCCTATGAGGGGGGGAGTCTTACCCCCCCCAGCCCCCCCTATGAGGGGGGGAGCCTTTCCTTCCCCAGCCTTCTCTGCGAAAGAGGGGGCCTCTGGCCGGACCTCTGGCCCCCAGGCGATGAAGATGCCATGCAGTCGGTGGCAGCCGGAGTCGCCGCGAATCTGGCGGGTGACGATGTGGCTGTCGGTGGCGAAGAGGGGGAAGGCGATGGCCCGGTAGCCGTCCAGGATGACGTGCAGATCGGGGCTGCGGCTGGCGTGCGGGCCGTGAGCCACCTGGTCGCCAGGGATGATGCGGTCTACCAGCGGTTGGCCGGTCCTGGGATGGCGCAGTTGGCGCAGCGCGTCGCTCACCCGCTGTCGCACGGCCTCGTACTCCGCGCCCGGCTCGACAATGCCCTCCGGCTCGCGTCCCTTCAGGTTGACGTAAACCTGGCCGACGTGGCCGATGGAGTAGGCGAGCGTGTGTGACCAGTCCACGTCGTCAAAGGAGAGGAACTTGCCCACCACCTTGTTGCGGGTGGACTTGGAAACCTGCCAGACGTAATTCTGCAGGCCGGCGCGCTCAATCAGGTGCCAGATGGAGGCGGGAGTGAGGCCGGCGCGGAAGAGGCCGGTCTTGAGCCGCGTCCATGCCCCTCTCTTCAGTTGCAGCAGGCCCTGGTCTAGCAGGAACAGGTTCAGGTTGACGACGTAGTGCAGCGGGCCGAAGCCGTGATCGGACATCACGATGATGGTGGTATCGTCCGTGATGTGATCGAGCATCTGACCGATGAAGCCGTCTATGCGCTGGTAGATCCGCTTGAGCGCAGGGCCAAAACGGGCGGCAGCCTGGGGATCGTGGCGGGGGTGGGTGGGATCCACAAACTTCCAGAAGGCGTGCTGCATGATGTCGGTGGCCTGGAAGTGGAACATCAGGAAGTCGTAGGGGTAGTCGCTCATCAGCCGTAGTGCGTACTCCCCTCGCCGCTCGACCAGGTCTAGCAGGTCGGCTGCGAACTCCGCCTCGTTACCTGGTTTGTACTGAACGCGTGGGGCGATGCGGTAGGGCTTCATCTGGTCAGCGTAGCGGTCGAGCAAGTCAGCCGGGTAGGTGAAGGTACCACTCGCCGGCGAAAGCATCCCGGCAATGACGAAGCCGTTGACCGGAGCGGGCGGGTAGGTGACAGGGACGTTCATCACGCCGACCTGTCGGCCGGCCTCGGAGAGGATCTGCCACAGCGTCGGGGTGCGGATGGAGGTGGCGTTGACCAGTTCGAAATGGCTACCCCCCCCGCCCCCCCTGTGAGGGGGGGAGGCTGCCATTGGCCGGATGAAGTCGAATACGCTGTGCTTGCCAGGGTTCTTGCCGGTGGCGAAGGTGGGCCAGGCCGGCGAGGTGACCGGCGGGAGCGTGGATTCCAGCAGGCCGTGGACACCCTCGGCCATCAGCCGGGCCAGGTTGGGCAGGTCTCCTGCCTCCGCCCAGGGCTGGATCAGGTCGAAGGTTGCCCCATCAATTCCGATGATCAAGACGCGACTCATGTTTCCTCCTGCTGTCCAACCTCCAGCACCTGGCGGACGACGTAGATGGGCTTATCCTGTGCTTCGTGGTAGGTGCGGGTGAGGATCTCGCCCAGGAGCCCCATCATCAGGAACTGGATGCCCACTACCATCAGCAGCACGGCCAGCATCGTCCATGGGTTTGTGCCGATGCGGAAGGCACGAAACGCCTCCTCGCCGTAGAGCAGACCGTTGATTATCTTGGTCGCTGCTAGATATAGAAGGATAAGCCCACCCAGCCCGCTGCTCAACAGCCCCACCGTGCCGAAGAGTTGCATTGGGCGGTTGGAGTAACTGAGCAGGAAGGAGACGGTGACCAGGTCAAGGATGACGCGGGGGATGCGGGAGAGCGTGCCGTACTTGGACTTGCCGGCCTTGCGCGGACGGTCGTTGACCGGCACCTCGGCCACGCGTACCCCGATCAGACTGGCCATCTCCGGGATGAAGCGGTGCAGTTCGCCGTAGAGGTGCATTTGCTTGACCAGGTCGCTGCGGAAGGCTTTGAGTGAACAGCCCCGGTCGTGCAGGTGGACATCGCTGGTGCTGGCGATGAGCCAATTGGCGATCATTGAAGGCAGTTTGCGGGTCAGGAATGGCTCCCTGCGGTTCTGTCGCCACCCGCTGACCAGGTCGTAGTCCCCTTCCTCCATCATTTCCAGCAGGCGGGGGATGTCGGCCGGATCGTTTTGACCGTCGGCGTCTATCGTCATGATGATCTCGCCCTGGGCATAGTCAAATCCGGCGGCGAAGGCAGCCGTCTGGCCAAAGTTGCGGCGGAATTGAACGATGCGCAGGTGTGGCTCCTGTTCCTGCAGGCGGCGGAGAACGGCCACGCTGTCGTCAGAACTGCCATCGTCCACGGCTATGACCTCGTAACTGCGGCCCAGTTGCCGCAGCGTAGCCGTCAGTTCGGGGATCAGGCTGGGCAGGGAGCCAGCCTCGTTGTAGACTGGGAGTACGATGGAAAGATCAGGCGTGGGATTGATTGTATCCATTTTGCGCATTATAACACACTGCCCCAGTAGGTCAAAGTGCCGTCGTGCCGCGCAGTAGCGCCTCTACCTCCCCAAGGTCGGCCCGGGGGGTCAGGTCCAGGCTCAGGGGCGCGATGGAGACGACGCGGTCCACCGCCAGGGCGTAGATGTCGGAATCGGGCTCGGTGCGCTCGGGGTGAGCGAGAGGCGTGTAGTCGAGTTCCCTTCCGTCCCTCTCAGTCCTCCCTACGAGGAGGGGAGCCTCTGGGTCTGCCAGGCTAGGGATAAAATAAGTGTGGCGCGAGACGCGGGTCAGCCGCCAGGGGGTCTCTGGCGTGGCGTCGGACGGCACGTCCAGTTTGAGCAGGTCTACGTCGAACGGGAGGGGGGTGGCGAGGAGGCGGCGGGCGAACAGGCGGGTGAAGTGGATAGCAGCGGTGAAGTCCACGCTATCGGAGGGGTTGGTGTGGGTCTCCTTGGGGGTCTGGAGTGAGGCAGCAAGGGCGGGGATGCCGTGATCTGCTGCTTGCAGCGCCGCGCCGACGGTGCCGGAGATAGTGACGTCGGTGCCCAGGTTCTCGCCGTAGTTGATGCCAGAAATGAGGAGCGCCGGCCGGCGAGGGGCCAGTTCGAGCAGCGCATGCATCACGGCCAGTGCCGGGGAAGCGTCCACCTGGTAGGCCGTGACCAGCCGCCCGCCTACTTCCAGCGGGTAGCGCGAGATGTGCCCTTTAGGACCCGGCGGCATACTGCGGCCTGCGCCTGACCACTGCCGGTCGGGGGCGGCGACGAGCAGTTCCCCCAGGGGCATGACGGCTTGCACCGCTGCTAGCAGCCCCGGCGATGTGATGCCGTCGTCATTAGTGATCACGATCAGGGGTGTTGTCTTGTGTGTGGGCATAGGTGCAATGATAACAGGAAAGGGGCATTTGGACAAGCGTAGGGGCGAACCCTCGTGGTCGCCCTCAGGGGCAGGCACAAGACCTGCCCCTGCTTTTGGCGTGGGAGAAGGGCGTGGCCCAGGCCAGGTTGGGGTATACCGGGGAGTGGTGGGATGTGGATGCAGGGCTGCTATACCTGCTGTGGTGGTATGCGCCGGGGACTGGCCGTCCTACGGAATCGTCACTTCGGCGCTGCCCAACAACTCCAGCGGGTGGACGTCGAAGTGCTGCACTCCCCAGACCTCCACGGTGTATGTACCGGGGGACAGGCCGGTCAGGTCCGCCGTCACCTGGTAGCCGCACATGCAGCGGCACACCTCACCGACGTTGGTCTCGACGACCTTGATGACTGTTCCTTCCCGCCCGGCCGCCAGTGCCAGTTCCGCGCAGCAGACGTAGGAGAGGTTCTGCTCGACGTGGATGGCCCCGTCTTGGACGGTGGCTTTCACCCCCACCCACCCATCCAGGGTGTCGGGTGGTATGGTTTCATCGCACGGGCCGATGCTGGCAAGGAGGGAGACTGTCTCGGCGGAGGTCACCTGCCCGTTGGCCTCCAGCGTGCCGGTCCAGACGACGCCCGCCCTCTGGTGGGCCAGGACGATCCCATAGACTGGCTGCGGTGTCACCGGGAACGACATCTCCAGGGCCCACTCCCCGCTCCGCCAGACTCGGGTGGAGGCCCCCATAAGGCCCGACGGCGTGACGTCCTTCTGTACCCATTCCCCCTGCTGATCCAGCCCGAAGCCAGGGGTTGTCTGGATCAGGTAGGCCAGGAGTGCCCGGAAAGCAGCCTCCGGGTCGCTCAGACCCCCGGAGGCTGGCTGGCAGACGACCACACTCTGCCCCGTCCGGTCGGTGTGAACCTCATATCGTTTTTCCCCGGCTTCCAGGAGGAACCGGTAGCCAGGGGTGATGACCTGGGCGTACATCATCCCCGGCTGGGGGCAGCCCAGGCTGGCGTCCGACCACTCGACCGGTTCGAAGGAGAGAACGGTCACCTCCTCCGGGGATACATTGAGTTCGGCAGCCAGGTGGGTCACGGCGGCAGCCGCGGGCTCTGCCGGGGGGCTTGGCAAGGGCGAGAGGGGGCTTATCTCAGGCTCAGGTAGGGGGCTTTCGCCCGGGCCGGGCTGCGCCGGGGTGCCCGGGCCAGCCTCAGGGGTGGGCTGAGGGCGCGGTCCGCAGGCCGCCAGCAGGAGTGCCAGCAGGGACAAAAGGGCAATGTGTCGCATTTTCATCAGTTGCCTCCCATAGTTTGCTAGTTGGATAGTTTGATGCAAGACCTTGCCCCATAGACGTTATTCGGCGGCCGAAGGTTCCCTCTTGCCGCTTTCGGCTTCCCCTTCGACCGGCGCCGGCACCGATGGGGGTGGGGTGGGGCGATGTGGGACGTAGTCCGTCGTACCGAAGCGAGTCAGCACGACAGCGCCCAACCCCAGGCAGCCCAGGACGAAGACCATGAGCCATCCAAATGGTGCCAGGCAGAGGGCAATACTAAGCCCGACGCCGATCAGTGTGATGACCAGTGTCCCTAGCCCGGCGGCCCACAGTGGCGCGATCTCGCGGGCTTTGAGAGCCCGCAGCAGACGTTCCCCCACCAGCGCACCGACGGCGATCCAGCCGAACAGCCCAGCCGCACCCAGGGCGAGTGCCGCTAGCGCCGCAACAGGTGACAGGCAGATGGTGATCGCCAGCGCGATGATGAGCACTGCGGCGGCTGCCGCCGTCAGCAGCCCGATCCCGAAACTGGGCCATGGGGCTTCGACCACGGTTTGCCCGACCCGTGTCGTCTGATGGGGACAGATCAGCGCCACCAGTCCTGCCACTGCGGCGACCACCAATATCCCGACCACATCGCGCACCACCCTGAGTATCCAGGCCAGCATCTGTTCCAGGCCAGGGACTCGGGAAGTGGGTGGAGATGGCGCCGGGATTGGAATCCGAGGGAAATTGCGCCAGCGCTCGAAGGGAAAATTGGGGAAAGGTATGCCCTCAACGACGCTTCCATCCACGCGGGCTCCCTCCTCCGACTCGAAGTCACAGTTCCAACTGCATACGACGTCCCCTTGCACCACGGCGCTATCGCCCAGGTAGATGTCCCCGCCAGAGACGACCAGGTCCCCCTCGACGGTGCCCTCCACGTTGGCGCTCCCGTTCCAGATGACGGCGGAGCCTTCGACGCGGCTATTGGTCTCCAGGGTCACGTCGCCGTTGAAGACGACCAGGTCACCGTCCAACCACTCGTCCTTGCCCAATGTGTAGTCCTCGTTCCAGATGACGGCACCATCGTCGCCAGGCGGGTCGCCGTCTGCCAGTGCTGGCGTGACTGGTAGCAGCAGTCCCCCGGCCAGCAGCAGGATGAGCCAGATGAAATGCTGTCTGCGCATTGTCTTGCCTCCGAAGTTAGTTAGTTGGTTAGTTGATTGGTCAGTTGGATACCTCGATCAGGCGCAGGCTGCCGATGCCTGTTGTGACCTGGATACGCAGCTCCGTCTCCGTCTCGCCGAAGGCATCGTTGACGTAGGCGTCGCCTGTGCGCCGCAAGCCGGATGCCTCTACGTTCGTCAGCCCGCCCTCCGTCTCAACCCGTACA
>Ga0315543_1004928_pt1 | contig 10748 bp, 12 predicted proteins | sample SalMarSW160210MG_2_FD_203098 | JGI IMG/M metagenome (GOLD analysis project Ga0315543, IMG submission 203098) | Salt marsh sediment microbial communities from the Plum Island Ecosystem LTER, Massachusetts, United States - Salt Marsh Sediment SW1601-210 ...
CGGCTAATTCTTGATTCTTCATTAAGCGAGTATTAATTCATTAGTTCGATGAAATAAATATTTCATTGAGCAAACGAAGCTGAAGATGAATCTTTAGATTCATCGACCTATTCAGGCTTCGGAATTAAAATTACTTTTCCTTTTGGTGAAAGCTCTTTTCTAATTAATAAACAAAGAAGGGCGGCAATTATTCCGAAAACTCCCACGCCAATAAAAAGAGGAGTGAAGCCAAAAATTTCAGCAACTGTTCCTCCGATGATGCCAGCCGCCCCTGCACCAATCCCCAAAGCCGAGCTATCCAAAGCCCAACTTTGAGCTTCTTTCCCTTTATCAATATGGCGAGTGAAAATGCCGCACCAAGCAGGAAGAGCAGCGGCCAAACCAAGGGCATGAATTATCTGCAATAAATATATATGCCAAGGCAAGGTAGCAAAAATAAACCCAAAAGGAGTCAAGCTGGCTAATAAGATTCCTCCTATCAAAAAATAATAATCGTCTTTCTCCCCGTGATTTTTATCTAAATAATTTGCGATGGGAATTTGAATAACAGACTTTGTCAACCAATAAATACCAACAGCCATTCCAGCCACTTTTGCATCTCCTCCATTTATGTTTTCTACAATAAAAATAGCTAGAATCGGGTTGATCAATCCCCAGCCAAAAAGCAGTGCCAAATCAGAAGAGACCAAGACTTTAATGACTTTATTGATTGATTTCATCTATTTTTTTAAATAGCATATCTTTTACTAAAATTATCCCCAATCTGAATAAAATAACTATTCCCAACAAAGATAAAATTAACTCTGCTCCTCTGATAATCATAGTGAAGGCGGTAGCTGCAGACACTCCCAACCCCAGGGCTCCGAAGGCAAACGTTTGAAGTGCTTCATGGCTTCCCAGAGCCGTAGGAATTGGTATCATTACTGCTAAATAACTAAATCCCAACACAGAAATAGCAGCTAACCCTCCTATACTTTTACTCAAAAACATAATTAAAAGCCAGGCCCTTGTATACATTACCCCAGCCCGCAAGAAAGCCAGAGCTATAGCTTTCCATAAAGCTTTATTTTTGGCTTTAAAGAAATTAAAGATTTCTTTTTCCGTGTCAAAAGGTTTGTTATTCCTTACCAAAAAACTAATAATACTTTCCCGCCTAATAGATTTGAAGTAAAAAAAGAAGAGTCCAGCTAAAAAGACTAAAAACACTCCTCCAAAAATAATCACTAATTTTGTTGGAGGCGTGCCAATCATTGAAAGAAAAAATATTCCTCCAAAAAAAATAACTGCTAAGTTAGCAGTCCATTCTAAAATCCTGTCTATAATCACCGATGCCATACCTTTCGACCACAGGACTCCGTTCCTTTCTTTCAAAATATAACTACGAAAAATTTCCCCCCCCCAAATCAATATTGGAGCTAAAAACATTACAGAGAAACCGGCCAAATAAGGATTAAGAAGGCTCCGAAAAGGAATCTTTTCCCCGCAGCCTTTCAGAATTTCTCTCCATTTCCAAGTTCCCACCAAAGCCATCAAAAAAGTAAGTCCAAGAATTACTAGCCCTTGCCAGCCAGTAAAAGCCAAAAAGGCGTTCTTTATTTCTCCCCAGCCAACGATCCCGGCAATCCAAAAAAACAACCCAACGCCTATCAAGAGAGAAGCTAAAAACAACAAAAGTGTTTTCATATATAATTAGTGGAATTTATCCTCAAGAAAACTTACGATTTTGGAATTAACATCAGCTGAAGACCAAAAGTAATCATGCCCTGGCGCTTCAAACTTTTTGGAAAAAGGGGTTTTAATCAGGGAAGAAAATAAAGAACTGGCATCGCCCTCCATTAAAGTATCTTTACCAGCGTTATCCAGTTGTAAAATATTATCCGATTCAAAAGGTTTTTCCCAAAAGGGAACTCCGGCTGTAATGGCGTACACTGAACTTTTAACATCTCCTGCAAGATTTTGGTAAGTCCTATTAACAAAAGATGCTCCGTTGGAAAGGCCGGCTATAATAATTTTTTTACCGGGTAGTTTTTCAGCCAAAAACTCCACATCATTAGCCAAAATTTCAGAAGAAAAATTAAAAGAGCTAAAAAACTCCTTAATCGCTGTTATTTTTCCCATAAATCCATTTCTGGTTCGATTATAAGGGATAATTACTGTTTTATATCCCCATTCATTCAGAGTGTCTTGAACGCCTTCAACAATTGGAGTAAAGTCTTCCGCTTCTTCTATGGAAGTATTCCCCCAACCACCGGAATTAAAAATGATAATAATATCGCTCTCTGCCACTTTGTCTAAAATTTCCTGCGGCTGAAAGCCGTCGGGAATAACTTCTGGACCAAAAAGAAAAAATAGGCCAACTAAAGAAATAAACGTAATAATGGTATATTTTAATGTTTGCATTTGCGGCAGAATTTATTTTCTAAAATTTTTATAAATTCTAATAGTACCGGATCATCTAAAACCTCTTTAGCTCTCCTCACCCAAAGATAGTGCTGGATTTTCCCGTATCTTTTCCAGTATATCAACCCCTGCAAAAGATTAACCACTTTATCTGCTTGTTTTACAAACCTTCCCTCTTTGGTCCTTCCGTTTTCGTAATCCAGCCAAAGATTAGTCACTTCTCTTTTTAAATCAGGTGGCAGTTGAGAACAAAGTTTTCTCATCGCCTTTTTCTCCAGTCCTTGCTTTATCTTCTCCATTTTTTTTCTTTGGGCAGTTGTCGGTCGGCCAGGTTTGGGTTGAAGTTTTAAAAAGGCATCAAGCGTAACCCTGCCTTTTTCTTTTATGACATAGGCATCATAAGAAGTGAGGTCTGGAGAATAAAGCTCGCAGAGGTCATGGGCAAGAGCCATTTTTAACGCCCTTTCTAAATTAATCTTTTTCTTTCTTCCTAAAAGCCAAACCAAAAGAGTCAAATGAAAGATGTGCTCACCAGTGGTTTCGGCATTTTTTATTTTATGGATCTGCCAGCCCCTTCTTTTTTTCCCTTTTAGCTTTTCTACTTCAATCAAAAAATTAGTTATTTTCTTCATACTTACTCTATAATTTTAACATAATTTGACCCAAGCGCGAAGAGATAAAAAAAGAAGAAGCAAAAAGCTCCTTCTTCATCTAATCTAAAATTGGGCTTGGCTTAATTAATTTTGTATTTTATTTTCCTAATCTTATAAATTGTCTTTATCGGAGAAGAAACTATCACTTCTTCGCCAGGCCGATGCCTCAACAGGGCTTTACCGACAGGTGACTCATTGGAGATTCTACCAACTGAAGGATTAGCTTCTAAGGACCCGACTAAAGTAAATTCGTCATTCTGTCCATCCACTTCAACCAGCACGGTTGCTCCAAGGTCAACAATATTCTGTTTATCTTTAGAAGGATTTTTAATTAATACAACATTTTTCAAGATATTATAAAGTTCAGCAATCCTTGATTCCAAGAAGCTTACATCTTCTTGAAAAGCTAAGTATTCAGGATTCAAATCTTCGGACTGCAAGATCTTAGGAGATTCCCCTTTGGTTTTGGAGATTTTTAAGTCTTTGAGATAGACGTATTCCCTTTTAATTTTTTCTAGTCCTTGTTTAGTTAAGTAAAACTTTTTTTCTTCCGGCATTGAAGTAAATAATTAATTATTTATGAGATGAGAGATGAATTTTAATTCATCGAACATAGAATTTTTAATTTATTTCTTTATTTTTTAAATCCCCTCTAGCGAGGGGATTAGTTATTATTTGCGATAATGTTTAAACTAATCCCTCAACACATCAATTTTCTAAAAGTTAAGGCAACAATTGAATAAGCCCATTTGGTAACGGAACATTTTCTGTTTCTATTAATTTTTGCTCTGGTTTCATTTTGCATTTTTCTTTCGAATCGTCTTTATCTCTTTTAATTATATCCTCTTGAGAACATCTGTCAAGCCAGTTTGGAAAATGAAGTTTTAAGGGTATTTTGCTTTGTTTTCTAAAGTTAAGACGAATTATAGCTTATTCTATTACAGCCAGAAACCCTGTTAAGAGGGTATGATTTAAGAGAAATTATTAACTAATTGGAGGACTCCAAACCTTAGGGACTACCGGTAGCTCACCAATATTAACCTCAATGCGTTTGACGCCGCTATTTGACCTTATCTCTTTTGTGATGAATCTTTCCACTTGAGTCATGTTGGAAGCAATAATGTCAATTATCAAATTATATCCTCCCGAGGTTTTAACCATATGATAAACCAAAGGAGACTTCTCCAGTTTTTCCACCAAACTAGCAACTGTTTTCCTTTCCGCCTCAATTCCGATGTAGGCGGATATCGAGTTAAAAGTGTCAATCCTTAATCCTCCTTGGATCTTCAATACGCCCTGAGCTATTAACTTTTCCACCCTATTTTTCACTCCTACCGGGCTAAGCCCTGTTTTTTTGGCGATTTCAACAAAAGGCTTTCTTCCGTCCTGAGAGAGAATTTTAATAATTTCCAGATCTAATCCGTCTAATTGATTCAAACTCCAAGGGGCAAAAACGGTGTAGCTCTCGACAGCGAAATCAGCCAAGTCAACTCTGTCTCTCAAAACGGCATATTTTATATCTCTAATCTTCAATCTTTCTTTCCTTGTTCTTATGGTTTCCATCACTTTCTTGTACCCTTTTCCGCTTATAATATCGTTATCCGCCACCAAAACCCTCCTTCCCCTTAACTTCTCTTCTTCCAAACCAATTCCATCATCATCCATAATAGTAAAGGACAGGTTCTTGTTCTTTAACCACTGGTAAAGAGCTTCTCCATAAAAGACTCCTTCATCCTTTAATCCGATAATACATCCTTTGTCTTTGCCGAAGTATTTTTTAACGTCTTTCCCCACGCCGTTAATGAACTTTTGGATTAATCTTTCGCCGATAACCGGCCTGTATTTAAAAAGAGTATTTTTCGTCATACTTTTTAATATAGTATTCTATTAATTTATCTCTAAGTTGAGGTTTAGAGGCAGCAATTAGTAAGTCTACTTTATCGTGCTGGCGCCCGGGCAAAAATTCGTAGTCCTTGTAGCTTCCGTCAACGTCAATGGTAACAACCGGACAGCCAGCTTTTTTTGCAATGAGAAATCCAGGATCTATTTCCGAACGTGGTTCGTCAAACATTACATAAGCGTCAACTAGACCGGCCGCCAAAAAGGCGTAGATAAAAGACCCTCCTTGGGGATAAAGTAAAGATTTGGAATGCATATTCTTTAATAAATCCCCGAAGATATCCAAAAACTTAGTAGAGTATTGAGAACTCATCACATAACTCGCCAGAACAATTGGCTCGGTAAGGCTCTTGCCTTTTGAAGGTGAAATAGCCTTCTTTTTGCCTGTTTTAAAGTCAAATACGTAGTTTTTATTGCCGTCGGAAATAAAAAGTTTCTCATTTAAGATATCGGCAACCCCGCCGCAAATGGGCTTTCTTTTCATATCAAAAAAACTCAAAACACTATACCAGTTGTGTTCAAATCCCCTTAAATAAAGCACTGATCCGTCAAAGGGATCAATGGAGCCGTAAACTTCGGAGTTTTTCCCGGTCTTTATATCTCTGCCATCGGGCTCTGAATAAACAGTTGCTTTTATCTTGTATTTATTTAGCAGATTTTTCAAAATCTCCTCGCCTACCCTATCAACCCCAATTTCAACGTCTTCGGGTCTATTGATTACGTCACCCAAAATCTCCCTTCCCTTGCCGGAAAATGCAACTTTTCTTACTTCTTTTGTTATTTCTGTCAGGTAATCAAGTAGTAAACTTTTGATTTTTTTATTATCCATAGAGATGAAAATACCCTCCAATTTTATCACCAAGGAACTTGGCTGTCAACTTATGACCTCGGAAAAAGCTTCTATAAATTTCTCCGTATCTTTGAGGCTCCCGATACTAACTCTTACTGATTTCCTGTCGTCGGGACCTACTTTTGGTCTAACTAATATTCCTTTTCCCTTCAGTTTCTCTATTACTTCTTCGGGATTTTCTATTTTAATAAAAAGAAAGTTGGCTTTGCTCGGAAAAAAATAAATATCTTTCTCTTTTAAGAAATTTTCTAATTTCGGCTTAGACAGCTCCATTACTTCTTTTATGTAATCTTCTATATAGCCTTTGTTTTCTAAGGCGGCTGAAACTGCAGTTTTGGCAAACATATTTACGTCATAAGGCCCCCTGATTTTTGACAATTCCTGAATATTATTTTCTTGAGAAATCACATACCCCACCCTGGCAGCAACTAAACCAAATGCTTTGGCAAAGGTTCTAATAATATATAAGTTATCATATTTTCCAATTAAGTCTTTGGCGGTGACTCCAGAAAATTCAAAATAAGCTTCGTCGTGCAAAAGGGCTATATTTTTCCCCTTGGCCTTTTTTAAAATTTTCTCCACATCAGAAATCTCAGTAGAAATCCCGGTAGGATTATTAGGATTGGAAAAAATTATCAATTTTACTTTTTCATCATCCATTAATCCCAGAATTTCATCTAAAGGAAGTTCTCCTTCTTCTTTATATCTTGGCTCTAAAATCTCTGATCCTTGGATTCCAACAGACTGGTAATGCATGGCGAATTCCGGGAAAGGGATAATCGCTTTATCCCCTTCATCTAAAAAAGCTCTACATATTACGTCAATCCCCTGGTCTCCTCCATTGGTCACCATCGCCTCTCCAGGCTTTACTTCTGCGTATTTCGCAATTTTATCTTCCAGATCACCATACTCCGGATAAACCTGCAGTCTGTCGGAATCAATAAATCTTTTCAAAGCTTTTTTAACCTCCGGACTCGGCGGAACAGTCCTTTCATTAAAATCTAACAGTAAAAAATCCTTTGAGGCTCTGCCTTCCAAAGGAGGCTTATAGTGTTCCATTTTTAAGATTCTTTTCTTTATCATCGAGTTTTTAATTTATTAAAAACGAAGATCTTAGATGAAGAGCCCCGCCCTTCATCGTTCATATTAGCCCTTTTGTGCTTGGAAGTTCTTTCAACACTCTCTTTTCCTTAGAGCAGGCAACCTTCATTGCCTTACCAAATGCTTTGAATAATGACTCTGCTTTATGATGTTCATTTTCACCGTACAATACCCTTATATGGAGAGTCGCTTTAAGAGCCCTAACGAATCCCCAAAAGAACTCTTTAATTAAATCCGAATCTAAATCACCAATTTTTTCTTTTTTGAATTTGCAATCAAAATTTAAAAAAGCTCTGCCAGAAGTATCTACGGCCACGATTGAAAGCGATTCGTCTAATGGGAAAACAAAGTAGCCTGCTCGATTTATGCCTTTTTTATCACCCAAACCTTCTTTAAATGATTCTCCGAGAGAAATCCCGATATCTTCAACCGTATGATGCTGATCTATTTTGATATCCCCCTTTGCTCTTATCCTCAAATCAAAAAGGCCGTGTTTGGCAAAGTTGGTTAAGAGATGGTCTAAAAAAGGAATGGAAGTAGAAATGTCAGCATTTCCTTTTCCGTCTATGTTCAGCTCAATTTTTATATCAGTCTCTTTTGTCTTTCTTTTGACAGAGGCTTTTCTTGGCATATATCTTATTTTACTCTGATATTTTTAAAAATAAAGGGTTGACAGATTCAAAAAAGCATGTCTGAATAAAAACAGTAATCCCAAAAGGAGGTAAGGGATGTTGCCAATAAAAGGCTTTTTAATTGATAGAGATGGAGTTCTTACTATTAATGATGGCATAATACCATGGGAGCATGACCTTGGACGCCGAAGAGTGTATAAATATGTGAAAATGTCAAACCGAGGCAATTTTCCTAAAATAGGAATTTGCACAGGCAGAGAATACGGCTCTGCGGAATCCGCTCTCTTTAATATCGGCATTCCAAACTGGTGGTCTATTATTGAAAGCGGTGTTTTCCTCTTCAATCGGGCAACCAAACAGCTCTTAGAAAATCCCGCCTTAACGAAAGAGGTAAAAGAGGCTTTCCAGGAGATTTCCAGACACCGAATTCCTTCCGTACTCACTCAAGACCTTTTCATCTACCCTGGAAATCAGATATGTGTTGCTATTGAACTTATAGAAAATACCAGCATTACGATTGAACAAGCATATCAGATGATTGAAAAACAGGTAAGGGATCTTGTGCGAGAAAATTTGGTTATTCTCCATCACTCTTCCATCGCAGTAGATATAAGCCCGGCTAACATTGACAAGGCTTCCGGGGTAAAATTCCTTTGTGATGTGGAGAAAATCGACCCGAAAGAGCTTTTCGGCATAGGAGATTCTCCAGGAGATTTCCCTTTGTTTGATGCTGTAGGCCAAATCGGTTGCCCAAGCAATGCAACGTCTGAATGCAAAGAGATGGTAAAAAGAAAAAATGGAATCATTTCTAAAAAACCATATGCCGCAGGTGTAGCGGATATTCTCTATCAAGCCACGGGAGTTAGGGCAACCTAACTCCCGCTTCTATTTGTAATAACGAAAAGTTTCTCTATTCCTTTAGCTCGTTTCAAAAGATAATCTTTAAAATATTTCCTCTCGGCTTGAGTTTTAGAACTAAAGTATTTAATAATTCCCCACCAAAACATTACCAAAACATTAGTTAAAGCTCCGTAATAGATTTTCTTATCGTCAAGCTTCGTTTTATATTTTTTCTTGGCTTTGTTTAAAAATTCCTCAAAGGTTCTAAATTTAATGGGCTTGCTATAAAACAAATTGCCTCCTAAAATTATTCCCAAATCATAATGAAGACCGTTTCTGATATTAAATCCTGCGTACTCAAAATCTAAAATATATATTTTCCCATCCCGCCCCATCCTTAAATTTTCGAAAATAAGATCATTATGAGTAGACAACTTTCCTCTCAGAGGAAGTTTTTCTTTTGCTTTTTTCTCAATATATTCAATTTTCTTTATCCTTTCTATGTTCAACAATCGATTAACCGGATATTTTTTGGCCTTTCTTCTGTATTTAGAAACTTCATCTCGAAAAACATCATACGTATTAACAAACTTTACTCCGCTTGAATGAAAAGAGTGAAGAGCTTTGGCTAAAGCCTTTTGTATTTTAGGATTTTCCAAATCCTTTCCATTAATATCTTTGCCTTCAATGTATTCCATTATCATAGTTCCGTCCGGAAAATCGTATTTTTCTTTTGAGTTTAGAATATTTTTCTTATTTAAAATATATAGGAAAAAAGCCGGGATAACTCTCCGCAATTTTCTGCATTTGGTTATGGCTAAAATATTCTCCCCCTCTACTTTTCTATTTACGATATCCGTCCTTTCCCAGGGGAAACGAACGAAAAACTTTTTCTTTTTATATCCCACTATCCAGTTCCTGTTGGTCTGACCACCGGCTTTCTGCACTTTTATATTACCCGGCTGCCATTCTTTATTCAGTTTATAAATCAAACCTATATCTTTCATTGTCTTTTAGAATAAAGTGTTTTGGCCGATTATCTTTTTTCGTTCCTTTTTGGAAAAAACTCTGATTTTGCCATAAACTCCATCATACCCCGGCTCTTTTATAACATCTCCTGTCCTCGCCCTCATTATCCCTTCTGCAATTTCAGACAAAGTATTGCCTTCTAAATTTTCCCGCGGAGCATCCAGAAGAATATTAAACTCCGGACCGAACTTATCAATTAAGTTTTTATACTCTTTCTCTACTCCTTTTGTACCGGGAGAGTGACCGACCGCATCGGCTATAATCTCCTCTAAGGGAACAAGACTTTTAAATGGAATAACGACTTCTGGATTTACCCCCTCTTCCCTGTCAGCCAGCTGTTCCACTCTGTTTAGAACACCGATTGTTAATGGCTTTTCGCAAACAGGACAGATACCGTTATATTTTCTAGTTTCTTTCGGAGACAAAACTATCCCGCAGTTACGGTGGCCGTCATAATGATATTTGCCTTCTTCCGGGTGAAATTCAATTGTGTATAAAAATTTTTGAGGATCTTTATCTTTTATTGCCTGGCAAATGGCCGGATAACTTATTTCTGTATCAAAAACATTTGCTTCTCGTCCGATTTTATGGGGAGAATGGCTGTCGCTATTGGAAATCAATGTTAATTTTCGACCATCGGGCAATCGCCAAAGCATTTTAGGGTTCGCTGATAATCCTGTTTCTCCGGCATAAATATATTTAGAATAATCTTCAAAACATTCTTCTAAAGAATCAAATCCTGAACGAGAGCCAAACAAAGAAAACCAGGGAGTCATCAGATGAGCCGGGACTATTAAACACTCAGGAGAAGAATTCAAGGCAATCTTTGCTAATTCTTTAGCATCCAGCCCCAAAATCGGCCGGCCGTCAGACCGCAGATTGCCAATCCAGCCCAGCTGGGCATTAATTTTCTCAACTACCTCAAAAGAAGGAGCAAATATTAGAATGTGAATTTTTCTGACTTTGTTATTTTTAGAATAGATACAGCTAATTTCAGATGTCAAAAGGAAGCGGGTTTCTGAATCGGTTTTTTTAAACTTCAAAAGTCCGGGTTGGGCAGGTTCTAACTTTTCTCTCAAAGATTTTAACCATTCGGGATGAGTAAAATCGCCAGTCCCCAAAACCTTAATACCCTTAATCTTTGCCCACTTATCAAGGTTGTCTAAATCCATATCCTTAGATGTTGCCCGGGAATATTTTGAGTGGAGATGGAAATCAGCAATAAATCGCATGGAATTAAACGAATTGAGAAACTGCTCCAAGAAGAAGCAGGGTTATTAAGAAATATAGCAAAAATGCTGGAATTTTTAAACTGTACTCCGGCTGGCGATCGCCCAGTTCTTT
>Ga0315543_1004931_pt1 | contig 10746 bp, 5 predicted proteins | sample SalMarSW160210MG_2_FD_203098 | JGI IMG/M metagenome (GOLD analysis project Ga0315543, IMG submission 203098) | Salt marsh sediment microbial communities from the Plum Island Ecosystem LTER, Massachusetts, United States - Salt Marsh Sediment SW1601-210 ...
TCAACCGGTTTGGCGATGGTTGCTCGATGAGAACGCAGAGTAGGATAGCGTAAGGATATTCAATAGGCTCAGCGGGCAGCACAATCCGGCGCAAATTAGGCTTCACATCGAGTGCGAGAATCCTGTATAATAGGCGAGTAAACGGGAGAGGGTGAGGAAAAGCGTGCGCGAAGAAAGGGCCTATGTGTTAGAGAGGAAGGGTGAGAGGGTGGGAGCAGTTGGAAGTATAACAGGCAAGGGTAAGTTGAAGCCGAGCTATAGATACCACTCCGACTCAAAACGCTATAGCTTGGTTAACTAGGGGAGTCTTAGAAGGAGAGCACCTCGGTGACAATGAATCGAGCTGAGCAAATCGAACGGCATTTTGCTAAGAAGTCGCAGATGGCAAATCCAACTGTACTTGATCTCTTTTGCGGCTCAGGAGGCATGAGCCTGGGTTTTGAAATGGCTGGCTATCACATTGGTCTTGGTGTGGAGAAGGGAGTACTACCCTACAAGACCCACTGCCATAACTTTGGTGATCACTGTCATCTGGGTGACATTCGCGACATCCCAGACCCCAGAGCTTTCGTTCAAGAGCATGATCTGGAAAGAGCAGATGTTATCGTCGGCGGACCGCCCTGTCAAGGGTTTTCTCGCGTGGGTCGGGGTAAGCTCCGCAGTCTCAAGCACGACCCTGCATACATTCACGACCCCCGCAACCAGTACTATAAGGAATTCATCCGGTTCGTCGAAGCACTCCAGCCCCTCTACTTCGTAATGGAAAATGTTCCAGATATGCGATATTACGCGGACGGAGATGAACTGTTATTAGTAAAGGCACTGCACTGCTTCCGAGAACTGGGTTATACAGCGGACTGGCAAGTGCTCCAGGCCGACCATTATGGTGTGCCTCAGACTCGCAGGCGGCTGTTCATTGCAGGTAACAGGCTGGGGCAGGAAATTCGATGGCCTGTGAAAACCCGCGAAGGCAACCCGATCAGTGTCTGGCAAGCCATCAGCGATCTTCCCATTGTACCCCATGGTCATCGTGAAAGTGAAATGCCCTACCAGCCTCGCCGCGAGCTGAACGAGTATCAGCGACTGATGCGCCGGGGGGCTGGTGATGTGCTCTATAACCACCAGACCCGCTGGCACAATGAGCAGGATCTTGCGGCGTTTGCTTGGCTGCGGGAAGGCGGCAAATATGTCGAACTGCCTGACAAATACAAACGCTACCGGGACGACATCTTCAAGGACAAATACCGGAAACTGTATCGGGATCACCCTTCCTGGACGATTGAGGCTCATATTGGCAAGGATACCTACCGCCATATTTACCCCAGCCGTGAGGGGGAGCCTGAGCCTCCCCGTACCATTTCGGTGCGTGAGGCGGCCCGGCTGCAGAGCTTCCCCGACCGATTTCGTTTCATCGGGCCTTTTACCCGACAGTTCTACCAGGTAGGCAATGCGGTGCCGCCTCTATTGGCAAAAGCTATAGCTGAGGCAATCTTGCCCGGAGTGCTGGCTGAGATAGGGTCTCCCAAAAATATCGCAATGGCGATGTTACGCAGTAATGGCAAAGAGCAAGTTCAGGTTGCGGGAATTCCTAAGAAGGAACTGGTCAATGACTGACATGCATTCTGTCAAAGCCGGCGATCACACTGTAGACCTCGTGTCCTTTCGTAAGGCGCTGATTGCCTGGGGCCGGGAGCACTTCTGCCCCTTCCTCTGGCGGCTGACCGAAGACCCGTATTGCATCCTGATAGCCGAGGTGATGTTGCACCGCACTCAGACACCGCAGGTGGTGCCGGTGTATGAGTATTTCATTGGGCACTACCCGGATGTGTCAGCGTTGGCTCGAGCCACGAAAGAGGAACTGCATGACGCACTCTACTCGCTAGGTCTGCACTGGCGCATTGACCTGATCCACGAAATGGCCGCTGAATTGATAGGGCACTTCGGTGGGCAGGTGCCACGGGGAAAAGCCGACCTGCTTTCTCTGCCGGGTGTAAGCCAGTACATTACCGGCGCCGTGCGCTGCTTTGCCTGGAACCAGCCGGAGCCATTGATAGATACCAACACGGTGCGGGTGATAGGGCGGCTTTTTGGGCTGGAGATAAAAGATTCATCCCGGCGCAACCGCCGGTTTAGGGAGTTAATCACAGCGCTGGTTGACCCCGATGAGCCGCGGGCTTACAACTATGCCCTGCTGGATCTGGCAGACGAGATATGTATGAAAAAGCGGCCGCCTGAGTGCGGGCGGTGCCCGGTACAGGAGTGGTGTGTCTATGCCCGATGCCAACAATAAACCGTGGAGGGAGTTTCTCCTCTCCCATGCTACCGATGACCTGCTGACAGTCGCCGAAAAAGGACGATTATACTTTCAGCAGCAACCGATCCGTTTGCATTGGCTGGATCAGGTCAGTCTTCTGCTTATTCGTAGAGCATATCTGAGGAAGCAGCCCCTTGCTATTTGCTATCCGATACCCGTTTGTAGGTTACCGACGCTCGCAGCTGCGCAGCTATTACTCTATGATTTTGCCCTTGCCCATAGGACGGGAATTCCGGTATCCAGATCCATACTACTGATCAGCCCGCGCATTGAGGTGCGTCAAAATTATCTGCGCCTTCAGGCGGGACGTTATAGGGTTGATCGCATCTGTCTCGCTGAATTCCTTCCGCTGGCTCGTATACGGGACAGTGGTGATCCAGTGGTCATTCCTGTACCTGGTAAGGCATTGTTGCAACATCCTCGCCTGTACCATCTCTCACGCCCCCACCTGTTGGACGCCCCCTGGCCCAGAGATGTTGGTGCCATCATTGTGGATCATGCCGGTGGCAGCTTTGATGAGGAAACGCCCCACATCCACGCTCAGGCCGCCCGCCGGGGCATTTCCACTGTCATTCACCTGTGTACCGATCCCTTTGCGCTTTTTCTCGAGGAGCTGGCCGCGACCGGTGTTCCAGTTTGGATCTGGGATCACCACGGGCTGGCAGCTGACTTTGGCGAGCAGATAGCCGCAGGGAATGGTGCAACTGACCATCCCTTCGGTGTCAGTGCCAGACAGTTCCAGAACATCGCTGCCGGCATCAGGCATCATACACTAGTCTGCAAGCACAAAGTTCTTGAGGATGCCGCTCATCGCGTGTGGGATGATCTGGGCGCAGTCCAGCGCACCTTCAGTGATCGGACCAGCCTGGGTGTCCGCCGTGCCATCCGCGTCGCCTATGGAACATTCTACACAATGCTCCAGATGCTGGTGCCATTGCCAGTCTATGAGGAAGAGGCCCGCAACATGTGGCGCATCCGCCCGGTTAGTCGTCGCATCGCTGACCTGGAAGCCTTCACGCCGTTGCTGCAAGATGAGGCACCGGACTTGGCAGAGGTCTACTGGCCATCGCTGGTTCTGGACCTGAAGGAGATGCGAGATGCACTGGCCGCCGGCAACCCCAAGTATGACACGCTGGTACGGCAGATTCACGAGCATCAGACACAGCGAAGAGGCTTGGTCGTCATCTGCCCCAATCGAGCCACAAAGCGAATGCTCCGGCTTTGCCTGCGCGCCCGCGAGGGCCTGCACCTGAGCGAACTGACAGGGCAGGACAGCGATCAGTCCATTCGTCTGGTCACATACAAAAAGTTGAGTGCTCTGACTTCCAGCGATACACTGTTGTTCCCTGGTCAGTTCAGCTACGGCCGACGGCAGTACGCGTTGACGGCGGCCGCGCCAGAAATTCACTACCTGGCCTATGGAGACGAAGCCGACCGCATTGAGCAGCAAGTTGCCACCATTCATCAAACCCTGGCTAAAATGGCCAGTGCAGAAAAACGGGAGCGCGCCTGGGCTGCGCTGGCTCCATCTAGGTCGGACAGACAACTCCCTGAAACTGCCTCCGCGGTTACTCTGCCAGCTATTGAGTTCATTCGACGCGAAGGGGAGCGCGTCTCGCGCCGGTCTGTGACCGCTGCCAGGGCTCCCGATCTATCCCTCTGGACGCCCTTCTCGACCTCTGAGTATGACCTGATTCGAGGACAGGACACCCTCAGCAGCGATAGTGAGGAGGCCCTGCGCCCCTCGGAGTTCACCGCTCCATCGCGCCAGAATGTACTGGTACCAGCATTGTGCATCGAGTTTGCGAACGGCTCCTGTTACGCCGAGCCGGATAGCAGGATGACAGTTTTCCTGCCAGCCACTGAGAAAACCGATGATCGCAGGGCTGATGGGCTGCGGCCGGAAGATGTCGTGATTTTCGTGGACGGCGACCAGCGGAGACACCTGTATGAAGCCATCCTGGAGCGCATCGAGCATCACCCGGCGATGGGTGCTACGTACATTCTGGTGCGTTACTGGCAGCAGGCTGTTCGCGAAGGCTTCTTCCGCTCCGGAATGAAGTACGGGGATTTTCTGCAGGCGTTAGAACAACTGGGCAGTCACATGCAGACAACGCCGGGTGTTCGATGCTGGGTCACAGGGGAAGTACTGGGGCCGGGGGATGCCAGAGACATCTGGCGGGTCGGGAAAGTCTTCAACGATGAAGCCCTGACTCAGGAGTGGAAAGAAATTGGCAAAGCACTTCGACGAATCCGGGGACTTCACATCTCGCTCGCCCGCAAATTGAACCAGATGATTGTTCAGGCGGGGTTGAAGGGCCGGCGCCCTGACGTATCCGAAGAGTGTATTGACCCGGAATTGAACCTCTACCTGGACGACTTCCGTGACAGCGTGACCGTGCATCGCGTCACGGCCATCAACCCGGAGATGACACCGGTGCCTTATGTCCTGACCGGGCGATTCTTTGAGAAGGGAATGGAGCTGAAATGGTGATATCACAACGACAGGATGAGGTCAGGCTGGCCGAATACCTGCTGCAGCGCACCCTGGACCAGCTCACCGGCCGGAGTGAGAACATCTGCCAGGATGACCGGCCACGCAATCGCTACTTCGTGGGTTCGCTGGCCAACCGGTCGCCACAGAACGAGTCCGATACGCCGGATGATGACCTGTTCTCCCGACTGGCACCATCGGCGATAGGGCTGGAGGCGTTGGTGGAGCCTCAGGGCTCAGATGCCCGGCTGATTATCCAACCCCACTTCAATGTCTACTACCGCATCTTCCCCGACCTGGAACACCAGCGGCGCATCTCGGGTTACGGTGGTGCCCCACCAGAGCTCAAACAGGACGAAGAAGCAAAGCGCAAGCCCGGCGAGTGGGCCATTGCTTACCGGAAGGTGCCGGTACGGGTGGGGCCGATTGAGATACAATTGCCTTCCCGGATCAGCGGTCGGACCCGACTGGACAGTCCGGCGACACAAGAAGTGGTGAACGCCGCGCTGGTCCTGGCATGGCAACGGGTACGTCTTGATCCACTGTGCTATCTGGAACCAGTGGATCGCAGGCCTGTGCAGGAATCCGCTCTGAAAAACGAAGAGGTATATGCAGCTTTTTTGCAGCAGGTGGCGACCGCTGGTCAGGAAGTTGAACCTCAGTGGCAGGTGCAGTTGCAGATCGAGGCCCGGCCGGCCGACGATGAACGCCTGCGCGTCTCAGTGATGCTTCACAACGCCTCACCCGATGATCACTCAGAACGCAGTTCAACCGATCACTATCTGTTTGATGTTCACCTTCGAGTTGAAGGCCATAATGCGACCATCTGCCCTTTCATCTTCGACATCCTACCCGAGGATTACCGCTACGACCGGGAGTTGTGGGGACTGGGGCGCAACTGTGGCGTCCGCTTGGTAGATGGTGAGAACACTGTGGAAACCGAAAACACTCCTGTCTACCGCCAGCCTGTCTACACTACCCGTGACGCTGTGGATCCAACCCTCCCCAAAGCCACCTTCCAGGCACTGGCGCAAGACTCAGTGTCTGTCTTGCGAGTCATTGCTGACGCTATGGATCAGTATCGGGCCGAATGGGAACAGTTGATGGCCCAACGTCGGTCAGAACCGGCCTGGACACCTGAGATGCTGGCGTCCGCCCAGACCGACATGAAGGCCTTTGTGGACGAAATTGCTCGCTTCCGCCGGGGCATCCAGACGCTGGAGCGTCATGACGCACTGCGTCGCGCCTTCCAGCTGATGAACCAGACGTTTGCCAACGCCAGCGAATATGCTTCCTGGAGGCTGTTCCAAATCGTCTACATTGTCACCCAGTTGCCAGCCATCGCTGCTCGCGAGTATGACGATCCCGAAGGCCGCGCCGACTGGGATTGGGTGGATGTGCTCTGGTTCCCTACCGGCGGCGGCAAGACCGAGGCCTACCTGGGCCTGATTGTCTGCACCGCGTTCTTTGACCGGCTGCGGAGCAAGAAGGCCGGCGTCACAGCCTGGATGCGCTTTCCGCTGCGCCTCCTCTCCTTGCAGCAGTTGCAGCGTCTGGCTGATATTATGGGGGCAGCCGAACTGCTTCGCCGCCAGACACCTTTCATCAATGGACCTGACCTCGATCCTTTTAGTGTGGCCTATCTGGTTGGTTCTGGTAACACTCCTAACAGACTGACGGAGTACAGCAGAAGTGGGAGGGTTTCCTGGCTGGAGCGCTTTCAGCAGAATCCGGCGCTGATGCAACGTTTTCTGACGATTCCTCGCTGCCCGTTCTGCGCTCAGCAAACAGTGAAGATGGACCTGGATCAGGCTACTGTCCGGCTGGTTCACCGCTGCACCAACCCACAATGCCCGCAGGCTTCCCAGGGTGGCGTCCTGCCCATCTTCATTGTGGACAACGAGATCTACCGTTATCTGCCCACTGTGATCGCCGGTACAATTGATAAGGTGACTGCAATTGGCTACGAGCGCAAGTTCAGCCACCTGTTCGGTGCTGTCACTCATCGATGCCCGAAGCACGGCTACCTGAGCCTGGGCGAGTGTACGGAAAAGTATGCCCCCTGCGACGTGAAGCCGAAGGACTTTATTCCGGTCACGCTCAAGGACCCCTCGCCCACGCTGCAAATTCAGGACGAGCTCCACCTGTTGCGTGAAGAATTGGGGGCCTTTGACGGCCATTATGAGACCTTTCTGGACACTTATCAGCAGCACCAGCAGGGTGTGCGCACCAAGATCATCACCGCCACCGCCACCATCGAGGAATACCGGAACCAGGTAACCCACCTATATGACCGCAAAGCGCGTCGCTTCCCGGTCCCTGGCCCGGAACTGGGTGAATCGTTCTATGCCACCACCCTGCGCGACGATACGCGCCGCCTCTTCGTTGGTATCATGCCCCACAACTACACTCACATCAACGCCATTGTCCGTCTGGCCGAACTGTTCCACCGGGAAGTGGAAGACCTGCGCCGTGATCCAACGGGTGCCATTGACCGCCTGGGCCTGAATTTCATTACCACTGCTGGCGAATTCCTGGCCATGCTGTCAAACTATGAGGTCTTTGTGACCTACCTGCTCTCCAAACGCGAAGGTGATCGTCTAAACCAGAGTTTTGAAGGGCAGCTCAATCGGGAACTCACAGAGGCCGGCTACACCGAGATCATCAACAAATCCATCATCGGTGAGACGCCCTTCTCCGAGGTGGCCGCCATCCTGGAAGAGCTAAAAAAACCTGCTGGCACGGACTTTGCCCGTCGCCTGCGTTCCCTGACGGCCACCAGCACCATCTCCCACGGCATTGACGTGGAACGCCTGAACTATCTCTGCTTCTTCGGGATGCCACGTCAGACGGCCGAGTACATCCAGACATCCAGTCGCGTGGGGCGTGACCATCCAGGTCTGGTCTTCGTCTGCTTCAACCCCGCCCGCGAGCGTGACCAGAGCCACTATCACTTCTTCGCCAAGTACCATGAGTACCTGAACCGGCTGGTAGAACCGGTACCGATCAACCGCTGGAGCAAGTTCAGCATCCGGCGCACCATCCCTGGCTTGTTCATGGCAATGCTGCTCAATGACTATAACCCGAGCGTGGGAGGAAGCGGAAAAGAATCGCTGTATTTCAGCAAGAAAGTTCGTCAGTTGATAGAAAACCGGCAGATCCGACCAAGTGACCTGATAGCGTATCTAGAAAACGCCTACCGGACAGCCGGCCGTGACATTGGTCAAGAGTTCAAGACCGTGATCGATAGCAAGGTCAACGAGTATATTGATATGCTACGCAATCCGCAGAAGGATTTCACCTCGGCCAACCTGACCGACCAGCCTATGCAGAGCCTGCGCGATGTGGATGAGCAGCTTGAGATCTACTTGAACCGCGATTCACGGGTTCTCTGGAGCAACATGATCGGGAGACAACGCCAATGAGACGAGGCAGACAGCAAATCCTGTTCAATTTCCTGCCAGGCAAGACCTTCGACCACGAGAGCGGACAGGCCATTTGTAAGGTTACCAACCTCAAGGCCGATGAAGATACCAGACTGAACAAGCGCTACGTGCTGGACCGGGTTGCCTGGCTTCTCAACCAGTGGCCGGAGGAACGACGCAGAGGCTTTCCGGATCCCCACCGCTATCCTGAGCGTTACGTTTTGGCGATACCCAAGGGCGTTGAGTCCGAGATTTTCCCGCTTCTCTTCGAATGTACCAATCCAGCATGCCGCCGCGTAGTTTCTTATCAGAGCGTGCGTCAGGCCAGCAATCTCAATCCTAGCCTGCGTTGCCCGATATGTGGCTCCGGCCTGATTCAGCTATATCACGTATCGATTCACAAGTGTGGTCATATTCGCCCGTTTATCGTTCCTCGCTGTTCACAGCACGGTTATGAGCATATGTGGCTGGATACACGGGGAAGCCAGAAGTACAGCCAGTTCCGCTGGCGTTGCCGGCTGTGCAATTTCCAGCAGCCCATCATTTATGGCCAGTGCGATGACTGCAATCTGTCCGATCGGACGATGCGCCCCATTGTCCATCGGGCTACAGCCTCGTTCTATCCTCAGTACCGCACCCTGATCAACCTGCCCGGCCGAGATCTGACCCGCATCCTGGAAGACCCGGAACATTATTGGCTGGCCATTGCAGCCTATCTGCACCTGTTCGACCACGGACCAGACAACCGGCTGGTTGACTTGGTTGCCGGTCCCCAGGGACAGACGCCAGAGCAAGAGAGTATTGCCATACTGGAACGGCTGATCAGGAACGCACCGTCAGCGGGAAAAGCAACGCTCCAGGTACAACTGGATGCGCTACGGCAGGGACTGTCCGGCTTGGGCAGTGACCGGCGCAGTCAGGTCATTAAGCAAGCGAAACAGCTGGTCACATTGCAGGACGACACGCTGGAGGATACTGGACGAGAGTTGCTGGAGTTTGTCCGCCCTGATGAGACGCTACAGATCACCACACTTTCCCAACTGGAACAGAAGGCGCAGCGCGAGATGCCCGGCCACCTGCCGGTCTACCACGTTGCTTATCGCGATGCCCTGCAAGAGACTGGCTTGGCTGATGTGCGTCTGATTGGTGACTTCCCGGTAACAACCGTTGTCATCGGTTACACTCGTGATCAGCGCGAGGCTGACAACACGGTCATTCGGGCTTTCCCCCGTCTGAGGCAAGACGACCCACGCACGCCACTGTTTGTGGACACCATCGAAACTGAGGCGCTGATGTTCCGTCTTGAGCCGGCCCGGGTGTTGCGCTGGCTGGTCCTCAACGGATTGACCACAGGTGGCCTGCCTGACGATGATGATGAAGCGGCTGTCCGGGCCTGGATTCTCAACCGAATGATGCCTATCAATCCCTTCCAGGAGATCCCAGAAAACGAACCCATCACCCGCACTGTCTACGGCCTAGTACATTCCTTTAGTCACCTGGTATTGCGTCAGGCAGTTATCCAGAGCGGCTTTGACCGTACCAGCCTGAGCGAGTACCTCTTCCCGCGTGCTTTGTCGTTTGCCCTTTACAGCAACAACCGGTCAAAGTTTACGATCGGTGGACTGTACACCCTCTTCGAGCAGACGCTACACAAGCACCTTCGGGCCGTGCTGGATAAAGGGGGGATGTGCGTTTACGATCCTGTATGCATGGAAGAGACCGGTGCCTGCCACGCCTGTATGTACGTCTCAGAGCTTTCCTGTGAGCACTTCAACCGCAACCTGAGCCGCAAGTACCTATTCGGGCGAATTGAATCGGATAGGGGTGAATTTATTGGCTACTGGGATGAACGCTGCGTTAGGCCATCCCGACGGGCACTGGGGACATAGCACTTATCTCTGTTTCGGCTTCTTTTGAACCTTTGGGGAACCTTTGGGGTCAGACCTTCATTCTTAGGATTTTATCGCTCTAACGGCGTATCGCGGCATTGGAAATACGTCCAACAATCCCCTCGTTAAACGTCTGTATGAACGCATGGGATTCGTGGAAGACCGATTCGAGGCGCTTCCCTGGCCTTGGAGAAAGGCGTTTGCGTTCTCTGGTTCGTATTGCATGAGCAAAGACTTGGCGTGCTCAGAGCTGTAGCACCTATTCGGGGGAAACATCTGCAACGATTTCAAATCCATTCTCGAAGTAGTCGGCGCGATAGACGAACATTGATTCCTCGTCGGCCCCGGCATACAGCCCGAGCAGTTCGACTCCGCGGGCATAGAGCATCATAGCTCCCATGTCTCCAGAAAGGGCATATCGTGAGACGGTCAGTACCTGGTCGTCAAAACGAATGGCTCCGTCTTCGATCTTCTCCACCCGCATTTCGGGGAGTCCGTCATCCACAGCCTCTTTGTCCCGATTAGGAGGACCTCCGAACATCAGGACATCGAAGCTGACGACTCCTTTGGACTGTCGAAGCTCATAGAGCAAGGGAACGACCGCATAGGTGCTGAAGGTGCCCA
>Ga0315543_1004934_pt1 | contig 10740 bp, 9 predicted proteins | sample SalMarSW160210MG_2_FD_203098 | JGI IMG/M metagenome (GOLD analysis project Ga0315543, IMG submission 203098) | Salt marsh sediment microbial communities from the Plum Island Ecosystem LTER, Massachusetts, United States - Salt Marsh Sediment SW1601-210 ...
GAGTAGAATACAACCAAGATCGTCCGCACGAGGCAATTGGCCAACAACCACCGGCCAGCCTCTATTCGCCGTCACCACAACCATATCCTCTGATGCTACCCGAGATGACTTATCCCGACGACACCGTGGTTCGAAAGGTCTGTTCCCAGGGTGATATCAAGTGGAGGAGTCACCAGATCTACCTCAGCGAGACCCTGGCTGGTGAACTGGTCGGCTTGCGGCAGACCACCGACCGCTTGTGGAACATCTACTTTGGCCCCATCAAGCTGGCCCAACTCGACACCTATGAATACCGGCTGATCCATTTGCCACGAAGAAGAAGACAAACTAATAATGAAGAGAAAAAAGAGCAAAAACCCAAAAAAGTGTTACCCATGTGCCCGGTCTAAAGTGTAACCTATGTAACCGGTTGTACATGGGTGGCTCGCCATAAGCGAGTCCACATCTGCCTGTCTTTATCCTGCTTCCCCGGCAACCTAAATCGAGAACCTCCACCCGCAATAGAAATCCTTGCCGGCTGCCTCATCAGGCGGGCAGACGAGGCATTCGGTTTTGATCCGAGGATCTATAGTCTTAGCAAACCCTGAGTATTCTACGATCCCGACCGACTTGCACGGAAACAGCGTCATCTTTTTGCGCCGGCGAGCCGATTGAACCCGGCAGTCGACCATGTAGAACTCAAACGAACTATCGGTTTCGTTCTTGATCTCCTGCACGTTGACAAAGGCGTACATGCTCTGTTTCGAATTAACACATACCGCTTGACAGGAAGCCGAAGTGCTCACTGTACATTTTCGTTTGACATCTACCCCAGCCTTAAGTAAGTTTACACAACTGAACTGTAAACCAAAGACATTTGGGAGGAGTGCATTTTGAAAAAGAGAGCCTTATTGAAGTCAAACATAACGGTGGGAACCGCCAGTGCGCTCTTAATCATCCTATTCTTGTTAGCCGGTTGTGAAGAGGACAAGAATGGAGGCCCAAGCGGGTCGGAGCATGTAGCGTGGAACCAGCACGAGCCTCTACTGGAGGGCAACAAGCTGCAGGCAGCAGCGTTCGTTGATGAAAACGAAGGCTGGATAGTAGGGGAAGAGGGGGTCGTTTTATACACGAGTGATGGCGGCAATTCCTGGTCGTCTCAACACGTTGCCAGCGAAAACTTGTGGGACGTTACTTTCTTTGACAAAGATACCTGCTGGGCGGTCGGCGAAAACGGGACGCTGCTGTGGACCATCGATGGCGGCCGTTACTGGTGCCCAACTCTGTTCGACACAATCAGCGATGATATATACTCGGTAGCTTTTGAGGACGGTCATAGCTGCTGGGCTGTCGGTACAAATGGAACTATTCTGCGAACAACCGACGCCGGCAGGATTTGGTCTCGTGATATCTCCAGTGGGACAGACCAAACGCTCCGAGGTGTAGCCGTGGCGGGGGAAATAGCCTTGGCTGTCGGCGATGCCGGGACTGTCATGCGTACCTTCGGGTCGGTAGAAGTGCACACGGAGTGGTCCGCTCAGACTATAGATACCAATGACTTGTGGGCTGTTACTCTTGTGGATGAGGCCACCGGCTGGGCGGTCGGTGAAAACGGCACCATCTGGATAACAACCGACAGCGGTAACACATGGTCAGAGCAAACCAGCAATGTGTCCGAGACGCTGACGGATGTGGTTTTTGCCAGCGCCACTACCGGGCTGATTGTTGGCAGCTCCGGGATGATCCTGTCCACCACGGATGGCGGGGACAACTGGGCAGTAGATACCAGCGCCACCTGGCATGACCTCTTTGGGGTCTGCTTGGCCGGTCAGAATGACGCTTGGGCAGTGGGGTCTTTGACGCTGTTGCATTCAACTAACAGCGGCAATAGCTGGGTACCCAAGCCGAGCGGTACGGCATCTCATGCTGGTTTGATTGATATAACGTTCTACAATGAGGACCTCGGCTGGGCTGTCGGTAATGGCGGCGTTATTTTGAAAACCACAGATGGAGGCGACATATGGGAGTACCAGAGACGGGACAAGATCTTCAGTGAATCTCAGGAATGGTTTTTCAATATCAAGTTTGTCGATAGTCTCCACGGGTGGTGTGTCGGGGGAACGGGTGTTTTCCCTTACAACGGTTTGCTGCTGCATACTTCCGATGGCGGCAGAAGCTGGTCCACCCAAGCCTTTGACACAACTCATGAGACCAAGTGGTTGTATGGTATTACCTTTGTCGATACCCTTACCGGCTGGGTTGTTGGAGGGGATTGGAGCGGAAATATCGGAGGCGCTATATTCAAGACCACTGATGGCGGTCTGACTTGGGATTCGTTGACTATCTCGACCATAGGAAAGCTGGAGGCCGTTACCTTTGCCGATTTGCTACACGGGTGGGCAGTTGGCTTTGGCAGAACAATTCTTCACACCACTGACGGCGGGATGACCTGGACATATCCAACTACTGAAGAGTTATACCTGCCCCACCTGTATTCAGTTGCGGCCACTGATTCTCTCCACTGTTGGGCAGTTGGTGAAAACGGAAGCATCTTTCACACCAATGACGGTAGCGACTCCGCCTGGGTTAAACAAGTTTCGCCCACAGACCAAGACCTAACAGCGGTTACGTTTGTGAATTCCTCCACCGGCTGGGCTGTCGGGGCCGGAGGGGTTATCATTTATACAACTGATGGCGGAACTACCTGGACCATACAACCAAGTGGAATGTCTACCAGTTTGTCTGGCGTGTCATTCGTAGATGCCGACATCGTCTGGATAGTAGGGCAAAACGGAATGATTCTTTCCACTACTACTGGAGGGGAGTGACCAAACAGCAACTTTGCCCACTACCATAGCCTACGCTGCTGCTTATGGTTCGCCTTTAGTTGAGGGGTAAAGGTGTCGAAATCGACGTGGCATCCCATCACCTCTCTCAACCGGTTCAGACATATATTGGCACTCGGCAGAGAATGAGGACGTCGATTTGAACCGTTAGAAAGTGGTAACCTTCCAGTCGTTAAGGTCTGTTCCATCATTCTCAGACAGAGTATGATAACTCCAAATGTATACGACAGTATCGTTGTAACAGCTTCCCCACAACATAATCTGTTCTTCATCCGCAAGGGAAAACAGTAAGTGATTACATTCGAATATATTACAGCAAAAAAACGAAGTGGCTTGTTGACTCCTGGAACTCGAAAGAAAATGTTCAAATGTTTTCCCGGAACCTATTGACAAAGAATGCATTTAATGTATATTGGATGTTATTAGCACTCGCCTGAGATGAGTGCTAATAATTGAAATAAGTTGCCGGACAAGAGGTTATCTTGTCTAAGGCTGAAAAGGACAGGAGTTAGCTAAGGGATTTGAATAGTAGCTATTCGAACCAAACATTAACAATAGGAGGAATTGAGATGCATGTAAAACCACTTGCAGATCGTGTTGTTGTTAAGCCTTTCGAGGAACAGGAGACCAAGAAAGGTGGGATTATCATCCCTGACACGGCTAAAGAAAAGCCGATGCAGGGGGAGATTGTCGAGGTTGGCAGCGGTCGGTTGACTGATGACGGCAAGAAGATGCCGCTTGAAGTGAATAAGGGTGATCGGGTTCTCTATGGGAAGTATTCCGGCACGGAGGTTTCAATCGAGGGTGAGGAATACCTTATTATGCGCGAATCCGATATCTTCGCCGTTATCCAGCTAAGCTAAGGAAAAAAGGAGAAAGAAATGTCAAAGCTCATAGATTACAATGCCACTGCTCGCGCCAAGCTGAAAACGGGTTTGGACAAGCTTGCCGATGCCGTCAAAGTGACCCTTGGTCCCAAGGGCCGTAATGTTGTTTTGGACAAAAAATTCGGCTCACCCACTATTACCAAAGATGGTGTGACTGTCGCCAAGGAGATTGAACTGGAAGACAACTTCGAGAATATCGGCGCTCAGATGGTCAAAGAAGTTGCTTCCAAGACCTCCGAAGTGGCTGGTGACGGCACCACCACAGCAACCATTATCGCCCAGGCGATCTACCGTGAAGGCCTCAAGAACGTCACTGCCGGCTACAACCCGATGGCTATTAAGCGGGGCATCGACAAGGCAGTCGTGGCTGTGACCGACGAGATCAAGAAGATGTCTAAGCCAGTCTCTGGTAAGCTCGAGATTTCTCAAATCGGCACAGTTTCCGCCAATAACGACAGGCAGATCGGCGACCTGATTGCCGAAGCGATGGAAAAGGTTGGCAAAGACGGTGTAATTACCGTGGAGGAATCGAAAACGGCTGAGACGACCCTTGATATTGTGGAAGGTATGCAGTTTGACCGCGGCTACGTTTCACCGTACTTTGTTACTGATCCTGATGCTATGCAAGCCATGCTGGAGGAACCGGCCATTCTCATCCACGACAAGAAGATTTCAGTCATGAAGGATCTGCTGCCGGTGCTTGAGAAGGTTGCCCAGCAGGGCAAGCCGCTGTTGATCATCTCTGAGGATATTGAGGGTGAAGCTCTGGCGACGCTGGTGGTGAATAAGCTGCGAGGCACTCTTAAGGTTGCCGCCGTCAAGGCCCCTGGCTTTGGCGATCGCCGTAAGGCCATGATGGAGGACATCGCCGTCCTGAGCGGCGGTAAAGTTATCTCCGAGGAGCTCGGCTTCAAACTTGAGAACACCATTCTCTCCGACCTCGGCACCGCCAAGAAGGTCACCATCGATAAGGACAACACCACGATTGTCGAAGGCGGCGGAAGTACCGACGAAATCAAGGCGCGCATCAACCAGATCCGCAAGCAGATTGAAGATACAACTTCCGACTATGACCGGGAGAAACTCCAAGAACGCCTGGCCAAACTGGCCGGGGGCGTAGCCGTTATCAATGTCGGAGCTGCCACTGAGACCGAGATGAAAGAGAAGAAGGCGCGAGTTGAAGATGCTCTTCACGCCACCCGTGCAGCGGTGGAGGAAGGCATCGTTCCCGGCGGTGGCGTCTCATTGCTTCGCGCCATCAAGGGCCTTGACGGCCTGAAAATGAGTGACGAGGAAATGGTCGGTGTCAAGATTATCCGTAAGGCGCTGGAGGAGCCAATGCGTCAGATTTCCGAAAACGCCGGCGTCGAGAGTTCAGTGGTTGTCAACAAGGTCGCCAACGAGAGCGGTCCCTACGGTTTCAATGCTGAGACCGGTAACTTTGAGGACATGATGAAGGCCGGTGTGATTGATCCGACCAAAGTCACTCGATGTGCTTTGGAGAATGCCGCTTCTATCGCCGGTCTGCTTCTCACAACTGAGGCAGTCGTCGTCGACAAGCCGGAGGAGAAGAAGGCTGCTTCCACCGCTCCCGACATGGGCGGCATGGGCGGCATGGGCGGCATGTACTAAGCCGCTTTCCCACCGATTTATATACAGAAGGCCCGACCGAAAACAGTCGGGCCTTTCTTCTTTACGTAGTTAGAACGGAATCGATCAAGAGACGTAATCCAAAAGGGTGCAACGACCAACACCATAATGACAATAACAATGGCCCAAAACAGGGAGGTAAATCAAATCACTTGAGCATCGGTATTGACATGCCATATTTCAGTCGGATCATTCGCCAAAGGCGAACCTGTAGCGGGAAGGACCCGACCAAACGGTAGACTTATAGCACCGCCTCAAGCGGCCTCTGAGCTGTCATGCTGCTCTTTCTTTCGATCCAGCGCCAGATAATGCTCCTTCCAAAGAGAACAAGATAGGCATCCAACCTTATCCCCGTATTCAGCCATCCCTGTGCCATAGGCGGAATCTTCCAAAGCGCGCTCCCCGTCTTGATCAATAGGTACCGCCTTGACTTTGTCGATAATAGCCCGCATTCTGCGATGATGATCTCGGATGGGGCAAGGAACCAGCAGGTTTCCCCTCTCAGGGTTGGGCCGGTCGTCAAAGTATTCTCTTTGCCAGTTACGAGTCTCCGTAAGCAGCGGGGAGAAAAGCGCTGTATCCAGGTCACCTCCCTCAGCATAAATATCTTTGATATTGTGCACCGAAAAAGGATTAAAAGCACACGGGGTAACCGCTCCGTTCCAATCAATATAGAAGTACCCGCCGCCGTAGGAACCCCCCGCTGCGATGCATCCGCTCGACACCGTACCCGAATTCCAGAAATCAGCAACGAAAAGATTCCGTTCCCGGACCAATTCCCAGGTGCGTTCATACATACACAGGCGCTGCTCCGGCGTGACCATCAGGTCTAAGGTAAAACTACGACCTATGGGCATATACTGAAAAATCCACTGGTACAGGGCGCCTTGTTCTTCAAAGAAAAACTTAATGAACTCATCATCTTGAATGCGTTCGCAATTGTGCTTAAAGGCAGTAGTCGAAATGCCGAAAGGAACCCCGGCACGACGCAGATTTTCAAAGGCTTTCAAGATACGCTTGAAAACACCCTGACCACGACGGTCGTCCGTTTCCTTTTCCAGCCCCTCCACAGAAATAGCCGGTGTAACATTTCCCAGTTCACCAAGCCATTGGGCCACTTCAGGGGTAATCAGGGTTCCATTCGTATAGACTAGGAAGAACTGATCAGAGTGTCGCTCAAATATGTCCAGTAAGGTTTTGCCATCATCTCTATACATGAAGGGTTCCCCACCGGAGATCACCGTGAAGTGACTTCCCCAGAGCTTTACTTTTTCTTGCAGTATCCTGTCCACCACACTGTACGGCAGGGTAGCTCTAGGAGAAGCATCACTACCCGCATAGCAACCTTTGCATTTCAGGTTACAGCGTCCAGTCGGGCTGATAAGAACAAATGCAGGCGGCTTCATGCCATATCTTTTAAGGAACTGCTGGCCCAGTTCATTGGCTTTGTACATAATTTTGCCCAGAAAAACCCCTGTCAGTTTATTCCACGCGCTTGATCCGATAAGCCCCCGCGAAAGACCCCTCTCGGCAGAGTGGATCATCGCCTTTATCATGGCCACTTTGTCGATCTGAACTTCTTCAGGAAGATTGTTATCGTTTAGCTCGACCATGCGGTAATAGGCAGCCCGTTCTAAAAGCTTCGCCGCGGTTGGCCGGAGAAGCGATGCCGAAGCCGCAAGATTCAAAAGACCGACCTGGGCCCGAAGAGGTATTGCATTTACAATGTTCATATCTAACTTACTCCTTTGCTCAAAATTCAAGTTAAATAAATCATTTTATGTCAAAGTGCATCTCATCATTTACCCGTCCTTGGCAATCAGAACTCAAGTGCTACCACTCTACCATGTCTATTACAGTAAATCTATGTGATCATTTCATTCAACGTTTCCCTTTGCTCTTGCGAAACCTGCCCTTCCATCGCTCTCAAGCAGAAAACTAGCCTTTCGAAATTCCTTTGAATAACATGTTGAGAAGGAGACGCGCTCCCTCTTCAGGCTCTAAGGGAAAAGTTTCCATCATCCATGGGGATTCGAGTCCTTGTGCAGCTATAATAATGGCACAAGCTGTGAGCCCCGGATCCCCCACCTGCAATTCTCCTTTGGCTACACCTTCAATAAGAATCTCTTGTACAATTTTCTGTTCCTCGGCCAAATACTTTTCCCTTACCCCCTCAATCTTAGGCCAATATTCATCTATCTTTTCCCGTGTTACCTGGTACAAGTTGGCCAGTTTGGCGATCATACGTACCTTGGTCATAAGATAAGCTGTCATTTTCTCACGGGAAGAAGAGGACTGAGTTACTGCCTCTCGAATGGTAGTCAGCAAACTGGCACTTTCCTTTTCCACAACCTCAAGAAACAGCGCTTCTTTGTCAGGAAAGTACTTATAGTAAGTCCCCTTAGCAGTTTCAGCCAAACGGATAATTTCCTCCACGGAGGTCTTTCTAAGTCCGAACCGTGCAAATAGCCGCTGAGCCGCAAGAAGAATTCTCTCTCGTTTGGTAATACCCTGATTCTCCACAGTTAACATCCTATTTACATGCACTGTCCGGCCTCTTTACTTATCCGTCTTATTGTGCTCACGTTTTCAGAGCACAGAATTCGTCCCTCACTATACGGAATAGACGAATTATTTATTATCGTCTACATATTAGTATACCAATTTTTGCTACTATGTCAATATCTTTTTTTAATTTTTTAATAACTTAAATTGATAAGTTGAAGCCCCGCAACATATGTAGGGTAGGTCTCCCTGAGACCTGCCAATCATAGGCAGGAGTCAGGGACTTCTGCCCTTGACTTGAAAGACGGTATCTACTCCTATTGGTGTAAACTATTCAGTCTTGTCAATCCAGGCCTTGATAGAGTACTTATCTACCAGCTCAGCTTTAAGCTTCTTGGCTTCTTGCAGCGACTCAATGCCACCGATGCGGACCCGGTAGTACGTCTGGCCGTTGGCTGTAGTGGTGGTCAGATATGGGCTATAGCCCCGCGCGGTATATTTCTCCACCAAGTATTGAGCATAGTCAAGTGACTCGCAAGAGGCAACCTGCACCGCATATCCCTTGCCCTCTTCAAGCTGGGGTACAACTTTCTGCTCTTCCTCGGGAATCGCACCAACGTTTGGCGCCCCAGAGCCGAATGTGTCGGTTAGCATCGCAGAAGTGTCGGCAATCGACTCTGCCGCCACGCTCTCCTTTTGCATCATCTCTTTTTCCAACTTGGCGGCTTCTTCTTTCTTCCCTGAACAGCCAATCGCCAGCGCTGCAAACAAGCCAACCAAGATTAAAAGCTTCTTTAAGTTCATTGCACCTCCAAACCACCCCAAGTAACACTAACCAAAATGATTTTCTTCGTCATCCTTTCCAACCGCAACTGAAGTAATATTACTATGAGGCATCTCAGCTTGTCAACTAAAAGCCAACCGATATTTCGAAATAATATTGTTGTATGTTGTACAACAATCATATAGAATTATATATACTTCAGAGGTTTAAGATGCGTGTTCATGAAAATATTCTGGGACTTGTCGGAAAGACTCCTTTAGTGAGACTAAAAACCGGAATACCTCCTGACGGGCCCAGAGCATTTATAAAACTGGAGTTTCTCAATCCTACCGGTTCTTTGAAAGACCGAATGACGCTGCATATCATTCAAAAGGCCATGGCTGAGGGGAGATTAAAGCCTGGTGACACTGTGATCGACAACACGTCGGGCAACACGGGCTCCGCCCTGGCCATGGTGGCCTCAGTTCTCGGTTTGAAAGCGATCGTCACTACTCCAGTGAAGACCAGTAAGGAAAAGATTGATCTCATCAAATCGCTCGGCGCTGAGGTAATTGTGACCCCCATCGCATCACGTCATGATGACCCGGAGGGATTTTACATGGTGGCTCGAAGACTTGCCCGAGAGCACGGCTACTTCGATCTTAACCAGTATGACAGCCAGGACAATGTGGAAGCGCACTATCTGTCCACCGGCCCGGAGATATGGGAAGACACCGACGGCAAAATTACCCACTTTGTCGCCGGCATCGGCACCGGCGGTACGTTTTCAGGCGCCGCCCGGTACCTTAAGGAGCAAAATCCCCACATCAAGGCCATTGCTGTCGATCCGGAAGGTTCCATCTTTGCAGAATACATCAGGAACAAGAAGGAAACTGTGGGGTATGAGTACAAGGTGGAAGGAATTGGATCAGATGTGCTTACCAAGGCTCTCCATGCGGAGCTGGTGAATGAAGTGATAACGGTGTCAGACAAGGACTCATTCAACCGGGCGCGTTTGGTTGCCAGACGGGAAGGGATAAGCGGCGGTGGTTCTTCAGGTGCGGTGGCGTTTGCAATGGAGAAAGTTGCAGCCGGACTGAGCCCTGAATCACTCATTGTCGGCATATTCGGCGACGCCGGCATACGGTATCTCAGCAAGTGCTTCAATGACAACTGGATGCGCGAACAGGGCTATTTGCCAGCAGTGGAGGTTGGCAGTTAACAATGTTAAGAAGCTTCCTATTGTCTTTGTCTTTGGTGTTTATTATCTCGCTTCAACCTTTTCAGGTAAGCGCCAAGGAAGAGTTGGGGTCCAAAGGAAAATCGTCGGCATCAGAAGAACGAACAAAAGAAGAACTGGTTTTTGATTTTGGTCATGTTGCTGTCGACTTCAAACTGTTCCATACTTTCCTGTTGGTTAACCGCAGCCAAAAACTAATCAAGATTACCGGCGTTCACGTCCCTTGCGATTGCTCGGCGGTGACAGCGCTCGATTCACTCGTCCAGCCAGGCGACACGGGGTTTTTCAGGTTAACCTACAGCACGAAGGATGACTTCGGAACGACCAACAGGTCATTCCAAGTACATACCGATTATCCTAAGATGTCTGAAGTGAGGTATACCTACAAATCAATAGTTGAGCAGTGGCTTGATGGACTCAAGCCTCATCCTACTTCGTTGTTCTTTCTGCCGGCTCACAAGTCAAAGAAAGTAACTATCTTAAACACTGTCTATGATGAGATCAGCCTTGCTGGCACCCACCAGTACGATACCTCCTTCGTGGTGACCTTGCTCAGGGACAAAGCCGCCAAAGGTAAAGCGCTTGAACTGGAAATAGCTCCCCGATCATCCCTGAAGAAGGGTAGCTATGGCTCCAACCTAACGTTGCGAGTCAAAAAGAGTAACGAGAAAGACCCGACAATCCTGACTATCCCGATTAAGATCGTCAGATATTAATTTTTTACCGCCTCAGACAAACTGTAGATACCGTCTTTCAAGTCAAGGGCAATATCTCTGGATTGAATGATTTTTTGTTAATAAGCATAGACCTAATAATCAGCAGTAGTTTTCTCATACAGGCGACCAGAGCGACCATTTTGGGTTTGCCCAT
>Ga0315543_1004935_pt1 | contig 10740 bp, 8 predicted proteins | sample SalMarSW160210MG_2_FD_203098 | JGI IMG/M metagenome (GOLD analysis project Ga0315543, IMG submission 203098) | Salt marsh sediment microbial communities from the Plum Island Ecosystem LTER, Massachusetts, United States - Salt Marsh Sediment SW1601-210 ...
GAGCGCCGGTAGTCTTTACGCTAACTGCCGACGGCGATGGCAAGGTTACTGTCTGGGGTTTCGGCGGCGACGGGATTACCGGTCATAGCGATTCCGGCAACACCTACCTCAACGGTTTCCAACTTGTTCCAGTGCCGGAGGAAGCGAATAACGTGCATAATATTACCGACGACTTGTGGTATGCCACTCTTAACGAAGCTCTGGAAGATGCCAACGATAAAGATATAATCGTGGTGTATCCCGGCACTTATTATGAAAGTATCGACATGAGAGATTACAACTGTAGCGACGAGGATATTACAATCACAAGTATTGACCCCGACGACTGGAATGTTGTTAACGCAACTATCATTGACGGTAATGGTGCAGATAATACATTTGTATTCGGGTGCAGTGCACTTGAATTTCATTTTATAGGATTAACTGTAACGGGAGGCACCAACGGTATTTACTGTATGAATGGGTACCCTCAAATAAATAACTGTGTTATAAGAAACAACAGCATAGGCGTGGATGTATTCGATGCGGTTCCATCCATCTACAACTGTATTATTAAAGATAACACTAATGAAGGTATCGCCGTAGGCTCTGCCAGTCTGCAAGTTAAGAATTGTATCATCAGGGGCAATAATACAGCAGTGGAGGTCGATGCTTACACCGGCCCAGTAGTCCATAACTGTACTATCACCAATAACACAAGCTACGGAATTAAAAGAGTTTCGCCGGATTGCAGCGTCTCTGTTAGGAACTGTATCCTGTGGAATAACGGCGACGAATTGTATGACTGTAGCGCCGCTTACAGCTGTATTAAGGGTGCTTTTGACGCTAATGACCCCAATTACGTTGGCAGCATTGGTGACGACCCGTGTTTTGCAGATGCCGATTCGAATGATTTTCATCTCCTGTCGATATCGCCCTGCATTGATACAGGCAATAATAGTTCCGTTCTGCCTACTGACCTTGATGGGTTTGCACGGATTGTAGATGGAGATTGCGACGGCAGCGACATAGTAGATATGGGCGCTTACGAGCTTTCATATGTTTCTATCGGTGATTTCGATAATCAATGCGATGTTGACTTTCAGGATTTCGCTGTTATGGCTGCTGCCTGGCTGACCGAAAAAGGGCAGGGTGATTACAGTCCTGTGTGTGATATCGGCACACCTTCTGACGGAAAGATTGATATGCTTGACCTTGATGTTTTTGTTGAAAATTGGCTGTGGTCTGCCGGAATATAAGGTCATAAAAGTTTAAAATTTCAAAGGCTGCCGTACTCAACGGCAGCCTTTTTTATGCGCAAAATTATTACGGTATCTATTGAGTGCTGGCCAAACGTATAATTTTTCTTGACCGCAGCGCCCGAAATGCTAAAGTGATTTACGTTTAGCGGATGTGGCGGAACTGGCAGACGCGCAGGCTTCAGGTGCCTGTGGGCTTACGCCCGTGGAGGTTCGACTCCTCTCATCCGCATTCGCTTAGTGCATTTATGGTTAAGATTCTGGTAAAACAACCCTCCCTTTTAGACTCAAGAGTTTGTGCGTTTTAGGCCGATAATATAAATATGCTTGAAGCGTTGGAATACTATCAGAGTCTTGCTCAGAGATTTCCCGGCCAGCTTTTGACTGGACTGGGGGTAATGGTTGTTCTGGCGGGGCTGTGTATCTGGCTGGCAGGGCTGCGCTGGCGCAAGGTAATCGGCGCATTTGCAGGAGTGGTGGTCGCTGCAGCCGGCGTTTTTATTATTGGCAGATGCGCCGGCGGGGTGCTTCTGGCAGTCTGTGTAATCGGCCTGGTGGCAGGAGTAATTATCAACAGGATTGTATTTGGTATATTCGGTGCCGCTGTCAGCGTTTTTGTTATAATGCTAATTTTGGCCGGCGGATCGACGGCTGCCGAAATTACAGCGGATAATTTTTATTTGGAATATTCTTATCCGACCTGGCCTGAATACGAGCAAAGCAATATAGTTATAGATGCACCGACAGCACTGCAAATCACGACACAAATGGCAGAGTACTTTGTCGACAGGGCTAAAGGAGCTGCCGTCTCGTCGCCTGTTAAAAGTTTCGTCGGTGCAGGTTTGGCTGCGATGATTACTGTTGCTATCGCTCTGGCAGCTCCGCGAATTTTTATTGCTGTGGTTTCTTCTGCGCTCGGCTCAGCAGTTATTTTTGCAGGGATGATTATGCTGCTTTTTTATAAAGGTTCAAGACCTGTAAGCTATATCGCCCAAAAGCCCTGGTTTTATACGGCGGCTTTCGCAGCGATGATAATTTTAGGAACGGCTGTACAGCTTATTCTTTCACCGCCGCCGGCTAAACAGATTAAAGTAGATTTGCCGGAAGAAAAAAGTGAAATAAAAAACAGGTTCCGCACTCTCTGAGTATTCAATAGGAAAAATTGAACAGAAAGAAGGTATCAGATGAATACGCTTTTTATTCTTGCCCAGGCCGGTCAGGGAACCGCAGGGCAGACTTTTGTCGTGCCGATAGATTTAATCTGGGAGCAGATAAGCACGCTTACCTGGCTGCAGGCCCTTATAGCAGTGTCTTTCGGAGCGGTTTATCTGTTCTACGGCTGGCGAATCTTTAAAGTAGTTACTGTGGTATGTTTCGGAATGCTCGGGCTTTTTGCAGGTATGAGAATCGGCGAAATGACAGGCTCAGTACTATGGGGCGGGATAATCGGGCTTGTTGCGCTTGCCGCTCTTTCCGTACCGCTTATGAAATGGGCGGTAAGTATTCTCGGCGCCGTGGCAGGCGGAATAATCACAAGCGGCGTATGGTTTGCCTTCGGGATGCCGCAGGAATATATCTGGGCAGGGGCCATAATAGGAATAATCGCAGGCGGTATGATTTCGTTTATAGTCTTTAGAATTGCGGTAATGCTGTTTACAAGCCTCAGCGGCGCCGTGCTGATAATTGTCGGGCTGCTCGCACTGCTGCATCTTTACGAACGGAGCCAGACCGAATCCGCAGACCTCATAAGGTCGCTCGTCAATGACTATAACTGGTTTCTGCCCGTCGTGCTGATATTTACAACATTTGTCGGTATGATTATCCAGAACAAATTAGTTAAAGGCACTTCGAACTGGAAATTGTAGGTTCGAATTGTTAATTAACCGCGGATTACGCGGATTTAACGGATTACTTTTACCACAGAGCCACAGAGCTCACAGAGGACACAGAGACTTTTATTTCAACAGCAATAACAATTGCCCTAATTCAAAACGCCAAGCCTTGCTTGCAAGTAAAACTTGCCATCGGCCCGCCGTCCTGAATTTTCGGCTGCGCCTTTGTTGAAACAAAAAACAGTTACGCCTTAAAGTAGATAAACGTTATAACTATGCTTCATTGCAGTATACTACTATGCAGTATACTGCATACGAGTATAGTAGCTAAAGGATTGAAAATTGAAGATTTAAAACAGCGTTAAGCGGTTGCGGTTGCGAGGCTCGTTACGGCTTACGTTAAACGGTTACGTATAAATCCGCCGGAGGCGGACGAGTTTTTTAAACGCTAATTACGCAGATTACGCAGATTTTAATTAACCACGGATTACGCAGATTTAACGGATTATGTTCACCACCAAGCCACAGCGAATCGATGGTATATGGTATTTAGGATTTAGTATTTGATAAAAACCGCTTCGGCAGCCTGCCCTCCGTAGTTTCAACGAAGGCGGAATGTTGCCGGTTGCTTAAGCATCTTTTCTTAAACTGTATTAATATCTCTATGTTTCTTTTCGACTTTCCCTTCAAGACGAAGTGTTACCAATAATCCTGCAATAAAACCGAACAAAAAAGTAAGCATTAACAAAAACGCTCTTGGCATAGCAATCTTGACAAAAAGAAATTTCGTTTCAACAGACTGTGTGTTCTGCAAAATTACTATCAGAACTAAAACTAATACAACTACTATTGTTATTATCTTAAACTTTTTCATTCTTAATCTTTCTATCTAATATCCTCCTATCTAATATCCTCAAATTTTGCCCGTTGTTTGTTCATCGTTTTCTCTTCGCTATTCTATCCTGCTGAAATCTGCAATAACAAATCATAAATCTTCTTTCTTCCGGCATTAAAGAAACATTATATCGTTAAACCAGATAGAAAAGCAGGTTTTTTCGCATCCTCTGTGTAATCCGTGTCTGTCAGGGTTTTGTTTATAGTTCTACGGGGTTACAGAGATTTTCACTGCTGTTTGCCTGTGCGCCGCAGTTGCCGCACTTGTATTTTGGATTATCGGTTAGTTTTTTGTAGGCCTCTGGGTCCTTCTCGGCAAAGCCTTCTGCTTTCAAGGCACACATATGCATTTCATGTCCGTCTTTTTTACATTCTTCGTTACCAGCCATTTTTTTCTCCTTTAAATTAAAGCTTCTATTTACTGGTTAGGTATCAAATACGCTGCCAAGGCAGATTTTAACCTTGTCGTGGCCGGTATCAAGCCAAATCCGTGGTTAGATAAAGTTTTCTATCTTCTCCTTGCAGACCGTTTTCGTAAGTCTCTGCAATACTTTCACCCTCCCTGCAAGGTACCCTAACTGCCTTTTGGTGATTTTGTACGATGCCTTGTAACGGACACGGTTTCGTGACTCGTAGCTCGGTTCCCGTGGCTCGTGGGCGGCATTCGCCACGCGCTGCCTGCCTTAAGGCAGTTTTCATAGGCCTGATTTTATCTGTTATTGCCTGCCGGTAAAGTGAAAAAAACGCCGCCATTGTCCGCCAGAGGATATAACCTGCCGAATAAATCGGCAGGCTTTCGGATTTTGACGAACCCTGCCAGTAGAACCCCGCCATGCGAAGATGGCGGGGCTAAACCAATTTGTTGCAAATTGCTGCGAAAACGAGTATTATAAACGCAAAATATATAAGGATGTGATATTATGGCGGAACGAATAGGATTGATAGGCGGCAGCGGGCTTGGCGATTCGCTGCAGCAGCAGCTTAAAGACTGCAGCGAGACGGCAGTGGATACTCCTTTTGGTCCGCCAAGCGGCAAGATTTTAATCGGCACGCTGGCAGGCAGGCAGATTGCCTTTATAAACAGGCACGGCGACGGGCATCGGTTCAGTCCCTCGATTGTGCCTTATGCGGCAAATATCTTCGCACTAAAAAAACTCGGCGTAAATACCGTTATTGCAAGCGGCGCCGTAGGTTCGCTTGAAAAAAGTATAAAGCCGAAAGACATTGCGGTTGTCGAACAGGTTATCGATAAGACATTTAAAAGACAGAACACTTTTTTTGACGGTATCGCAGCAGTGCATTGTGAGCTTGCGCAGCCTTATTGCGGCAGGTTAAGGCAGGCGCTTTTAAATGCCGCTGGTGGTGTCGGGACAAAAGTACATTCAAGAGCGGTATATGTCTGTATGGAAGGGCCGCAGTTCTCCACGAGGGCAGAGTCGCTTATGCATCAAAAATGGGGCGGCGAGCTTATCGGGATGACCGCGATGCCGGAAGCTAAGCTGGCAAGGGAAGCGCAAATGTGCTTTGTGATGGTTGCTCTTGTCAGTGATTATGACTGCTGGCAAAAGCCGAATGAAAAAAAAGACGCTCAAACGCTCCTGCAGGAAATCATAGGCAATCTTAATGAGGCAACTGCCAACGCTATAGAAATGATTAAGGCTGTTTTAAAATCAGATGCGATTATCTGCGATGACAATTGCCCCTGCAGAAAAAGCCTGCAATTGGCTGTCTGGACGAAGCCTGAATATATAGATAAAAAATATAATGAGATTTTTGAAGTATTGAGAAAATGAGAAAGTAATTCGGTTATCAGTTATCGGTTATCAGTTTGTTATTACCGATAACCGAGTCCGCTATGGGATGGCTTGCGCCATTTCTGATAACTGATAACTTGTTTTTTTCTTGATTTCAATCTTAAAAAAACAGATAATTAATTCTATATGGGCGGTTAGCTCAGCTGGATAGAGCGCCTGCTCGACATGCAGGAGGCCGTTGGTTCAAGTCCAATACCGCCCAGTTTACCTGTTTTAGCAAGTCGCCAAAAAGAGAGGTCTGATTTTTGCAATTCTTCCAAATAATTTATTTTTCTTCTTGACATTGTAAGACCACCAAAATAGTTTAAAGCCGCGATTTGAGTGTGCGACCCAGAGGCAAAAGTATTCCACGATAAGTATCCTGCGATAAGTTTCGCAGACTGGGCAGGTTGTGTGCCTGTCAGAGAATATAAATCGTGTGAGTTTTTTTCCAATCAATAGAGCGAAATTAAGGAGTGAGAACAATGAAGAAAGCAAGAAAAGTAATTGTGACTTTGGTTTTCTCGGTAATTCTGCTTGGTGTGCTTGCAGAAATATCCGAGGCAGCGAGATGGCGGTATCACGCGCGGCGTAACGGACGCGTAACCGTCTGGGGAACGCGGAACTGCTTCATACGTACCAGGCCTTTAGTTTATCGCCGCTGGATGTATGCTTGCCAGACAATCGGCGGGTATCTGCCCTGGTACTGTAATGACTGGCTTGTCAGGCACGAATGGGGACCGCCCTGTTATAATATCACGTGGAGAAAGTATATAGCAAGGCCGTGCCCCTTGTCCTGCTGGCGACAACGCTGGATAATGGGACCGCTCGACGACTACTTTGTTGATTATATGCCATATCACTATGGTCGGTCAGAGGTAATTCTGCCCAGTTTAGGGGACCCCAACGGTGATGCAACCGGCAATCAGAACATTTACATCTTTGTGGACATTGGCGACTGGCTGGATGCCGGTTCACCGTATACACCGCCGCCGTACGGTTCGGAACCCAATGAGGTATTCTATGATTTTATCGATGGAAATAGTCCGAATCTGCCGGGATTCACCGTAATGAGAGTAGAGCCTGACATGACCGCGGATGATGTATCAGGCCTCATTGCGTTTAACCCCAATGCCCCCGCCAGCGTCTATCCATTTGTGAACACCCGCCCGGACCTTCTGTTCAGTGGACGACTCTATCTGCTGAGTGACGATAGTTTCACCAGCGAAGAGTACAATGGTTATTTGATGACAGGTGACAGCAACTATGACGGCGTGGTAAATTACCTTGATTTTGCCCAAACTGCTGATCTGTGGCTTGAGGATTCAAATACTGCCGGTCCGCTGGAATAGTAGAGACTTCTCGTTAAAGTCAAGGGCTGCAGGCGGAACGCCTGCAGCCCTTTTATTTGCTTGTTGCCGCCTGCTAAAGAAGGTATAAATGAGAGAGCAAAAATTCATCGGAGGTATATATGGATATGCTCGATTTAATTAAAACCAGACGCAGTATAAGGCGGTTCAGTCAGGAAAAACTTGACAGGAATTTTTTGACGGAACTGATTGAAGCTGCGCGCTGCGCCCCGGCATTTGCCAACGAGCAATCGCTCGAATACATAGTGGTCGATGAGCCGAAAGTATGTCAGGAAATCTTTGAAACGCTCACCTGGGCATGGCACATAAGGCCTAAACGAAAGCCTGCCCCGAATCAAAGGCCGACGGCTTATATTGTTGTACTCATTGACAGCGGAATCAAAAAAGAGGCTGTTGTTGACGCTTCTGCGGCAATTGAGAATATCCTGCTTGCCGCATGGAGCAGGGGAGTCGGTTCCTGCTGGCTGGGGAACCTCAAAAAAGAAAAAATATCCCAAATTTTGAGCATTGACGAGAAATACGACATTAATTCAGTAATAGCGCTGGGCAAACCCGCTGAAAAGCCTGTTATGGAAGATGCGGCAGCAGATGATACAAAGTATTACCTCGACAAAGACGATGTGCTGCACGTGCCCAAAAGGCCGCTGGCCAGAATTTTACACTTTAACAAATTCGGCGGCAAATAATAACTATCATCTGGCCGACAGCGCCAGAGTTGTTATGGAATTTGCGGGCAGCTTCAGCGGTTTTTTTCTGTATTTGCCGACAAGGACGCATTTTTCCGTCCGGCTGGAGCGATAAATTTTGCCTGTGGAAATTTTGAAACCCTTGAAAGAATTGTTGAGAGTGATTTCTGTATCAGCAGTAGTGTTAATTATAACTACTGTTAATTTTTTATTATCAGGACTGATGTAAGCCGACATTCGCAAGCCGGTATTTTTGGTTGAGGCATCGACTCGCTGCCAGCCTGAATCTGTGAAAGCTGAAAACTGCTTGAAAGCATAATAAACCGGCTTGATAGTATATGTAGTTGGGTCATCAACGCTTACCATTCCACTGTCGGCCCCCCAGAATAAATCCCAATACAGATACGCGGCAACCTGCTCTATAGTCAAAGAATTGTGCAGCAAAATCGCGGTATTCATTGCACCGGTCCAGGTGTTCGGTTCGTCTTCGAATTCCGTCTGGAACAGAGGCTTGTTACCGTGCTGAGAATTGAATTTTACGAAGCTTTCCATTTTTGGAATATATCTGTCGGGGTTTTCTCCGCAGCCGCTGCAATCGTAGAGATGATGGGCATAGCCATAGATGCGGGAGCTGTCCAATTTAGCTATGTAGCTTTTGGCATTTGAAAAGCCCATCGTTTCAGGGTCGAGCATCTTCGGCATATTTTTTCCCAGTTTGGCGTTCAGCTTTTTCCAGACTGCATCAAATGCGGCATCATAAGCAGCGATGTTCGCATCGGTTGAAGGAGCGAATATGCAGGCGTCATACTTGGCTTCAAAATCAGGCTCGTTCTGCATTGTCATATAATCAGATTTAACGCCTGCCTTTTCATAAGCGGCCAGACTATCAAGCCACCACTGAGCAAATTCATCATATACGAATTTGCCGTCTTTTTTGGCAAGCGTCCCGCCGATTACACTTCCATTGCTTTTCAGGCCAGCCGGCGGCGACCATGAGGAAATCATAATCTTCAGGTTTTTACCGAGGGCAGCTTTTGCCCCTTTAACTATTTCCGCAGTCTCATTGAAAGTGTTTTGCTCAATGCCGTAGGTGTTTCTTATGCGGAATATATCAAGGCCGAGGTCTTTGAAGAGCAGTGTATAAAGCTCATCTTTATGTTTATTTTTGACAAATTCCATCGTCCGAAATGCGCCCGAAGCGCCGAGACCCTCGATTTTTTGATAGCGTTTATTTACATCAATCAGGCCTGTCGCCTTGGGTTCGGCTGGTTTAACCTTTGAAGCGGCCGGTTCCGGGCCATATACATTTACGTCATCGACGTAAAAATTAACGCCTGGCGGCGGGCCTTCAAAATAAACATCCAGAACCGTCATCGCCCCGTTTACATCCGGAGTGAAATTGCCTGAAAGCAGAACCCAATTGCTGTTTGTAGCGACAGCGCTGGCTACGTTGTGATATTTTGTACCGCTGTTGTCCTGCTGCTCGACTGATAAAGCGACGGGAGCATTCGGGGCGTTATCAAGTCTTATCCAGCCGGAAATCTGGTAGGTTTTTCCACTAGTCATCTTACCGAACATAGACTGTTTTATTCCCTGCCAATTCGAGTCTCTGCCGGCGGCTTTGATGCTGCCTGAGCCGCTATGCACAGGCGATGAAACGGCCTCAATCCGGCAGCTTCGGCTTGCCCAGCCCTCTGTTCCATTTTCAAAATCGGGATTGATTAGGAGATTAGTGTCACCATAGACAAACGTAAACGATAAAAACAATATTAACCAAATACTTTTGAAAGACATCTCGATACTCCTTTATTCCTTATTTTTTACTTACCAGAAATCACGAGGGTGGTTATAGAATTTGCAGTCAGTTTTAATGGTTCGCTTTGTTTATAGTCGCCAATCTTAGCACATTTTTCATTTTGACTTGAGCGGTAAACTTCGCCTTTGGAAATAGAGAAACCCTTAAGTGAAAAGTCGCCGGCAATTTCCGTATCCGCAGTAGTATTGATTATAACCACAGTTAGTTTTTTGTTATCCGGGCTGATATACGCTGACATTCTCAAGCCGGTATTTTCAGTTGAAGTATCGACTCGCTGCCAGAGCGGGTCGGTGAAAGCTGAGAACTGCTTGAAGGCATAATAAACAGGATTAAGAGTATAGGAATTCGGGTTGTCGATGCTTACCAGGCTGACAGTTCCCGGCCCCCAGAACAAATCCCAGTATAAATATCCCGCCGCATTTCCTGCAGTCAGACAGTTATGCATCAAAATCGCCGTGTTTATTGCCTGTGCCCAGGGGTTCGGTTCTTTATGCTGGTATTCTGTCTGAAGCGAAGGTTTGTCGCCGCACTTTGATTTGAATTTTTCCAAATCTGCAAGATACTTATCAGGTTCTGTTCCGCAGCCGACAGTGCTGCCTGTGCAATCGTAGAGATGATATGCGTAGCCATAAACGTGCGATAAGTTGCCTAATTTGGCTATATAATTCATTGAGCTTCTCGGCCCATAAGCTTCGGGTGCGAGCATCTTAGGCATATCTTGCCCCATTTTGGTATTCAGCTTGTTCCAGACCGCCTCGAACGCCGTATCGTAGCCGGCCATTTCCGCGGTCTCTGTTGGTTCTAATTTGCACGAATCCCACCGGGCTGTGTAGTCTGGTTCATTCTGAATATTTAGATAGTCCACTTTGACTCCTTCTTTTGCGTAAGCGTCCAGGCTGTCTGCCCACCACTGTGCAAACTCGTCATACGCATATTTGCCGTCGGTTTTCTTGAGTGTTCCGCCGACAGTTTTTCCTTCGCTTTTCAGCCGGGCAGGCGGCGACCAGGAGGACATCATAATCTTCAGGTTTTCATTTACAGCTTTGGCGCCTTTGACTATTTCCACTGTTTCGCGGAAGGATTTTTGCTCCATTTCATGATTGTTTCTTAC
>Ga0315543_1004938_pt1 | contig 10736 bp, 12 predicted proteins | sample SalMarSW160210MG_2_FD_203098 | JGI IMG/M metagenome (GOLD analysis project Ga0315543, IMG submission 203098) | Salt marsh sediment microbial communities from the Plum Island Ecosystem LTER, Massachusetts, United States - Salt Marsh Sediment SW1601-210 ...
CAGAAGAGGAACGAGCGATAGGCCTCCCTCTCAATTAATGTGCGAAGGGATGCCCCCTTCCCCAGGATTGTTCCCTGACCCTCGATCTCATCGAGGTCGGTCGGCCTCATCCTCTCCGCCAGGGGAGCCTCTCCCGGCCCACCAAACTGAAGGCGGTTCATGCTTCACCAGCGCGATTCGTAGCACGTTCAAGGAAATCGATGTAAGCTCCACGAACCAGATCGGCTTCTTCAATTCCTAACTTCGCCATGATCTCCCGCGCGACCTTCTTCCCGCGTTCCACGGACTCTCCCTGATCGAGCACAACCTCAAGCTCCAGGAATGATCCCAGCCCTTCGACCGCGTCCAGGTGTATTCTCGTCTTTCCCACTCGGTAGAGCAATCTGCTCTTCTGCACGATTCCGCGTAGCCCTAAAGCGTTTGCAAGGACAGCATGGAGCGCGGCTGGATTCGTCGTCTCGGCGACCAGGTAATACGATGGCTTCGGTTCGTAGGTATCCTCTCGATCGTAATAGATCAGTTCTCCTCGCTCGGGAGAGAGGGTACGCAGCTTCAGCCGCCCCTTCGGCACGGGAAAGAACGTATCTTCCTGATGAATCTCCTCGCAAGGGGCATCGCTGATCGCCTCGATACGGTCGCGCAAGGCATCGACGTTCGTGATCCGTGCCTTGATCTCGACATTCATCGCCATCGGCCACTCCCGTCTGCGTCCACCTAGCCCTTGCCTTTGTTGCCCTGCTCCAGGTACGCCTCGATGAACATGGTGATATCCCCATCGAGGACCGCGCTGACATTCCCTGTCTCCATCCCCGTTCGGTGATCCTTCACCATCTGGTAGGGATGAAGGACGTACGAGCGGATCTGGCTTCCCCACTCGATCTCTTTCAAGGTTCCTTGTATCTCCTCGATCTTCTTTGTTTCCTGCTCGCGTAAGAGCTCTCCCAGGCGGGCACGCAAGACCCGCATCGCTGTCTCCTTGTTCTGTCGTTGACTCCGTTCGTTCTGGCAAGAGACGACGACCTTCGTCGGAAGGTGGGTGATCCGCACCGCCGAATCGGTGACGTTGACGTGCTGTCCTCCCGCGCCGGACGAACGGTAGGTGTCGATACGGAGGTCTTTGGAATCGATCTCCAGCTCCTGTTCCTCAGTCACCGGAACGACGCTAACCGCAGTAAACGAGGTGTGTCGACGGTGCGCCGAGTCAAACGGAGAGATCCGCACCAGGCGGTGCACCCCCTTTTCTCCCTTGAGCTTGCCGTAGGCGTAGTGCCCCTTGATCTCCAAGGTAGCGCTGCGAATCCCCGCTTCATCGCCCGAACTCACATCGAGGAGCGAAGTCTTATAGTCCGCTTGCTCGCAGTAGCGTCCGTACATGCGCAAGAGCATCTCAGCCCAGTCCTGGGAGTCGGTCCCCCCGGCGCCGGCGTTGATCGAGAGGTAGCAATCCGCAAGGTCATAAGGGTCGGAGAAGGTGAGTTCGATGCGGAAGGCGTACAGCTTCTCTTCCAGCGCCGTGGCGCGGGAGAACACCTTGGAAAGCTCGTCCTCGTCCTCCATCTCCAGCGCCATCTGATGGAGAACGGCTATATCCTCCATCTCTTCCTGCAACTCGTCATGGCGAGAGAGCAGGGACTTGTTCCGCTCCAGGCGGCGGCTGACATCTGTGGCCTGTTCCCGCTTCTCCCAGAAGCCAGGCGCAGCCATCTGTCGCTCTAGTTCGGCAATCTCTTCTTCGATCGCAGTCCGGTCAAAGGTGATCACCTATCCTTGCGAGCATCTCACGCATCCTTGCAAGTCTTTCTTCGTCCATCTGTCCCCCTCGCGATCTTCAACACTGAGGCCTCCCATGTTGGAGAGACCATTACCCTCTTTATAATCGGCTTCTCCTCGTTCCACAAGTGCACGGCGAAGAGCAAACCATGATTCTTTCTTGGCAAGCTGCCAATCACACGCTACTATCCGGTGACAAGGACGCGTGTAGAGGAGGCGAAGCATGAGCGAGGAGAAGATCCGAAGAGAGGAGTTCGCCATCAGCGGTGAGAAGCTGGTCTCTACGGTCAAGGAGCTGGTACGGCAAGGGAACATCCGCCGTGTCACCATCAAGAACAAGGAAGGAAAGACCCTGATCGAGATTCCACTAACATTCGGCGTGGTCGGAGTGCTCTTCCTGCCGACTCTGGCCGCCATCGGCGCAATCGCAGCACTTGTGACCGAGTGCACGATCGTTGTGGAGAAAGTGGAGAAGGACGAGAAAGGCGAGGAGTAAAACATACGAGACACACTTGACAAAGCCGAGGCGAGATGCTTTCCTTAGAGAGGCTTAAGAAAGGGATCAAGTAGAATCTGGGAACCCTTTCATACAATACAGGAGGTGCACGATGTGCAGTTATTTCGCGATACTGGCGGCGATACCTGGTTTCTTTTTGAGCTCTTTCTTTCTCATGCTCTTCTCCAGGGTTATCGGCCCCCACTTCAATCAGCAACCGTTGGACTACACGATGGCGATGTTGATCACCATCGCCCTGTGGGTGACCGTGGCGCCACTGGTGACGGCACGGCGTCGGAGAAGCTCTAAGGATTAGCCCGGTTGGCTTAGGAAGAGCGGTCTATTACCGGGGAGCAGGATAGGAACAGAGACCTTGTGTCCCGCCCCCGGTGATGACGTCCGGCCGCAACCTCGTTTAGGTCTCTCGCAACCGCCATTGAGGTACACCGCTGGCTAGGACCGGGATTTGCCATTGTAAAGCCATATGTGAAAGCGATTGGGAAGGAGCACGGACTGCTTTCGGACTTCGCAAAGCCAACCCCAGAGGTAAAGCGGGTAATTCAGCGAGCCATTCTTTCCTAGTTTCCCAATGGCTCCAAAGGGCTGTGGATCAGCGGTTGGACCAAAGTCAGACTTGTCTATACTCAGTCCTTCCAGGTTACCCACACCTGTCTGCAGCAGGTAGGCCGAATAGCGAAGAAGCCTTTTGGGAAAATTGCTTCCGAACGAGCTAATTATGCCGTTCATCGAGAGAAAGGAGACTCAACATGGATGAGGAGAAGATCCGAAAGGAGGAGTTCGCCATCAGCGGCGAGAAGCTGGTCTCCACGGTCAAGGAACTAGTGCGGCAAGGGAACATCCGTCGCGTCACCATCAAGAACAAGGAAGGAAAGACCCTGATTGAGATCCCACTGACATTTGGCGTGGTGGGCGCGCTCTTCTTGCCCACCCTGGCCGCCATCGGTGCCATTGCAGCACTCGTGACCGAGTGCACCATCGTCGTGGAGAAGGTAGAGGAATCGGATGAACCATCTCAGAAATAGTCTAAGGGCAAGCTCTGAAGATTCCCCATTTGATCTCATCCTAACAGGAGAAGCGGGGAGTTCATCTCCCGGGCTGGGGCAACCTACCGAAGTTGGTATAGAAAGCAAGCAATCTGCTGCAGTCCAGCTCCCCACATGTACAGTATACAAATGACATGATCGGCGCGAGTGGGCCTGTCGCATTGGCATTCTGTTGCGCGGCACCTCTCCCTTGTGTATTGTCGAAGCAGAGCCGCTGAAAAGACCATATATTCAGGGTTGTCATCCCTGCCACCGCGCGCTACTATCACGCAAGAAGGCTGATGGATCGCGGTTGGATCATCGAGGAAGGGCATGGACATGAAGGAATTCCCCAGGGCACTTGCGACGGTTGTTGGAACCGTCCTTGGTAACTACTACTATAATCACCGCACGATTGAGACGCTGTTCTACGAGTGTGGCGCGTCCGGGGAAGTGCCTGAAGGCAACTGCCAGGAGAAGATCACTCGGTGGCTGCTGCGTGAGGCATCACAGGACCCATCAAAGGCGTTTGAGACACTCGGCAAGGTTCTTGAGGAGTTCATGGATGGCGACATCAGCCGCAATCTGTGGGACAGGAAGAAAAAAAAGAAGGAACGGATCAACCGAATCCTTCAACAGCACGGGCTTGAATACCGACAAGGTGGGCGCATCTTCGGTGCTACTGTAAGCCATCCTTCGAGAGGTCTGGACGATGTTCTTCGCGAGCGAAACCTTCCAGAAGTGAACGCAGAATTCGAACGGGCCATAGCTGCCATAAACTCAGATCCGCCCGCAGCGGTGACTGCAGCGTGTTCGATTCTCGAGTCGCTTTGCAAGGTGTACATTCAAGACGAAGGCTTGCCAATCCCCTCAAAGCAGACGGCAATACCTCTCTGGGCTGCAGTCAGCAAACACCTTGGCCTGTCACCATCTACGGTGGAAGAAGAGGATCTGAAAAGGATCCTTTCCGGACTTACTTCCGTTGTTGACGGCATCGGAGGGTTCAGGACCCACGCAAGCAGTGCGCATGGCCATGGCAGGAAGAGCTATCGCATTGCCCCAAGGCATGCCAGATTCGTGGTGCATGCAGCACACACACTGGTCGCTTTCGTCATCGAGACTTGGGATGATAGAAGAGAAGGGGAATGATTTGAGAACCAACGCAAGGCGATTCCCGGAAGGCACGCGATGGTCTCATAAACTGCCCTGTTTTGAGAGGTAGTTATGTGGTTAGAAGAACCGCTAGTCATTAATGACTGGTTACGCATCCAAGCTTGCCACGAGAAGTCGGTAAAAGGGTAGATTTCCAAGCGTTGCCAGCAATTAGCAAGTAAGTGAATGACAGGAGATCTAACATGGTGAAGAACTGCTCGCAGTGTGGTCGTAGGATTAGGTTCTCGGAGCCGTGGGAAATGATTGAGGGCGATGTCTTCTGCCAAGACTGCGCCGAGAAGTATCGCGTCAGGCAGGAAGAGGAGACAGGAAGGCACCGCGATCGGATTATTGAAGCCGTGCGAATGGAATTGGCAAGGAAGACACCAATCGACTGCGATCCAAAATACGCCGCCAAGCTTGAAGCCTTGAGAGATCTGGTGAACGAGGGTACGCTGACTACTTCGGAATTCGATGCTCTGAAGTTAACGTTATTACAGCATTGGAGCCAAAGTGGACCACACAATCCACAACACGGGCGCTTTGCTGGAATGTACGAGCAGGCGAAGGAGCTGATTTCACGATGTCTGGTTGCGCCAGCAACTGCGCAGTACCCTCCTCTCGATTTTACCATGATCATCTTTGTCGACTGTGAGAACAACCAGTTCGTTATCAACACATATGTGGACAGTCAGGCGCGTAGTTCCGCACTGCTCCGGTCGCAATTCCGAGCCAAGTTCGATTTGGAGACCGATAAGTGTCTTGGGCTCTCAGTCTTCCAGGATGTAAACCCTCCAATGCAGAAGATGGAGTGGGGGCCATATGTCCTTGAGTGAATTGAAGGAGCATGGTAGGGTTAGACCTTCATTTCTAGGATTTCACCGTCTCATGAAAGCGCTTTGCGATCATACTGATGCCCTGATGCTGGAGTACAAGAACCCTACGAAGCTCCCAGGTCTTTGAGTGTATAGTGATGAACTCGTACAGCCTGATAAATCCGCTCGTTGAGGGCTGTCTTGCCGACTTGACGTGGTCCGGTTACGACTTGGATGAAGCGACGTGGCTTCTCGAGTCGCTGTGCGAGAACTTTGCCCTTGGGCGTGTAGGATGGCAACGCGACATTACTCAACATAGTGAGTAATTCCACTCAAGGTCTTGAGTAAAGACAACTTGACGACAGTCATCCCCATTGCTAACCGCAACTATACCATGCAAATCAGGATTGCCACGCGCTTCTGGAGATATTTTCAAATTCCGGAAACGCCAAGAATGAAGATGTGATCCCATGACCTGGTGAATTGGTTACTTGCGGCAATGAAAGACCCCGAAATGCGTTGACAGCCCTCGCTAACGATGTCCCATCCCAGTCATTGGACGGCAGGTGGTTTCCCCGTCCAGTGGTGAAGTGCTCCTGGGATCTCCCGCTCCGGCATTTCGGCTAGACGGAATACGTGTTCAAGCATCTCCTCGGCCGTTCGCACGGCATCAAGGGCCTCGGTGGGTTGGAGATCGTCAAAGACTGACGTATCTGCCAGCCCCACGAATCGTACGTTTCCAACGCTGTGTGTTTCATAAGAGGACACGAAGTGCATCAGCTCATTTCGCTTTATCCGCAGACTATTGAATGCTGCAGCAGGGCCTTTCTGCCATTGCAAGCTCTTTCCCAGTATCTTGGGCGGCCAGTTACAAAGCTTAGCATACAGACTCATGGGGCCCCTGGATCTGTCTGGATCAAGGTCTTGCAAAAGCATCTTCCTCTCTTTCCCTTTCCCAGGCTTGTTGACTAAGATGCGGAAGTAGACGTTAACAAACACCTCCACTGCAGCAACCGCCATTGAGAGGCACGCGACAACCTCTTCACGTTGCTCTCTAGATTCCCTGACGATCTGGGCTCGCGCGGCTGATCGTCGAGCGCAAGCGAAGTACACCGAGATCATTCGGTTCGGCGATGATATCGTTGAGTGCTTCAAGATCAACACCTCCATCAATTAGGATTCCCCGTAGGGTTTGTGTTTCCACCATTGGCCTCATGCAGTAACGGGATACCTCCTAGGAATTTAGGGATTACCATCATCCTCTCAACTGAAACACGCTCGCAATGACACTAGCATCACACCACGCACGAAAGCAAGGTCTGTCCCGATGCCCTATTCTATAAAGGCTAGCGCTGAATTGCAGGACTTAACCCTACTGCCCAGTCGATCGATCGAACACAGGGCACGTTGCATTTCTTGTCAGAAAATCCGCGCTGCCTTATTCAACAAGATCCGCAGCTTGTCGCGTTCTTCGTTAAACGTAGACCAATCAGCGTAAACCTCAACCCTTACGCCAGGCATCCCCTCTTCCTTGTACTGTTCGGGAGAACTCAATGCTTCCTCAAGTGCTCGAATTACTGATTCTATCAGGTCGGAGTACGTATCGAGAGCTGTGGCACAGACCCACTTCAATTGTGAGAATGTGTTCTTGTATAGCCGTGTTCTCCGATCCTGCACGGTCGAAGCTTCTAGTGGGTCAGCCCACTGAACGTCTGATTGCAACCGCAACAATGTCCTCAGGTATTGGCTGATTGACTCGAAGCCACTTCTAAGCTCTCTCAGGTTGCCTTGGTGCTTATCGGAGAAAAGACGTTCAAGTTGGTCGTTCAAGACTGAGCGAACATCTTCCAGTTCTTCGAGACTTTGGCAGAGGAATCTCACCGGCTCTTCAATACCCTCGCAGCACACGGATGTTGAGCTAGGAAGCTGCCTGCCTATTGCGTTTCGTTGATGCCCAATTAGCTGCTTAAGCTCTCTGAACTTGGCTAGTGCAAATCGGCCCCGCTCAAGAGACGATGAAGACAAAGAGGTTTCGCGCCCGCTCTCAACCTCAAGACGCGCTCCACTGGAGAAGCGCTCCTCATCAACGTCAGACTCGCGGTTCTTGTTCTTCTCAATCCATCGCAGAAGACGATGGCGATCAATTAACTCTATTGGCTTTTCGTCACACCATGCAGCAGCTCGCGGTGTGAACTCGCTCGTTATTACTATGTACCCCTTGCTCGCGTGCATATGGAGCATTGTTCCGTATAAATCCCTTGCCACAGGCTCACCGACATTGGCTTTCCACTTCTTGCATTGAACGACTGCTGAGGAACTGCCCTTCCGCATAATGATATCAATGCCTTGATCACTACTCCTTCTTGTTACCCTTGCCTCCCAGCCATCTTTGCGAAAGAGTTCTGCAACAAATAGCTCAAACTCGTATGCTGACAGTGTTCCAATTTCTCTGTTTAAATTGATCTTAGTTTGAGCTTCTCGGATCTCCCTGCCTTCTTTCTGGGCCTTTGCAATCTTTCTTTCTTCCTCTTTGGCCGCTCGTCTCCTCTCTCGCTCTGTCTCTCTCGCTGCTTTCTTCCACTCTTTTCCCAATTCCCTGACGAATCGGACGGCAAGCTGCTCAAAGAAGCCCATTTCTTTTCTCCTTCTTCCTCCCAACACCATACACTTCCCTACTATACCATAGGAAGGTAACACTGCGCAAGGCGACAGTCATAGGGTACGAACCCACATTGCCCAGTCACTTTACGGGCGCCGGGGCCTTGTCTTTTGACTTCTCGTGAGACACTTCACCGATCTGCCACAAGGTACTCACACTGGTAGGGCATACAGGTTTGAGCCGAAAGGAACGGGTTGATCACCGGTATAGAGAACAATCCCGCGCAGGAAGCAAGAGAGCCAAGTTTCGGTCGCACACACCTTAATCTGCAGCGAAGGCATCTACAGCTGCTAACGGTTGACTCTTGTCTCAATATGATTATCATGATAGTATGATAAGGAGGAACTCAATGTCGATCGTAAAAATCATGCAGAGACGACAAGTGGTCATCCCCAAGGAGCTGTTTGATAGTCTACAGTTGAATGTTGGTGACTACCTCGAAGTCAAGCTCAACAACGGGAAACTAGAGTATGTTCCCAAGGAGCTCGTCGATCGTGATGAATGGTATGCTTCCCCACAAGGAAGGAAAGCGATCGCAACAGCACTAAGGGAAATCAAGACGGGAAAGGGCAAGGAATTTGCCACCGTCGAAGAATTGACAGCTGACCTTGACTCCTGACAAGATTCGCTTCATCCGTTCTACGCAGTTCAAGAGGAGCTACAAGAAGGCCCCTCCTGTTATTCAGGCGCGGACAAAGAAGGCGCTTCGGCTCCTCGCGCAAGATGAACGCCATCCGTTTCTACATGCAAAGATAGTCAACCCGGAAAAACGCATTTGGCAAGCGAGAGTCAATGGCGGCTGGCGGTTCTACTTTCAAGTCAATGTAGGCATCTGTTCGCTCCTTGATCTGATTAAACATCCCAAGTAGAAAATATCCTCGCCCTCCCGGGACGGGGCACTCAAATGCCATCTCTCGTAGAAATATTCAGCTATCTTCGTCGTATGATAGCTTAGGAAGTTGCCTGAGCGCTGCTACGAAGCGCTTGCGGTCGAAGTTTTCGTTTTGCTTGAGAACGTTGTAGATTTCGTGGACAACGACTGTGCCGATCAATTCCACGGCTTCCTCCCTTGAGAAGCCCTCTTTGATCAACCGTCTCAATGTCTGTCGCGTTTCTGGCGGATCGTTGTCGCGGATCTGGTTCTCAGCGACCTTCAGTATTATCCTCCGGCGCCTTTCTTTGGATTCGTTCATAGACCCTTTAAATCGCTTCGCATTTGACGCACAGGTCTCCGTTTTGCTTCATTCCTCTCTTCTGGTCCTTCGAATACTATCGAGACCTTCTTCGCGCTCCGACTGATCGGATGGTAGTGCAGACCAAGACCGTTTTGCAATGGACCAAAGGTGAAACGTCGAGGGGAAGATCCCTACGCATGCCACAGGCTGACTGCACAGAGCAACTGAACCGAGCAAAACCAACGGGATGACCCACAGTGGGATCGCCATCGATTGCTTCAGGCTATCCGCAGGATCTGCTTCAACCGGTCCATTTGGTCTACAGCAAGTATGAGTTTGTTGCGTTCGACGGCAGCGTAGGACGACTCCACGTTGATCCCTTCATCTCCAAGGCGCTGCAAGAGCGTAGCGAGCTCGCCGGGGTGGTTTGGTATGTCGATCACCACGGCTTCCTTCTCCGTAAAGTCTGCACCCAGGTTTTGCAACACCTCGCGGGCTTCGCTTGGATTCTCAGTTACAAGACGGATTGTCCCTTCGATTCCAGCCGTGCCTTCGATGTTCACTCTCGCCTCGCCGAGCGCTGCTGCAACCTTCGCAAGCGCTCCAGGCTGGTTCTCCACCGTAAACCGAAATTCCTTCATAGCTACTCACCTCCTGGATCATTATAGGTGGGCAATGGTGCCCATGCGAATTTCTTAGACGACTACGCCACCCGCCAAAACTGAACAGACACCGTCTTTACTATCTAATTCTCATCTCCCGTGAGTGGGGAGCATGCCGCAGGGGCGTCGAGGTCAGATGTTAGCTTTTACCTTTTCTTGAAGTAGCTCACTGCTCCGCCAAAGCGCACTTACCGGCAGGGCATACAGATTTGAGCCGAAAGGAACGGGTTGATCGCCGGTATAGAGAACGATCCCACGCAGAAAGCGGTCACCCAACAAGTCACTGAGGTACTTCAACCCCTTGAAGTCGCTGCTTTTGACCGTTGATGAGGCTTTCACCTCAATCCCCACGACCTTACCGGCAGGGTTCTCCAGCACTATGTCCACTTCCTGCCCCTTTCGCGTGCGAAAGTGGAAGAACTGGGGCTGAATCTTGCTCCAGGTGGCTTGCTTTCTTAGCTCCATGATGACGAAGTTCTCCAGCAGGGGCCCAAAGGTATTGGGATCGGATTTGATCCGCTCTTCGTTTAACCCTGTTAGGTGGGCCAGCAAGCCGGTATCATTCAGAGCTACCTTTCGTGAACGGATGAGCCTCTTGCCAAGGTTGGACGACCAAGCAGGAAGTGGCTGGAATAAGAAAGTCATTTTGAACAACGCTATGTAACGCTTCGCTGTACTCTGTGGTAGGCCAAGGCTATTCGAGAGCTCCGTGTAATTCATCAGCGAGCCAGCGCGCGCTGCCAACAGGGAAAGCAGGCGGGGCATCATGGTTAGGTGCTCTATGTTTGCCAGATCTCGAACCTCGCGTTGGACAATGGTGGTAACATACGAGCGGAACCAGGCACTGCGCCTGCTCACAGATGATTTTCCTACTACTTCAGGGTAACCACCGGTTAGTACACGTTTGATAAGCTCGTCTCTACTGAGATTACTAGCGGCAAATTGCGACAGTTTGCTAGCGAAT
>Ga0315543_1004939_pt1 | contig 10730 bp, 10 predicted proteins | sample SalMarSW160210MG_2_FD_203098 | JGI IMG/M metagenome (GOLD analysis project Ga0315543, IMG submission 203098) | Salt marsh sediment microbial communities from the Plum Island Ecosystem LTER, Massachusetts, United States - Salt Marsh Sediment SW1601-210 ...
ATGCAATTATCACTACCCGGGTTAGCTCTTGTCCACCAGTTATATGTGACTGTACAGGCTCTTGGTGCTGGACGTAAAGGAACACAGGCTTTATACCTGGCACTTCAACATATGGCTGCTATGGATTAACAGCTGGCTTGGAAGAGGAGATTCCACCCCATCTGGTCAATAAAGAGGGAGTTTGAAAATAGGGGTATGAGTCTGTTAGCTGTTCTTTTTTACAGAAGGGCATTTTTGACATCTCTCCTTTTTTATCATAGAATACGCCCAGATTACTTTAAGAAAAAGGGTTGGAGGCCGGGAATTAAAAAAGCTTTCCTAAACTACGATTCTAAGGGTGATGTTTTATATATTGCTACCAAACGAGGCTAAGAGGAGGAATTTGTGGAAATTGCTCCAGGGGTAAATGTGGAGTTAGATGCCAGAGGAGAAGTCATAGGGATAGAGATACTGAATGCATCAAAATTCTTCAAGCCTGTTGCCAAGTCTCTATATCAACAGATGCAAATTAGTAAAAGTTAATCTAACGAGAAAGTTACCTACCCTCTCCTTAAAACCCAAAATCAGGATCTACTTTCAAATTCCAGCATAAATTTCAATTTTCCAGACTTGAGGATGGGGGCTAGTTGATGAATGTTATAAGTTTAAGATTAGAGGAAAAGAAGATGAAGCTTATAGAAGAAATGGCAAGAAAAGAGGGAAAAGATAAATCCACCATAACCAGGCAGTTGATAGGCTATGGATTAACTTACTTAATGATAAGACTATACAGAGAAGGCAGGTTATCATTGGAGAAGGTAGCAAAAGAATTAGATCTTTCCGCGGTATGGAAAAGGAGCTCAAACGATGAGGCCAATAAAGGGGGAAATTTTCGATATCCAGAGGTTTAGCATCCACGATGGACCTGGAATCCGTACGGTGGTTTTTTTAAAAGGATGCTCTCTTCATTGTCCATGGTGCTGTAATCCGGAAGGTATAAGTTATGAATCGGAACTTGCCTATTACCCCCAAAGATGTTTTGACTGTGGTGAATGTATCCTTATCTGTCCTCAAAAGGCAATAACCAGGTCCTTCAAGGAAGATGGAGTGAGTATAGACAGAGAAAAATGCAACAACTGTGGAGCCTGTGTACCTTTTTGCAGCTCCAAAGCTCTTACCCTCATTGGAGAAGAAATCAGTATAGGGCAGGTAATGAAGGAGGTTAAAAAAGATGCTGTTTTTTACCGGGTCTCGGGAGGAGGCTTAACTTTATCCGGAGGGGAGCCATTGGAGCAGATAGATTTTACTGAAGCCCTCCTTTCAGTAGCTAAGCAAGATGGGATAAATACCGCAGTAGAAACATGCGGCTATACCAGTTCTGAGAATTTCAGGAGAGTTTTAAAAAACGTTGATTACCTCCTGTATGATATAAAGCATACCGATTCTAAAAAGCATAAGGATTTTACAGGAAAAGATAATAAGTTAATTCTGGAAAATATAAAGCTGGCTGTCCAGATTTGTCCTTCTGTTACGGCAAGAGTCCCCTATATCCCTGGATTTAACGATTCAGAGAAAGAAATTTTGGAAATAGCTGACTTCCTATCATCAATATCGGTTGCCTCTCTTCACATTCTGCCCTATCATAATCTTGGATCCTCAAAGTACAAAAGTTTAGGGAAAACTTACCAGATGGCATCTACAAAATCTGTGGAGAGAAAAAAGGTCCAGAGGATAAAAAGAGTAATAGAAGAAAAATACCCCATTAAAGTGCGGGTAGGAGGATAGACTAAATCCCCACTATGTGACTTCCTCCGTTTATACTTATTACCTGCCCCGTAATATATTCTGCCTCCCCTGAGCAAAGAAAAGCTATCAAAGAAGCCACTTCTTCGGGACTACCAAATCTTTTCCAGGGAATCGCTTCTTTCAGTCGCGCCAGTGTTTCTGCAGGTACTCCATCTTGAAGTGGAGTTTTTATACTACCTGGTGCAATTGCATTTACATTTATTTTAAAGGGAGCTAACTCCTTGGCTAAAGCCTTAGTGAACCCAAGTATGCCTGCTTTGGCTGCAGAATAATGAGTCCATTGGGATTCACCACACATCCCAAAAGTGGAAGCGATATTTATTATTTTCCCTCCTTTTTCTCTTTTCATCAGGGGAACAACAAATCGACAAAAGTTGAAGGCTCCTCCCAAATGAACCCCTATCATTCGATTCCACTCATCATCAGTAATTTCCTCTAAAAAAGCAGAGTGTCCATACCCGGCGTTATTTACTAAAATATCTATCTTTTTAAATCTATTTTCGATTTCCGAAACAACCTTTTTTACATCTTTTGAATTTGCCACATCTGTTTTAAAGACCAGTGTTTGTCTCCCCAACTTTTTTATCTGCTTGGATACCTTGTTTGCTTCCTCGAAGTTAAGGTCGATCAAGGCAATATTACACCCTCTTTTGGCAAGAGTAAGACATGTCGCTTTCCCCATCCCTGAGGCTCCGCCGGTAACCAAGGCTATTCGCTCTTTAAGGTCCATTTTAAGACCTCCTTAGTCTAATTTCCCCTATTTTAGTTCTTTTCAGTAATTACTAGAGAAGCCGCACCAATGATACCCGCATCACTCCCCAGACGCGAAGAGACAATATTTACAGAATCTCTCAATTGCTTAGGTACTCTCTGAATAGCGACCTCTTTTACTAATTCTAAGAATTTTTCCCTAATTTTAGATAATCCCCCGCCAACAATAATCATCTCCGGATCAAAGATCTCAACTAAATTTGCCAGGCCCATCCCCAAGTATCTTGCTGCCTGTTCTATAAGGCTTTCAGCAAACTCATCTCCTCTAAAAGCCGCCTCTGCTATTACTTTGGCAGTTATTTTATTCATGTCATTTTGCACCAGATCCTTAATTAGGGTCTTCTTTCCCTCCCCTACAACTCCTTTGGCTATATTAGCAATTCCGATGCCTGAGGCCATTGCCATTAAACATCCTCTTTTTCCGCAAGTACACACAGGGCCGTTGATATCCAGCGTAGTATGGCCTATTTCTCCTGCTGTTCCTCGATTTCCTCTGTATATTTTCCCGTTAATAATGACACCAGCACCAATACCACTACTAACGGTAACGTAAATCATATTCTTGATACCTTTTCCTGACTCAAAAAGGTGTTCTGCTGAAGCAGCCAGGTTCGCGTCATTATCTAAATAAACAGGAATTTTAAGTCGATCTTCTAAGATATCTCTTAAAGGTATATCATCCCATTGAGGCAGATTAGAAGTAGTTAAAGCTATGCCTCTTTCAAAATCTACATGTCCAGGGAATCCCACCCCCATTCCACTTATGTTGAATAAATCTAGACTTTCCTTCTCTAAAATGTTATTAACTTCCAAAACTACCAAATCGATCATTTTTTGCGGTGGAAGGTTACCATAATGAATTTTGATCGATTTATTCTGGAGTATTCCCTTAGAGGTAAAAAGCCCTGTTCGAATATGGGTGCCCCCCATATCCACACCTATAATCATTAAAGAGCTTTGTCCTCTCATGGCTCTTTGCGTTTAGATCCTTGTGTGCTCTGTCCGGCTAATAATATCATTTTGAATCTCAGGAGCTAAAGTTGTAAAGACTGCACAATATCCTGCTACTCTTACAATCAAATTTGGATATTTTTCTGGCCTTCTTTGGGCTTCTTTCAGTACCTTGGCAGAAACAACGTTAAACTGTACATGCCATCCTTTCAGATCCTGGAAAAATGTTCTTATCAAAGAAGCCAGAGATCTAACTCCATCTAAACCCTCTAATGTCTCTGGTAAGAACTTAAGATTTAACAACTGCCCCCCAGTTATCAAAATTGTAGGCAGCTTAGACACGGATTTGATGACAGCGGTAGGCCCTAACCTGTCTGTACCCTGTGCGGGAGAGGCACCCTCTGCCAGGGGTTGTCCTGATTTTCTTCCATCAGGAGTTGCCCCCACGCCTGCTCCCAAAGGAACATTGGCAGATATTACCGAGGTAGAAGGATAATAAGCTCCACCAATTGGACCTCTTCCATATCTGGTATTTTTATACTTTGCGATCTCCTGAATATAGCAGTTATAAGCTTTTCTTCCGAGGAGATCTACATAATCCTCGTCATTGCCATACTTAGGTGCTTTATTTATTAGAATTTGGCGAATTTTTTCCCCTTCTATTCCTTCAAAGTTACATCTTAGAGCTTCTTTTAGCTGGGTTCGTGTAATTAAGTGTTCTTCAAAGATTAATTTTTTGATGGCTGCTAAAGAATTAGCTACATTAGCCAATCCTGCCTGGAGCCCACTGATAAAATCGTACTTTGCCCCCCCTTGCTTAATGGCTTTTCCTCTTTTTATACAACCTTCTACAAGGGCTGAACAAAAAGCATCGGGTGTCAGTTCTTCCAGAGCATAGTCAATGCAAGAATCGAGTATAACATGAAGCTTTGTGTAGAACTTTATCTGTTTCTCCCAGGCCTTCATTAGCTGCTTGAATGAGGAAAATGTTCCGAGATCACTGTTTCCTGAACAAAGTTGGATACCCGTCTTAGGATCTTTCCCCTTATTTAGAGCTAATTCTAATACCTTACCCATATTAAGAAAGCTCATACCTGTACATCGGTATCCCCATTTGCCAGGCACAGCCACTTCGATACAGCCAACCATAGAGTAATTGTAAGCATCTTTTACCTCAACCCCTCTTAAAAGAAGTGAAGGTATTATTATCTCATCATTATGCATGGCTGGCATTCCAAATCCCATTCTTACAGTCTCGGCACACTTCATTAAAAATTCCTCAGGGCATCGATTATGAAATCTTGCTGAAAGGTTTGGTTGGGTGAGGCGAGTATACTGAACTGCCTCCAAACATAGAAAGGATAAATCATTGGTAGCGTCCTCACCATCGGGTGTCTGACCACCTATTGTCACATTCTGGTAAGTGGGGTACCCTGCTCCAAATTGGGTATGCGACCATGGTCTTATCTTATTTATAGTGTAAAGTTTAATCCAGAGAGATTCTACCAATTCCAAAATTTGATCCTGACCTATTATACCCTCAGCCACATCTTTAACGTAATATGGATACAGGTACTGATCTAAACGACCCAGGGAGAAGGAGTGACCATTGCTCTCAATCTGAGTAATTAAATGTATAAACCAGACTGACTGAATTGCCTCCCAGAAATTCCTTGCCGGATTAGCCGGGATCCATCGGCAGATCTGGCTAATTTTTTCCAGTTCCTCTTTTCTCTGGAAATTACTTTCTACCTTAGCTAACCTCTCTGCTTCCTCTGAGTATCTCCGAGCAAAAATTATTGCCGTATTTAGACTAATCCTGGCTGCTTCTAAAAAGGTTCTTTTTTTAAGATCCTGAGGCTCAGCTAAATTTAAATTGGTAATTTCGTTCTCTATTTCTTTTATTATGCCATTCAACCCCTTTTTAAGTACTTTTTCGAAATCTACCACTATATGTCCATCTCCTGAAGTTAAATTTCCTTCAGCATCAATGGCTTTTATCAAAGATGCTTTTTTAACCTCTTCTGGGATGGTTGAATTGGCTCTATCTTTAACTGTTTTTCCTTTCCAATAATTAACTATGTCTAAAAGCTCAGGCTTTATTCGCTCATCTACTAAAAATTTATCACCAGACCTTTTGGCGAAATCATCTATTTCTTTCTCTATCCAATCCACGGAATATTCTGGAAATATTGGCGCTGATCGAGCCTTACTGGCCTGATTTCCTACTATCAACTCATCTCCATCGATATATATGCTCATTTTTGAAAGAATTTTCTCTAGAGCCTTAGCTCTTTTCAGTGCAACAGGCAGGCTCTCATTTTCTCTATAAGCTTCTGTTATAAGCCTGGCTCTTTCAATGCAAACTTTAGGAGTAGTGGCAATAACCCTCTCCCTTAATTTCTTAATCCTATTAAAATTACTTTGTTTCATAATTGTATCTCTCTTTAGACAACTTTTTCATCAGTCTTCTTAATCTCAAAATGTTACTATCCAGCCGCAGATTTACGCAGATATTTTTCTTTTATTATCATATACAAATCTTTTGAATTCTGGTTTTCTGCCAAAATTCAATAATAAGCCAATTTCAATAGTTGTTGCCTTATTTTTCAACTCAACAAACCCAACAAACTCAATAAACCCAAACCGTGTTCATCTGTGTGAATCTGTGGCTAAATATTTACAATGTGTTTTACATTTTCCCACTTAACCACTTGATTGTTTGATGCCAAAACACTGGATAGTATTCCCACTTAACAAATGCTGTACCCCAATGAAGAGAAAGATCAGAAGCAAAGGCCATGGTTCTGCCTTTCTCATACGACCACACCGTAATAAAAGCATCATCTCCACATTTTGCCACTAAAGTAGCCTTCTTTTTCGCTTCTAATCTGTTGTATCCCAAAAATGAAGGCCAGTCATTAGGTGGGACCTCTCTTAAAATGGGATGAGCTGCATTTACTATGTTTGGCTTGATACCTTCCGAGACTTCTATCCTGTCGTCATTATCACTTATCTTGACAGGGAGAATTTCCTCTATGGCAGAACCATGATAATTAGCTATTCCTCGAAATCCCTGAAAAGACATCCATCCACCACACATGACTAATCCTCCACCCATCTTTACAAAATCTTTTATCAGGCTCAATTTATCAGGTCCCATGGGAACCTTAAACATCTCAGGGTACATAGTTAAGGTGTTTCTTCCAACGTCACTAAGAATAAGGACATCATAATTCTGAAGTTCCCCAACTGTCTTTGGAAATGCACTTAAAGCTATGTGATTTGGCATATGGACAATATCTACATCAGGATACTTTTTTAATGCCTCTGTAAACCAGACAGAGAAATCTTCGTATCCTCCTAAGGGGACGATATCAAAACCTTTAATATGAAACTTAGCCACCAGCCATGTTTCTCCTACCAGTAGAACCCTAATTTTTTGATCTTTCATTTGTCTTCCTCCTTTAGATTTTTTTATCGTGGTTCATTTTCGTGATGTCTTGTAGAATCCCCGCGGCTATCCTTTACCATAACCAGCCATTAGCCCGGAGATGAAGTATCTCCCCAGGAAGGCGAACACCAACACAGGAATTAGGGAAGTAATTAGGGCTCCTGCCATCTGAATGTGCCACTGGGCAATTTCAGTTCCCTTGAGTTCCGCTAAAAATGGCATGACTGGTTTAACATCGGGACCTCTTGTCAGTACAATCCCCAAGAGGAATTCATTGTAAATCTGGACAAAGACTAGAATCGTAGCTGCGACCACCCCAGGTAAAGAGACAGGGACAAGGATCTTTAAATAAAATGTAAAAGGTGGACATCCATCTAACGCCGCAGCCTCCTCAAGATCAACGGGGACTTTCATGAAGAAAGTGGCGGTGATCAAGGCTGCCATAGGGGAATTAAGAATGACATAGATCAGGATCAAACCAGCATAACTGTTTAAAAGGCGTAAAGTCATGAGTATATGCGTAATAGGAATCAAGATAATCTGATAGGGCAAGAAAGTAACCATAACAATAGAAAAGAAAACCGGAATAGCAAATCGGAAATTAAACTTCGTTAGAGAATAAGCGGCGAGAGAGCCAAGAAAGATGCAAAGGAACGTTGCTACCGAGCTGATAATAATACTATTTCGAAGACCTATTTTTAGAGCCTTAAAGGCCTGGACGAAGTTAGCCAGTTGAAGCCTTTTGGGAGGGTTAAGATAATTCTGCTCTGCTACCTCAGCCTGTGTTTTGAATGATGTGTTAAAAAGGGTATAGACAGGCATTAGCCAGATTACAGCCATTATGGCAATAACGACAACAGAAATAATTCTGAAACGTTGATCTGTCATGTTATCACCCACTTCTTAAGCGCCCACAGAGAGTAGGGAATGACTATCATGGCTGAAAATATTAATATGACAATACTCGTGGCGGCGCCCATGCCAATATCGCGTGAGCTGAAGGTCAGTCGGTACATCAAATAGGGCAGGACTTCTGTGCTAACCCCCGGCCCCCCCTGGGTCATAATCCAGACCAGATCAAAGACCTTCATGGTCGTGATAGCCAGCATCGTGGTGCAGATTAAAGTGGCGTGACCCACGTTAGGGAAGATAATCCGAAATAGGATGGTGAACTTTGAGGCTCCGTCCATGGCAGCTGCCTCTACCATGGCAGAGGAAAGACCTCGAATTGCACCCAGGTAAATTACCAGAGCAAAACCCATATATTGCCAGAAAGCTGAGAAAATCATGCAATAAATGGCGGTATTCGGTAAGGCGATCCAACCCAACCCTAAAGTATTCACGCCAATCCTTCTCAGGATTGAATTAATTAATCCGGAGCTTGGGTCATACATCCAAGCCCATAGAGTTCCATTGATCACGAAAGAAAGAGCCATAGGAAAGAGAAATATTTGCCGCAGCAGGTGTTCCCCTCGTCTAAGGTTGGTAAAGAGGTAAGCAAGGACAAAGCCTACAAAGGAAGTTGGAGCGATAAAGAAGATTAGCCAAAGAAAGTTGTTCTTGATATTGATCCAGAATCTCCTGAGTTCAAAAAGGCGATAAAAATTCTCGAGTCCTACAAACTTCCACGTTGGCAGCAATACCTCCCAGCCAGTGAAAGCTATAATGAAGTTCCATATAATCATACCATAAAAAGTGCCTACTATTACCAGCATCGGGATCAAGAAAATAAATCCTTGAACTTTGTTTTTTTTCACCTGGCTTGTCCTCTCTTGAGACTATTTACTGCGGCGTAGGTATCTTTATAAAGTAAACCCATACTTAAAAACAGGGGAGGTCACTTTGTGACCTCCCCTAGGCGAGAAAACACGTTTCTATTTATTCCCAAAACCAACCGCAGGCTTCGGCAAGTTTATTTCTTTCAGCCGACTGGGCGATCTCCTTGACAGCAGCATCTACATCCCGGTCCACAAGGAACTTCGTGAATATATCCATAAGATCATCCCCGAAAGCTGGAGTTACCATGCCTCCATGGTAGCCGTCGCATACAGCTCTTAGACTGAAAAGGTCACGTGCACTTCGCTTCCTGAAAGGATCCGGGTAGACATCCGCAGGCACATCGTTGACGATAGTAACTGAACCTTTGATCAGGTTGAATGCCTTCTGGGCCTCAGGAGTCGTGCACATTCGGATCCAGTCGCGAGCGTTTTTGGCATGGGGTGCGTTCTTGGGCAATGGAAAGGCATCGGCATGGCCCATCCAGACATTATCTGGAATCGCTGTTACGCTAAAGTCAACCTCAGGTTTCATTCCGATGCTCAGGTAGTAACCCAAGATCCAATCACCCATCCAGTACATGGCTGCATCGCCTGTTTTGATCAACGCACCTGCTTCATCCCAGCTTTTAGTAGCGTGCCAGGGGTAAATATAGGGAATCAGAGCAGCATAACGCTCCATCGCCTTGCGAAAGGTTGGATCAGTGAGAAAATCAATCCTGCCCGTGTTGGCTTTCTCATAGAAGTCAGGTCCTCCTGTGTTGAGAAGGCACATATCATAGAGATAGGTAGACCAGACTTTCTCCCGAGTTCCCAGTGCAAGAGGAGAGATGTTCGGCTTTGCTGCTTTAATCTTCTTGCAGGCATCCAGTAGTTCATCATAATTCTCTGGAGCTTTAACACCCGCCTCTTCTAAAATTTTCTTGTTGTACCAGAGCCAGTTAGTCCTGTGAGCGTTAATAGGAACGGAGTAGACATGATTGTAGAATTTTAAAGTCTTAACCCACATTTCATTGATCCTGGACTCAAAGTTCGTCTCCATCCAGATGTCATCAACCGGCTCCAAGTATCCAGCATCGACATAATCTTTTTGTTGATTTCCCTGATGGTCGTGGAACGTATCTGGCGGGATGCCAGCAGCCAGGTTGCTCATCAAAACAGCAAGCATCGTGGCACCGCCTCCTCCAGCCACTGGGTTCTCCACAATCTTCACCCCCGGGTGCTCCTTCTGGTAGATCTCAAATATCGCATCAATCGCTTCCTTCTCACCGCCGGCGGTCCAATAGTGGAAAATGACAAACTCGTTTTCTTGGCTCTCTGCAAAAGTTATTCCCATCATGGTAAAGACCATCGTGGCAAAAACCAAAGTCAAAACAAGAATGAAAGTTCTTTTCATGCGTTCCTCCTGACGTAATTCAAGTTCTCCTGAAAGTTTCCAAAGATACATTTCTCTTTGGATAACTCCCATTCTTAAGCTGAAGCGGCCTCCTCGCCTTCTCACCTCCTCCTGACCTTTTATTTTCAGCCTTTACCCTCTTTCCTTTCACCTCCCTGTGATAAATGTCTTCTCCAACACTTTTTCCATTAAAAACATTAGAGATACTTGCAAACTTGGCCACCTCTCTAATTGTTGATTTCATTTGAACCGGTTTATATCTTACGTCAATCTAATCTTTTTGTCAATTTTCTCCACTTGACCTTATACAATAGCAAGTTTTTCTAGTGGCCAAACTACTTTTCTATAATCACTGAGGCATAACCTACTACTGCCTCGTAATCACCAGTGATATCGCCGGAGGTGGCATACTTTAAAAGGGTTGCTTTCTTAGCTCCCAGGAGAGAAGTTGCGGTGAGCATGGTCATTACAGGACCCGGGCCACACATAGAGATACGATAACGGGAAACTGCCCTGGTGAGATCCTTTGGACTCAGGGAAAGGATGGCCTCCAGAGCTTTTTTGTCCTGTCTTTTCGCAATATCTTTCGGCTGATAAT
>Ga0315543_1004940_pt1 | contig 10730 bp, 16 predicted proteins | sample SalMarSW160210MG_2_FD_203098 | JGI IMG/M metagenome (GOLD analysis project Ga0315543, IMG submission 203098) | Salt marsh sediment microbial communities from the Plum Island Ecosystem LTER, Massachusetts, United States - Salt Marsh Sediment SW1601-210 ...
AGGGTGGTAAATTACCGTGAGAATTTTGCCTCAAAAGTGGCCATTTACTGTGAGAATTGACACTTGGTAATGTTATAACCTCTACCATTGTACTATCAGCCATAATAATGATAGCCGGCTTAGCCAATCCAGACTTCTGGCTCAAGCTTATGGGTTCATCGGAGACTATCCTCCCCTATGCCAGAGACTACATGACTGTTATTCTTACCGGCATGGTTTTTCCCACTTTTGCCATGGCATTAAATGGCCTGGTAAGAGCCGAGGGAAATGCCCGTGTCGCCATGACAGGAATGATCATAGGAGCCGTATCGAACATCATACTTGATGCGATATTGATTATACCTCTGGATATGGGAATAAAGGGAGCAGCGCTGGCCACCGTGATAGCACAGCTGATTTCTGTCGTGTACCTTATGAGCTATTATTTTACTGGGAAGAGCTTCCTTAAAATTCATTCAAGAAACTTGGTTCTTGAATGGAATATATTGAAAGCAATTCTTGCTATAGGAATTGCGTCGTTTGCGAGGATGGTAGCCACCAGTCTATCCGTCATTTTTGTGAATAGAATGCTTGGTGCCTATGGTGGTGACTATGCCGTGTCTGCCTATGGCATCATTAATCGCATAATGATGTTTGCAATAATGCCGGGTATTGTCATTGGCCAGGGTCTTCAGCCAATACTCGGCTTCAATTACGGGGCAAAGCGCTATGACAGGGCATTGAAGGTAATAAAGATCGCCATTGTTGCCGCAACAATATGTAGTGCTGTAGTGTTTTTGGTTCTCTATTTCACTCCGGAGCCTTTTATTCGCATTTTCACTACTGATAGCGAGCTTATTGCTTTGGGTTCTTATGCTGCAAAGCGTATCTTTCTGGCTCTGTATCTGATAGGCTTTATGATGGTCGGTTCATTAGTCTTCCAGTCAATTGGGAAAGCTACTCAGTCATTTATTACTTCTATATCAAGGGCGGCCTTGTTTTTGATTCCACTGGTATTCATACTGCCGCATTTCTTACAGCTGGACGGCGTGTGGCTGGCATTTCCAATAGCTGATGCACTTACCTTCATACTGACCCTTATTCTTCTTCTCCCTCAGATGAGGGAGTTTAAAAGTATGAGTATGTCAGTGAAAAAATGAATGTAGAAGTTTAACTAAAGTAAGCCAACGGTTAGTTTTTCTCCATTGAGAATATACGATTCCGTGCTTCAATATCAATAGTCTCACTGAATTATACTTTTTGGCGGTATGTGCAAATTACCCTTACAAGACTCTTTGCTTTTTGTCATATCGTATTATCCAGAGGGTTGACAAGAATCAGCTAGATGCCCAAAATGCCCAGTACCATGAGCTGCGTCAATTTTACGTGTAAATGGTAGGCGTGAAAACACTTGATAAAAAGGAAACGTCTTCTGCGTCAGTAACAATAAACTTGAAGGAATAATCAATATAACGTCTCAAATATGCCAAAAAAGTATCGGAAATCATAGAAATTAAATGATACTACTGCTGGAAATGTCTCTCAATATACCTAAATACCCGTAAACACTATTGACAGAAGTAATCCAACAAAGTAATATATCGGTTAACGATATATCGTTAACCGATATAAAGGATGGCTTGAATGTCGCAGGATGATATTAGCAAATACCTCCCTCTGACTGAATCCACATACTATATTATGCTAACACTAGTCGAACCTCTCCACGGGTATGCGGTTATGCAGAAGGTGGATGCAATAAGCAAAGGCACAGTAAAGGTCGGTCCCGGAACCTTATATGGTGCGTTCACATTATTAGAGAAAGAGGGGCTGATTGTTAAAGTCAGGGAAGATGACCGGCGAAAGAGCTATGTTTTAACGCCAAAAGGAAAGAAGCTGTTGATGAACCAGATAAAGCGACTGGAAATAATGACCCGAAATGGTCTATCTGTCAAGGATCATTATGATTGAAATCCGTGGTATAAGGTGAAAGTGATGGCAGAGAATACTATCCGTAAATTCAGATGGTTTTGGCCTTGGCAAGATGAACAGGAGGAGGCATGGCTAAGGAGCATGTCCCAAAATGGTTGGCACCTATTGTCAGTAGGATTAGCAGGTATCTATAGATTTCGGGCTGGTGAGCCATATGACTACGTCTACAGGTTAGATTACCAGATACACAAGAAAAAAGATGAGCAGGATTACCTTCAGTTGTTTAGTGATGCCGGTTGGGAGTATATTGGCGAAATGTCTGCCTGGCAATATTTCCGTAAGGAAGTTAAGGAGAAAGAGACTCCAGAAATCTTCACTGATATTGAGTCCAAGGTGACGAAATATAAGAGAGTGATGGCTTTTCTGACCTTCTTCGTAGTAATAGAAGCAATATATGTAGCGATATTTGCATATAATATCTGGAGTAATAATCCCTACTCATGGTGGGGTATTATTCGGGCTATTTCACTTCTGATCCCGCTGGCTATGGGAGTTCTCATATACGCCGTCATTAGACTTGTGCTAAGGATCAGACAGCTAAGAAGGCTTTAAAGAGGTACTGATAAAGACATGACAATTCAGGGCTTTGTTTTTTGGCTCAATAAATACTATAGTGTTACCTTACTATCTATACTTTAGAGAAGGAGTTGGAAATACTATGAAGGAATATGAGTGTGTTCAAGTAGACCACCACAAGAAAATTGCTACGAAGATACAGGAGTACTTGATGAATGGCTGGCGTCTCCATACATATCAAGCCACTGGTCAAGCAGCACTTACTACACACTATCTATTGTTTGAAAGAGGATAGCAGTAGAACTAGGTACTGAGCACATTTAGCTTCCCATGGTGTTCAGTTCTTCCCTATGTTCGTGCAGTGGTGAGCAATATTAGCTGCTGATGTTGCGATGAAAGCACGGACATCCCAATGTTCGTTCAACGTAAACCTTTGCGTTCAATTTGGTCGTCAAGTATAATGCTATATTCTCAGACCATAAGCTTTCTGTGGAGAGCTAGCTGTCTAAAGAAGTGACATTCTATGTTGGAACTATTCTTCTTTATCCTAGGAATTATAAATAGTGCTTTCTTGATTTTTATCTTTCTCATTCGAAAGAATAGATTTGCCCTCTTGCAGCGGATCGGGTGGGTGTATTTACTCTTAGCGATTCCAGCAGTTTACTGCATTTTCTTGGTCTTCCAGGAACAGAAAGCGGTTCAATATAGTATCTTTCTGGGGATTTTCTTGGTGTTTTTAGCCCTAGAATGGCTGTTTGATTACGTTTTAAAAGTCAATTTTCGAGAGAACTGGAAGCAAAATTGGAAATGGGCATTACCATATCTAGCTTTGTATTATATGATGAACTACGGATTTGTGGTAATGCCGTGGAAAACCTCTTTACCATGGGGAATAGTCATGCTTGGTCTTTTTATCATCCAGATAATCACAAATTTAAAGAGTCACCCCAAAATAAATGGCTAACCAACCTTTAAAAGAGATGCTATTTATGTAAATTCTGCTATCTATACCTTATTTAATAGAAAAGGCAAATGGTATTAAATAGCTATACGCATGATGGGACAAACATCCCGATGTATGTTCAATGGTAATAAATTCCAATTCCAAATTGACCTGCCCCCCCAAAACTAGTCCAGTTATATTGTTAGCCCGAGAACTGATTAAGGTACTTATTGAACGTACTGGATATATAGCACATTGGAACGGTGAGGCTTTCAGTGGCAAAATCGGTGGGCCATTAGTAGTGGCACGACGCGCTGGTAAGAACTTCACATTTGCTCAACTTACCAGCTGGTTTCAGATTCTAGGATTTTTTATTCCTAGTTCTACATATTGGAATGTCGCTATTGGAGAAGAAAAGATAGAAGTTATGAATGACGAAGAGGGGCTTAAAACGGCTTGGAACTTTGGTAAGAATATGGCTTTTTTGGTAAAGAAATTAAAAAGTTGATACACTCACACAATTAGCCATATTGTTATATTTAAAACCGTGCTAAATTTTCCTCCCTCCCGCGCATTCAGGTTGCACAACTCAACAAAAGGCTCAATATCTGGGCTCAGGTAGACTGTAGGGCTGCCTAAGAATGTGCACAATGTACGATAGTTACTACATTTCTTAATTTTTTCTTAGTTATTTTTGTTCCAAAAGGACTTGACAAACGCTTACCGTCAGTTCTACAATACGGCCCCAAGCCTATGACGAGAGAGTATTGCCTAGGAGTTTATAGCAGAGGTGGATTGCGATGCGGCCACCGGGCTATTTGGTATGTTGCTCTGATATAGGTGCTGGCCGAGAGGTCCAGTAGAAGAGTAGAAGATGCCAGCCAATTGAAGGCTGGCTCCTGTTTATTCTTTAATACACCATCACTGATGGATTTCAGCTCTGCCTTGGCCTCAGCAATCTTTTCCTCCAGTTGGGGAAGTTGTTTCTGTGCCTTCTCAAATACGGATGTAATCTGGTGATAGCCCACACCGGTTTGTGTCTCGATCTGGGAAAGCTTAAGAGCAGCCTCAGTAAAACCAGGGTCTTCTACTTTCTTGCAGACTTCTATCAGATTAAGATGCTTTTCCGGATTGATACCCAGTTTCAGGAAGGCTTTTATGATGCTGTGTCCCTGTCTTGCCTCCTCCATCGTGAGCTTTGATTTATATAACTCCACCGAGAGACTTCTTAAAGATTCAACTTCATTTAACACCTGATACTCCTTTCCAGCAGCAGCCAAGCCATATTTAGCAGCCATCTCCTTAAATCTGGTGGCATAATGAGAAATGCTGCTCTGGTCAACCCCTGCTTCCTTCGCTATCTTTGTTTACGGTAATCCACGGAAGTAGCCCCTTAATATCTTGCTTACTTTATGTGGCGATAACTGTACTGTCATTACAACCCTCAGTTGGAGGATAACTCGACACTATGATGATGTATGGTAAAAAGAAGTAGCCAATTACCCGTCATTTGTACTCTATATAAGTGCGAAAATGTACCATCCACTTCATATAGTTCATACTCATCATAGACTTAATATTCATCATAGATGTCACATTTGCACTATCCTTGATAATTCACTTAATCTGGAAATTAACAGGGTCTGTTAAGCCATAGCCTGTTGTACCACTGGCGGTGCTCTTCCCCGGCAATCTTCCGGTACCTGGCGGTGGTATTAAAGCTGACGTGCCCCAGGTGCTCCTGTAACAATCTCAGCCCGTCACCGGAGTCGTCCACCTTCATGGCATGAACGCTGAAAGCATCCCGCAGACGGTGTGGACTGGTACCCCTTACCCTCCCGGTTTCGGGATTAACTAGGAATGGCGGACCAGCTCGCCTGGCACAATCCCTGACAATCTGCCATGCCCGATGTCGGTTGAGGTGGAAAAGGGGAGACTTATCATCGGAGGGTAATGTGTTGATATAAGGCTTGAGCATCGCTAAAGTAGCTCCGTCAACCGGAAGTACCCGGATACGTCTTCTCTCCTGCTGGCTTCTTATCCTCTTACTGACTTTGACACCGCATCCGGGACAGAACTGGTGCCGGTTGCCCAGACGTATTCCGCATTGTGAACATGATATCTTCATGTTTTTCTTCAGGTGCATGATAGTAGCTGTGCCCTGCTCAAAATCTATGTCCTCTACTTTGAGGGCAAGCGCTTCCGATATCCGGCACCCCAGATGGGACAGTAGCCTGATAAGCAGGCGGTCCCGCGGACAACTGGCGGCCTGCTCCATAAGCTCTATTTCCGGTAAATTAAGGTAAGCTTTCATGGTCATTAATCTGTGCTGTTTGTTGTGGTAACTTCCTGCGTTTTTATTTCAAGGTATCTGCGCTTGATGGTGTCCCGGCTTATGTACTGGCCGCTTATTTCCCGATAAGCCTCAGCCATCCGCAACCAGCCTAAATTATCAATATCACGCAAGCGCAAAACTATCGCAAAATCAACAGAAAGCCTCGGCCTGCCCACTACTATCTTTTCATTGTCCATTTCGTCTTATCCCACCTCTGTCGTTATACTCAAGAAAGCTGCCTTTACCAAATCTCTTATGATTGTTCCTCAACACCCGGTCAATCTTGTATCCGTTCAGTCTTCTGATACCCATATGGTCCATAGGGGAAGACGGTCTGCTATTGATCATGGCCTGAGTTGAGGCGTAGTGCACATACCTGCGCACCATCTCCAGTGTGGTATGTCCAAGTATCTGCTGCAGCCGGAAGACATCGCCGCAGTTATGGTTTAGGAAATTGGTAGCGTAGGTATGGCGGCAGAGGTGAGCGTGTAATCTCGGCACCCCCGCCTTCTTACCCCACCTCTTCAGCAACAATTTGATGGCGTTCGTACGCAGCGGTTTACCATCAAGTGTCAGGAAAACGTAGTTATCAGCCTCTATTGAGTCCTCTGGCCGAAAGTGAATGATATAACGCCACAGCATTTTCTGGGCAAGACCACCGATAGGCACTATTCTCTCTTTTGCCCCTTTACCCATTACTTTGAGATAGCCTTCCTCAATATGAGCATCGTCAGCGCGTAATCCGCATAGCTCGCTGACCCTAAGGCCGGTATCAAGAAGTAGCACCAGTATGGCGATATTGCGGCAGCCTAATGCCGTGAGAGGATTCTGAATTTTCACCAGCTGGCCAATTTCAGAAGTGGTCAGAGGCTCAATCAGATTTTGCGGTGCTTTTGGCATTTTTAGGTTATAGAGAACATGTTCCGTTGAGTAACCTTCATTAAAGAGCCAGGATGCGAAAGCCTTAAGCGCCCTCACCTTACCCTGTACGGTGTAGGGAGATAGACCTCTTTCCTGCTCATGGGTTATGAATTCTCGTACTGCCGAGATATCAAATTCGGCCAGCACCGGTCTTCTGCTAGTGCCGGTGAGAAACCTGGTAAAGCCGGCAATCATCTCTGTGTACCAGGTTAGGGTCTTGGGTGACTTGCCTTCGGCTTTATTAGATTGCTCAAAATGCAGGATTAACTTGTCCAGTTCCAGTTCCGCCATATTAAGATCACCCCAGTGCAGATTTCTCCTTCTACCTTGAAACATATACTTGCCCACCTTTCTTTACAATTGTCCAGCGGGCAAATAAGAGGGGTGATACGGCAGAATATTCTTTGACGAATCAGGGGGTCACTATCGGCTAAAAAGAAAAACCACCCTGTTTTTGGGTGGTTTTGTATAGCTTTGGATTAGCTATAATTTAGCTTTAATTAAGTAGGCCGTACAGGTCTCGAACCTGTGACACCCTGATTAAAAGTCTTGTGCGCTTTCTCTCAGGGTGTCGCATTGGTTCTTACCCCCTAACTCTCCCCTCCCAACTCTTTTGCCAGCAACAAGTTTATGTAGGCTGTAATTGATATTCCCAACGTCTTTGCTCTGGCTCTGGCTTTAGCCAATAGAGGTTTGCTTAATCGCCAGCCTACGGACTCTGTTTCTGGCTTCTGTCGCCTTTTGGCGACAGCACTTGAGGATACCATTGGTCAGCCTCCTTTCTTATCAAAGACTAGCATAATACTGAGGGTTTGTCAAGCCCCCGTCTTTTTTGCTGATACCTCGCCAGTAAGCAACTTCCAAGAAGCTACCGGGTCCGTAATCTCTGTTGCCTTCGATATGCTTAACTTCTCCAATACTTCACTAGGTTGAAGGTGCAGAATGTCTTTACAATCCTTCATAAATTGCCCATTATCTTTGAAAGGCACTTCCCGGAGTAGAGGGTCAATTTGTCCTGGTGGTGCCTCGCCAAAAAGATTATCAGGGTCGGCATCTGAGTTTTTAGTTTTAACTAGGCTCGATTTGCCGTTACCCCCTGGCGGCGGCAATTTTACAGTAGGTATCTTTGACTCACACCAATCTAAGGCCTTTTTATACAATCCCTCAAGCTGTATCTCCTGCTCAGAGGGCATATTGACCGCTTCGCTTTTGAGCTTAAAATAAGATGTCATTACCAATTCCACGGCCTTTTGTGTCTCCAGGCTGGCAATCTTCTCAGGGGAGTCAGTATAAATTACTGAGCCATGGTTTTTATAACCACCGATAGGCTTCCCATCCTTGAAAGCCTGGAGTATATAATAATGTAGGTAGCTCCCTTGTTGGACAACGTGAGTCTGTGCCTTTATAGCCTTCCCCTCATTCTCCAGGATATGCTGAAAGAGGCCGCTATTAAAACACTCCCACTTTATCGGGGTGATGTTAGGACTATCGGCGCTGGCCATAACTTCCAGCTTCTTAATCTTTTTCTCGCCGACCTCAGACTCGCCCAGGACTTTGACGATATGTAAATCCCGGGTCTTTTTGGCTTCAATCTCTGTTTTTTCTACCATTTTTGCTCCTTTCTTATTGACAAATGAACTAATCCACCTTGACAATTAAGGTGCATTGGTTTTTCTCTCCTTTCTGAAGAGGTCAGCCTAGCTCTCCCTGGGCTGGCCTTCATTCATTCCCTTACCGGCTCATGTATGCCGTCATAACAAAGTGACGGCATACATGAGCCGGTAAGCTGAGTAAGTCTTGACAGATTGCTTTGATAACCAGGTTTCAATCTCCCCTTCCGTGATGACCCAATAAGCTCCCCACCTTGCCACAAATTCACGCTTAAATTGCTGGTGGAATATAACAGCTATATTCTCATCACCGGTTACATCTAATAGGATAGCCAAAGCTGTCTGTGCTGGACCCGACCCTTCATAGCCCCAGTTGAAGCCATTAGGACTATGATTATAAACTCCCAGGCTAGGCTTCAACCTTAGAGGCCGGGTCTTACCATTCTCAAGGATGGTGATTGTTTGGCCGCCTACACCTTGGTCTTTCTGGATACCCTGATATTCTTTCAATGCTCACTCCTTCCTATATACTACTAATATACTAACATTTTACTTAGTCATTGTCAAGTTTTCAGATAGTCAATCCTTCCATATATTCTTCAACATAGCAGTCGCCTACCATCCAGCCTAGCTTCTGACAAGCCTCAGTAGCACTTGGGGCATAGGTTAGCCCTCTTTGACCTGTAAACTCTATGCTGGATATAATATCGCTTCAGTTTGGCGTTATGGTGGCTCTCAGAAGCCTTTGGTAATATCCCCTTGGCCAATTCAGTGATAGCTTTTCCCAACTCCAACGCTTCAGATGGTGGCAATCGTAACCTCATTGGTGGATTTCGACCATGATGAGCACTAAAGACATTCAAAGCCACTGTCCCATCACAATCGTAAAGTTCAGCTTCTCTCGGGTCGAAAACCCCATTACGTCCTCGAGCACTGGCTTCTTCAGGTGTATGTTTTTCCCACTTAATTCTCCACATATTAGTCTCCTTTCTTGATTATTTCTCCAGGTAGTAGTCTATCGTGTCCCAAGTAATGCCAAGAGAGGCATCTAGCTCCCTGTCAATTTCATCTAATATCTCTCTGGCTCTGGCTTGGGAGCACTCAATACCCAGTTCTTTTGCCCGTTCGAACACATCATCCTCACACCAGATAGCAACTGCTACGTGTTGGTCCTTGTTCCAATTTAACCTTTTAGTAATTTCCGCTACTGTGGGCATGGTCAATCTCCTTTCTTTTTGGATTTTGTAGGCTCGAATTGCAGACAGTGGCCGTTCCTTATAGTGGCGTTCACTTTGCAATAGTCCCGGCCCTGCCGCATCTCGGTTTTATCTGCTTTCTTACAAACGCGACAAGCGTTGTTATGGTTTCATACATTCCCCCTTTCTTTAATAAGAGCTTGAGCCGGTAAAAGGTAAGGGACACAAGCCTAGAATTTCCCTGCCATCGGGGCGTCCACCCCTGCCATCGGGTGCGCCTCTTACCTTTTACCAATGTTAATCTGCTCACTACGACCCAAGTTTTATTGTCCTGGGCCGTGTGTGAGGGGATTAACCTATTTGGGACTTACCCTCAACGTCTTTCCCTCCCATATCTTTATACCAGGGATGGAAGAGACCCCGGCTCTAACAACCCTTCCGACTTTGGAAGCGTCTATCATTTTGTATTCATCTGGCACCACAGCGAAGTCCTCTACTTCCCATTTGCGGACTGTGAGCTTCCCCAATGTCCCCATCTCGGTATGATACCGGTCAGGTGTTGGAGCTATAACCTCGGTAGGTGTAGGTTGCTCCACAGGCTTACCATTCAAAGCGGCTTCCCGTTCTGCGGCTTCTTGTTTTAGCCTGGCTATCGCCTCGGCCTCTCTTTGCCTTTTTTCAACCTCTTCCTGGTAAGTGAGTATCTTTTTTCGCGTGATTTTGTCGGCCTCGATGATTGGCTCGGTTAGTATCTTGAAGGCGTCATTGACCGCTTTGAGTGAGGCATTGATAGGCTGAGTATATTCCTTCCGCTTCTCTTCGATGGCCTTCTTTAGTTTAGATATGATATTGAGGTCATTGGTGGCCAGTTTCACGTCATCGTCACCCTCAATTTCTCTGGCCTCGGCATAATTTTGGAGCTTAACAGCCTCGTTGTGTAGAGATATAATCGCCGGGTCTATCTCGGGCTTTACCCTTACTAGAGCATTACCTTCAGATAACACAGTAGTAGATATGTCCTCTACCTCTGGTGAGGGGTCATTACCCTCAAAAACCTTGGCTAACTTCCACAGTCCGCATTTCTCCGGACCTTGCTCTCCCAACCCGAATTTACAAGCACTCCCACCCTCTCCGTTGTCCAAACTCACCATGTTCTCGCAGTATCTACATAGTTTTTGCTTCAATTTACTCCTCCTCTCTCAATAGATTTGATTACCATTCGGCTCTTGAGACTTGCC
>Ga0315543_1004941_pt1 | contig 10730 bp, 8 predicted proteins | sample SalMarSW160210MG_2_FD_203098 | JGI IMG/M metagenome (GOLD analysis project Ga0315543, IMG submission 203098) | Salt marsh sediment microbial communities from the Plum Island Ecosystem LTER, Massachusetts, United States - Salt Marsh Sediment SW1601-210 ...
ATAAGGATGGAACAAAAGATGGTTATGATATTGAACTAACCGGAGCAGTAACGTCTGCTGTTAATATACCTGTAATAGCTTCAGGAGGAGCAGGGAAACTTGAGCATTTGAGGGATGTAATAAAATATGCTGATGCTGATGCAGTCCTGGTTGCATCTATCTTTCATTATGGAGAGTATTCTATCAGGGAAGCAAAGCAATATTTAAAGTCCGAAGGAATAAATGTAAGGATATAATAAGGTCCCTTTATATATTGGGATAATCAATGCTTATAGTTATATAAGCTTTAAATGGCATTGTGATATTATTGTAGGTAAATTTTTTATTATACATGTATTATTTTTTTTGTTTTTTTGTTATTTTGTTTAAAAAATAAAAATACATGTTAGGATTAAAATAATTATAATTTATAAAGTTAATGATGGTGCGATAACTTATGAAAGCAAATGACAGAGCAAAAAAGGATAAAGATAGCAGGGTCGGCCTTATGCCTGCTATTATACAGGATTATAAGTCAGGTGAGGTCCTGATGCTGGCTTATATGAGCAAAGAGTCATTAAAAAAGAGTCTTGAGACCGGGACGACCTGGTTCTGGAGCAGGTCAAGGAAAAAGCTCTGGAACAAGGGAGAAACATCCGGGAATGTACAAAAAATTAAAAATATAAAATACGATTGTTACGGTAATGCTTTACTTATTAGCGTGGAACAGATAGGCAATGCATGTCATACAGGGAACAGGAGCTGCTTCTACAGATTCCTTAAAGATATTGGGAAAGACCTTGATTTTAGCAGGTATTCCAAAGAAAAAAGACAGGATAATATACTTGAAGAATTGTATAAAGTGGTGGATAGCAGGATAAAGAATAAAACATCAGATTCTTATACTTACAATCTACATAAAAAAGGCCTGGATGAGATAATAAAAAAGTTCGGTGAGGAAAGTATGGAAGTAATCCTTTCAGCAAAGCACCAGAAAAAACAGGAGATGATAAATGAAATAGCTGATACTTTATATCATCTGATTGTTTTAATGGTTGAGAAGAAAGTTACTCTGGAAGAAGTATTTGGAGAATTAAAAAGCAGAAGGAGATAAGTGAACAGTTATGGCTAAGGAAAAAAGAAAAATAGCAGTACTTACAAGCGGTGGAGATGCTAGCGGTATGAATCCAGTTATAAGAACTGTTACCAGATATGGGATATATCAAAACCTGGAAGTTTATGGGTTTTATGAAGGATACAAGGGATTAATAAATAATAATTTTAAGGTACTTGATTTAAATTCAGTCGGCGGGATCATTGATAGAGGCGGTACTTTCCTTTATTCCGCAAGGTCTGAGGAATTTAAACGCAGCAGGGGTTTTAAAAAAGCTATAGGTAACCTGAAAGCCAATGGAATAGATGGACTGGTTGTGGTTGGGGGAGACGGTACTTTCAGAGGTGCTCATGAGCTTCACGAAAAAGGGGTACAGGTTATTGGAATTCCTGCAACTATAGATAACGATATTGCGGGAACTGATTATAGCATAGGATTTGATACTTCTCTTAATGTAATAATTGACCTGATATCAAAGATAAGGGATACCGCTTCTTCGCATGATAGAATATTTGTGATAGAGGTTATGGGCAGGGACTCGGGCTTGATTGCAGTTAATACAGGGGTTGCCTGCGGTGGGGATTACATATTGATACCCGAAATGGAAGTTGATCTGGCTAAAGTTGCCAAACAGATAAGAAATCACAGGAAAGGTAAGAGGCATACTTTAATAATAGTGGCAGAAGGTGCAGCAAAAGCATCGGATGTTGCTTCTTCAATTAAAATACATGCAGGGCATGATGTGAGGGTATCAGTGCTTGGCCATATTCAGAGAGGGGGTTCTCCTTCTGCTATGGACAGGATACTGGCGGCTGAATTTGGCAGTAAAGCTGTAGATTTATTAATTGAAGGAAAAAGTGACTATATGGTGGGGATAAGGAGCATGAAGATAGAAGTATCAAGGTTTGAGGATGTTCTAAAAGTGAAGAAAGGCATAGATAAAGACCTCTATAAACTAGCTCATATACTATCTCTGTAAAGTTACTTAGGCTTTTTAAACAACATTTTTTAAGTGTTTTTATTCGGCCGGAATAAGATAAGGTTAAATTGGCTGTAAAACATTTGAGTAAAATAATCCCGTATTGGTAATGATTTATATGGTGCCGAAGGTCGGGGTCGAACCGACACGAACCTTGCGGTCCACTGGATTTTGAGTCCAGCGCGTCTGCCAATTCCGCCACTTCGGCGCCTAAAAAATAATACAATTTATATAAATTATTATCAAGAATTGATATAAAGGGTGAGGTAGATCTGTTAAACAACAGGTCTGGTATAGGCAATATTGCAACATTCTACATATATTAATCTATAATTTGCATTATCAGAATTTTAAGAGAATACTTGACAATTTTAAGATAATTTATTATATTTTAATAACAAAAAGCGCCATTAAATTTTTAAGAAGTTTGATGGCGCTTTTTTTATGTATATTTTTCGGTTTTCATATAAACTGCTGCAATATAGAACTGCAATCAAGAAAATAGATTTTATGACAGTAAAATTTAAAAAGCTGTTTTTAAAAAAATTAAGGTTCATAAGAATTCTTTTAACATCTTTTTTCAAACTATTACACAGGTCAATAAATTTTAGGCAGGGAGATATTAAGCAATATCCAGATGCTTTATTAGTATAAAGTGATATGCTATAGTCACTAATAAAAAAATAGGGTAGCCTTTGTAAAAACCAGGTGGAAACCGGTTAGCTCATAATTAAACACTGTGAGATGTTCCGATGTTTGAAATATTATATATTTAAGAAGGAGAAACTTTTGAGTTTCTCTTATCTTTTTATATTGTGAGTATGGTAAAAACTTAAATGTTCTATGAAATTTAAGAATCTTATAGATTTTCAACGGGGGTTTTGATAATTGGGTAAAGGAAAGAAAGATAAGATAGTTCTAATAGATGGAAACAATATAGCATACAGGGCTTTTTATGCGCTTCCTGATAGTATTTCTACATCATCGGGAGTTACTACAAATGCTGTCCTTGGATTTACCAGCATGCTTTTAAAACTTATAGAAGAGCAAAGGCCCGACACCATAATATGTGCTTTTGACAGCAAAACCCCGACTTTCAGGCACAAAATGTTTGACCAGTATAAAATAAAAAGAAAAAAAATGCCTGATGAGCTTGGAAACCAGTTCCCACTTATAAAAGAAGTTCTGAGTGTATTTAACATTAACTGCCTGGAAAAGGATGGTTTTGAAGCAGATGACATAATTGCAGATATAGTTTTTAAAATTAAAGAATCACCCCGTCAGGTATTAATAGTTACCGGCGATAAGGATATGTTGCAGCTTGTCTCTGATAATGTAAAGGTTATGTCTGCCAGAAAGGGTGTTACAGATACAGTATGGTTTGATAGGCAGGGTGTTGTAGAAAAATTTGGGGTTAAACCTGAAAGTATAAAAGACCTGTTAGCTCTTATGGGAGATAGTTCGGATAATATACCCGGGGTACCTGGCATCGGGCCGAAAACGGCAAAATTGCTATTATCAAAGTACGGTTCCATTGAAGAAATCTATAAAAATCTGGATAAGCTGGATAATGAGCGATTAAAGAAGGTTCTTAAAAAAAACAGGGATATTGCAGAAATGAGTAAAAAGCTTACAGAACTTAAGATTATTGATGATATAAATGTGGAAGAAATAATAAGTAAAAGTTTTAAAAATATCAGTATTGGTGAGGTAAGGCAGCTTTTTGAAAGTCTGGAGTTTAGAAATCTGGGAAAGAAACTGTATGGCCTGAAAGATAAAATTGATTTTAAAGAAGAACTAGGAGTGGATACAAAGAGAGTAGAAAAAAAAGATGGAAAAATCAAATTAAAGTATCTAACTACCGGGTCAGATGTGGAAATTTTAACAAAAGATAAGGGCAGAGAGGGCCTTTTTATTACGGAGTTTGTACCCTGCGGTAGGTTTTGCGGGATTATTATATACAAGGGTAAGGATGATGCATGCTTTATTAAGAAAAATATGCTTCGGGATAAAGATGTAAGAGCCGGTTTAAAGAAACTGCTGGAAGATAAAAAGAATAAAATCTCCGGTTTTGGTTTTAAGAATCTATATAAAATATTAAAAAGTAATGGAATTATTTTAGGTTGTAAATTTATTGATTATAAAATAATGTATTTGATTCTTAAACCGAATAAACCCTCGGCAAGTCTGGATGAAATAATCTATAGTCTTTTAGATATAGACATTAGGAGTAGGGCGGATGAAGATAGAAATGATTTGGAAAGCAAGGAAAATAAGCCGGGATCGTTAGAAGGGGTAAATAAAAAGATGCAGCTGGAACTTGATTTCCAGAAGAAGGGAAGTAAACAGGAGCAGGAGAGAATTGAATTAGATATGCTGTTAAGAAGATTAAGCTTTTATAAGAGAATTGAAGATAAATTACTGGAAGAAATAAAAAATGAACAAATGGATAAGCTGTACTGGGAGATTGAAGAGCCGCTAATAAAGGTACTGGCTGAAATGGAATATACAGGTATTAATATAGATAGGGAATATTTAAATGTTTTAATTAAGGAATATGATGATGCTATAAAGAAACTACAAAAAAAAATTTATAATCTCTGTAGCGAAGAATTTAATATAAATTCTTCACAGCAGTTGTCAGAGATACTCTACAGGAAGCTCGAGCTTCCTGTTACTAAAAAAACAAAAACCGGGTTTTCCACTGATGCAGAAGCACTTAAAAATATTTATGATAGTTCCCCGGTGATAGAGGAAATACTGGACTACAGGGAAAAAACAAAGCTTAAAAATACTTACATAGATGTTCTTCCAAGATTAATTGATAGTAGGGATTCAAGAGTCCATACCACATACAGCCAGCTGGGGACTTCTACTGGAAGAATAAGCAGCAGCAATCCAAATCTTCAAAATATACCGGCAAGGACGGAATTTGGGAGACAGATAAGAAAGGCTTTTATCCCCGGATATGGTTATGACTTAATAATGTCTTCGGATTATTCTCAAATTGAATTGCGTGTCCTTGCCCATCTGTCAGGGGACAATAACCTTATAGATATTTTTAAAAGGGATGAAGATATACATACAAGGACAGCTTCGGAAATTTTCGGGGTAGATTATGATAAAGTTGACAGAACTTTAAGGAGAAAAGCGAAAGCAATAAATTTTGGAATAATTTATGGTATGACCGAATACGGCCTGGCAGGCCGGCTTTCTATTTCTGAGGAAGAAGCCAGAGATTATATTAAAAAATATTTTGATAGGTTCCCTGGCGTGAGCGGTTATTTAAAATTTTTAATAGATGAAGCATATAAAAAAGGATACTCAACAACAATTTTTGGGAGGAAAAGGTATTTAAAGGAGCTGGGTAGCAGTAATAATAGATTAAGAAATCTTGGCGAGAGATTTGCAGTAAATACGCCCATACAGGGGAGTGCTGCAGATATAATGAAACTTTCTACAGTAGTGTTATATAATAAGCTAAAGTCAGAAAAAATAGATTGTAATATTATTCTTCATGTCCATGATGAGCTGGTGCTGGAATTGAAAGAAAAAGATAAGGAAATTGTAAAAAATGCAGTTACCGAATCAATGGAAAATTGCATGGACCTGAAAGTTGAACTAAAAGTGGGCATAAAAATAGGTAAGAACTGGTATATTTAAAAAGTTTATTTATGATATTGATTATTCTTTTTTTGCATGTTATCCTTTTCAAATATTAAAAAAGGAGATTGATTTATTAAAAAATGACTGAAAAAAACTATTATAAAAAACTAACAGATGACAATTACATGATTGAAGATGAAAACGGAAAAATGGTTCCAAATTATGATTTGACCATGATTAATCTAAATGATGGAGATGTGATTAAAGGCAGGATAGTAAAAATTGATAAAGATGAAGTACTGGTAGATGTAGGGTTCAAATCAGAAGGAGTTATACCGCTGAATGAACTTTCAATAAGAAACGGTGTAAAACCCGGAGATGTTCTAAAGATTGATGATGAAATAGAAATAATGGTGCTTCAAAAAGAAGATCAGGATGGTCGGCTGATATTATCAAAGAAGAGAGCTGAAGTAGAAGAGAATTTTAACAGGATAGAAAAGATATATGAAAATGGAGATACCATTGAGGGCGAAATTATAGAATGTGTAAAAGGTGGCCTGATTGTTGACATTGGATTAAGAGGTTTTCTTCCTGCATCGTTAATAGATGTAAGAAAAACAAAAGATCTTGAGTCTTACATTGGTGAAAAGTGCACATGTAAAATCATTGAAGTTGATAGAAACAGAAATAATGTTGTCCTATCAAGAAAGGCCATTATAGAAGATGAAAGAAAAGAGCAGAGGAAAGAAATACTCGGCAAAATGGAAGTTGGCCAGGTAAGAAAAGGGATAATAACCAGTATTGCGGATTTTGGAGCTTTTGTTGATGTAGATGGCATAGATGGACTGGTTCATATTTCAGAGCTTTCGTGGAATCATGTTAAACATCCTTCAGAGATTGTCAGTGCAGACCAGGAAGTAGATGTTGAAATACTTGATATTGATTATGATAAGCAGAGGCTTTCCCTGGGTTTGAAACAAACTCAGAAAGATCCATGGCTGGAAAAGATAAAAAAATATTCGATTAAAGAAGTATTGAAGGGTAAAGTCACAAGGATTGTAAAATTTGGTCTGTTTGTCCAGGTTGATGAAGACCTCGAAGGTCTTGTTCATATATCAGAATTAAGTGATGAACAGGTAAAAAGGCCGAGCGATGTTGCAAAAATTGGAGATGAACTGACAGTTAGAATTATTGATATAGATTTTGATAAAAGAAGGATGGCTTTTAGTGTAAAACAGGTAGAAAACCCGGTTGAAGACGAGGAAGAAAAAGCTGAGGATACTGGCTCAGAAGAGAAGGATACAGAAAAGAAAATTAAAAAAGAAGAATTAAAAGAAGAAAAGCCGGAAGAAAAAGAGTCAGATAAAAAAGAAACAGAAGGCAAAGAACTGGAAGAAAAAGAGGAAGAGGATAAAGAATTAAAGAAGGAAAAAACAAAAAAACCTTCAGAAGATAAAGACAAATCTGCTGATAAAAAGGACCAGAAAAAGGATCCGGAAGATAAAGAATCAAGTAAAAAGAAGCAAATAAATGAGATACTGAAAGAAATGAAGGACGAAGCGAATATAGAATAGTAAACTGATAGTAGCCCCGGCAGCAGCCCTATTAATAAGTAAACAGATAGACAACAGTATTATTTTAATATAGTAATGTAATAAAAGCAGATTTAGAAAATAAATTTTTAAGGCAAATACAATAAAACCACCTAAGAACCACTATAATACTCTAGTAAAATCGTTATCTTGCTATTGATATATTACTATTATTAATAATATATTATTATTAATAATAATTGTTCTAATAAACTTGTGCTGTAAAATATTTAATTTTAAAAAATAATTTAATAGCAAAAATAAGGAGGGGTATCATAAAAGTACTGGGAGTTACAGGAAAAATTGCTTCAGGTAAAAGTATGGTGGCAGGGTTTATAAAAGAAATAAAAAAAGAAGGAACCGTAATAGATGTAGATAAAGTAGCAAAAGATATCTATTCAAGAAATCCTGAAATTTTAAAGCAACTAAGGGAGCTTTTTGGAAAGGATATCTTTAACCCCAGAGGTGAGTTAGTTTTAAGGTTGCTTGCAGAGAAGGTATTTTTAAGCAAAAGTCAGCTAATGAAATTAAATAAATTAATGTTCCCGTTAATGAAAAGCGAAGTTATAGGGATTTTAGATAAAAAAACTACAGCGGGTTACATAATAATAGATGCAGCAGTTTTGTTTGGTTGCGGGCTGGATGAATTGTGTGACTATATTATTCTTGTTAAAAATTCAATAGAGAGAAGAAAGGATAATTTAAGGGAGTCGAGGTTTTCAGCTTATGAAATCAAGTTAAGAATAGAAGGACAGTATATAGAGATAGATAAGGATAAAGTGGATTTTATAATAAATAATAATGGTTCAAAAGAAGATTTATTCCTGAAAGTAAAAAAGATATTAGAAAATATATAGTTTTAAATAAAAAAATTTTATTAAAATAATATTTCTTTTAAAAATAAAAAATTATGACCGGCACAGAATTTAGGATTTTATCCAATTATTCTCCTCAGGGAGACCAGGGTAATGCTATTTATAATTTAACAAAAGGGATTGAGAAAAATTTTAAATTTCAGTGTTTGCTGGGGGTCACGGGCTCGGGAAAAACTTACTCAATGGCAAATGTTATACAGAATGTCCAGCTTCCTACGCTGGTTATGGCTCCCAACAAAACACTTGCAGCACAGCTCTGTAATGAATTTAAAGAGTTCTTCCCGGAAAATGCAGTTGAGTACTTTGTAAGCTATTATGATTATTATCAGCCGGAAGCTTATTTACCGGGTAAAGACCTGTATATTGAAAAAGATACTTCAATCAACGAGGAAATAGAAAAGTTAAGACTATCTTCTACTAATTCCCTCTATACCAGAAACGATGTCATAGTAGTTGCCAGTGTTTCTTGTATATATGGACTGGGTTCTCCATCAGAATATGGCAGGCAGAGGGTTATTTTAAAAAAAGGGGAAGAATTTCCAAGGGAAGAAATAATAAATAAGTTAGTTAACATAAGGTACGAGAGAAATGATTTTGATTTTGTAAATGGAAAGTTCAGGGTTAAGGGTGATACTATTGAGATTTTCCCTGCCTATCAGGATAGGGCTGTAAGAGTTCAGCTTTTTGGGGATGGACTGGAAAGGATTAATGAGTTCGACCCCGTATCAGGTGAAATTCATGATGAGAAAGAGGTATATATAATATCACCTGCTACACATTTTCTGGCTACCGTTGAATGGGTAGAAAGGTCTCTCAAGACTATTGGGCAGGAGCTTGAGGAAAGGTTGGAATATTTTAAAGCGCATAATAAGCTTCTTGAAGCCCAGAGACTGGAATCAAGGACAAGATATGATATGGAAATGATATCAGAACTTGGTTTTTGTAGTGGAATAGAAAATTATTCAAGGCATATACTGGGAAAAGAACCCGGTGAACCGCCAAACACACTTTTAGATTTCTTTCCCGATGATTTTCTGGTTATTATAGATGAGTCACATATTTCAATTCCGCAGGTAAGGGGAATGTATGAGGGTGATAGGTCAAGAAAACAAAATCTGGTAGATTATGGATTCAGGCTCCCATCTGCTCTGGATAATAGGCCGTTAAAGTTTGATGAATTTGAGGAAAAAATCAAAAGGGCTATATTTTCTACTGCTACTCCCGGTCCCTATGAGAGAAAGGTAAGCAGCCAGGTAGTGGAGCAGATAATAAGGCCCACCGGTCTGGTTGATCCGGAAATTTCAGTAAGAAAAACAGAAAATCAGATAGAAGACTTGATCTCAGAGATTAAAGAGGTTGTAAACAGGGGTGAGAGAGTTCTTGTGACTACTCTTACCAAAAGAATGGCTGAAGATCTTACTGATTACCTGTCAGGAAGAAAAATAAGGGCGAGATATCTTCATTCAAATATAGACACACTGGAAAGGGTAGAAATATTAAGAGGGCTGAGGACAGGTGAATTTGATGTGCTTATTGGGATAAACTTGCTTAGGGAAGGGCTGGATCTTCCAGAGGTTTCACTGGTTGCCATAATTGAGGGTTTTTAAGGTCTGGAATATCTTTGATACAGACTATTGGAAGGGCAGCAAGAAACGTAAACGGAAAGGTTATAATGTATGCTGATAATATAACCAATTCAATGGAAAATGCTATATATGAGACTGACAGGAGAAGAGAAATACAGGTTAAATATAATCTGGAGAATAATATCACGCCAAAAACCATAAATAAGACTATATCTGACATATTGTATAATAGAGGAATAAGAACGGGGAAAGAAACAAAACCAGAAATGAAAGTGAGTGAAGAAAGGAAAAAATTTGGCGAAGGCAAATTGCAGAATATGAAACCTTCTGAAATTGCTGTTGTAATAAGTGGTCTGGAAGAAGAGATGTATATTGCTGCAAGAGAATTAAATTTTGAAGAAGCTGCCGCTATAAGGGATGAGATAAAAAGGATAAAAAAGATAACCAGTATAGAAATTTAAAAAATGAAAGAAGAAATAATTATAAAAGGTGCCAGGGAGCACAATTTAAAAAGTATAAATTTAAGGATTCCAAGAAATAAGTTTATAGTTTTTACAGGTGTCAGCGGGTCCGGGAAGTCATCACTTGCATTTGATACCATTTATGCTGAAGGCCAGAGAAGATATGTCGAATCTCTATCTTCTTATGCAAGACAATTCCTCGGGCAGATGGATAAACCGGATGTTGACCTTATTGAAGGCCTGTCACCTGCGGTTTCAATAAATCAGAAAGGTGTTTCAAAAAACCCGAGGTCTACTGTGGGAACTATTACGGAGATATACGATTACCTGAGGGTTCTTTATGCCCGTATAGGCACACCTTACTGCTACCGGTGTGGAAGGCGGATAACAAAACAAACTGTGGACCAGATAGTTGATAGAGTAATGAAATTTCCAGATGGTACAAAGTTCCAGGTTCTTTCACCTATTGTAAGGGGGAGGAAAGGTGAATATATAAAGACTTTTGAGAACATAAAAAGTAACGGGTATGCTAGGGTCA